>Ga0208610_100266_pt1 | contig 20921 bp, 19 predicted proteins | sample SubbioR11Jul_8A2_FD_184815 | JGI IMG/M metagenome (GOLD analysis project Ga0208610, IMG submission 184815) | Serpentinite rock and fluid subsurface biosphere microbial communities from McLaughlin Reserve, California, USA - CR11Jul_8A2 (SPAdes) | ecosystem: Environmental > Terrestrial > Deep... | reverse complement strand
GCACCAGCAGGGTGGTGCCGGCGCGCAACTGGCTGGCGCGGCGCGGGATGTCGTTGACCTCGCGCAGGCGCGCCTCGCTCAAATCGTGGCGCTGTGCGGCTTGGGCCACGCTCATGCCTTCGGGCAAGCGCCAAGCGGTCCAAGTGGCCCACGGGCCCTGGTGCTCGCGCAGGCGCTGCTGGAACGTGAGGGCGTGGTCCCACGGCAGCAAGATGGTGGGCGTGCCCGCGGCCATGATCACGGGTTTGTCGTGCGAGGGGTTGAGCTGGCGAAAGTTCTCGATGCTCACGTCGGCGAGCTCGGCGACCAGGGCGACGTCGATGTCGCGCGCCAGCGTCACGCTGTCAAAGAAGGGGTGGTTGCCAATCACGGGCAGGGTGATGCCAAAGCGCTGCGGGTCGCGGATCAGGTTTTCGATGGCTTGCAGCTTGGGCACGTAGTTGCGGGTTTCGTTGGGCATGCGCAAATCGAGGAAGCCGGTGCCCAGGCCAGCGGCGCGGTTGGCGCGAATGGCACGCTGCACGTTGCCGTTGCCCCAGTTGTAGGCGGCCAGCGCGAGCTGCCAGTCACCAAACATACGGTGCAGGCGCTCAAGGTAGTCGAGCGCGGCATTGGTGGAGGCGAGCACGTCGCGGCGGTCGTCGCGAAAAGCGTTTTGCATCAGGTCGAAGGAGCGCCCGGTGGCGGGCATGAACTGCCACAGGCCAGCCGCCTTGACCGGCGAGACCGCCTGCGGGTTGAAGGCGCTCTCGATGAAGGGCACCAGCGCCACTTCCATGGGCAGGCCGCGGCGTTCGGCTTCTTCGACGATGTGAAACAGGTATTTGCTGCTGCGCAGCACCATGCGCTCGAGGTTTTGCGGCCGGCTGGCGTGCCATCGCTCGTGCTGGCGCACGAGGTCGGTGTCGAGGTCGGGCATGGCGAAGCTGCGCCGCATGCGCTCCCACAGGTCGCGCGGGGCTTCGAGAGGGGCCACGGCGACGGTGTGTCTGGCGGTGCTGCTGCTGCTGCCCAAGGCGAGCAAGGGGCCGCTGGGGATGAGCGGGCGCAAGCCGAGGCTGCCACCCGATTGGGCCAAACCGGGCTGGCTGGGGTGCTCGGTGTCGCCGCGCAGCAGGGCGGCCGCCCTGCCCGGGCTGTGGGTGGGGTGGGTTGGCGCAGCGGCCGTGACAGGGTGCTGGGGGGGGGCGTCGTGGCTCAGGTGGGGGCCGGGGCCACCGGGGGTGGCGCAGGCGCTGAGCCAAAGTGCAGCGGCCAGGGGCAGCGCCAGGCGCAGGGTGTGGCGGGCTAGGTTGTGGGCTAAATTGTGGGCAATGGTTGTCATCAGCTTGGTATCTGGCACAAATTGGGTCGATTATGGGGCTTGCTGCAAGGGTTTGGCAAGCTCGATGTGGCCTTGGCCAGCGCGCCGGGGCGGGTCTGGAGCCTGGGCGGGGTCAAGAGAAGCCGTCTTTGCAGCGGCGCAGGGCAGCGAAGGCGCGCACATCGGCGGCCCAAAGGGCGGCCGCTGCCACAGCCGCAGCCGCATGGGTGGCAGGGAAGGCGCTTGGGGCTACAGAGGCCTCGGTGTCCGCAGCCACGCCAGCCGCAGCGAGCCCGGGTGCCAGTGAGTAGAGTGCTTGGCGCAGCGCCGGTTCCCGGCTGCGCAAAAAGGGGTTGAGTGCGCGCTCGCGCCCGATGTGGCTGGGCAGGGTGGGGCGGCCAGCCTGGCGCTGCTGCTCGCACCAGCGCTGGTACTCGGCCAGGCCGGAGTGCTCGGGCTCGAGGGCACGCGCAAAACGCAGGTTGGACAGGGTGTATTCGTGCGTGCAGCACACCAGCGTGGGCTCGGGCAGGGCGGCCAGGCGATCCAGGCTGGCGAGCATCTGCTCTGCCGTGCCTTCAAACAGGCGGCCGCAGCCGATGGAAAACAAGGTGTCGCCGCAAAACAGCAGGCCATCGGGGCCGCGCGCGCTGCTTGGGCCGGGCGGGTCGGGCGGGTCGGGCGCGACGCTGGGCGCAAAACCGGCGCAGTACCAGGCGATGTGGCCCGCAGTGTGGCCAGGGACTTCAAGCACCTCGAACGCGCCGCCGAGCAGCGCCAGGCGATCGCCGTCGCGCACGCGCTGCACCCCTGCGGGCAGCGGCTCATGGGCAGGCCCCCAAGCGGGCGCGGCGGTGGCGGCGCGCAAAGCGGCCACCCCGCCGGTGTGGTCACCGTGGTGGTGCGTGAGCAAGATACCAGCCAGTTGCAGGCGCTGCGCCGCCAGCCAGGCCAGCACCGGTTCGGCCTGCCCGGGGTCCACCACCCAGGCGTGGCGGCCATCGTGCAAGGCCCAGATGTAGTTGTCGCTCAGGGCGGGGATGGGGTGCAGCAGGGGCATGGCCCGATTGTGACTCAGGCAGGCCGCTGCGCGGCGGCGTAACCCGGCGCGCTGGTAGACAATGCCGGTTCAAACCATGGAATGCAAAGGCTTGAGTGTGCTGGAACGATTTTTAGATGCGCTGTGGCTGGAAGACGGGCTGGCACCGCTGACGCTGGCGGCCTATCGCAGCGATTTGCAGCAGATGGCCGACTGGTTGGCGCAGCGCCGCGCGCCGCCGTCCGAGGCGGCAGCATTCGCATCTGCCGCCGCGCACTCCGCCCCCGCCACCACCCTGGAGCAGGCGCAGGAGGCCGATCTGCTGGCCTATCTGGCCGCCTGCCATGCCAGCAGCCGCGCCAGCACCGCCAACCGGCGCCTGAGCGTGCTCAAGCGCTACTACCGCTGGGCGCTGCGCGAAGGGCTGCTGGCGGCGGACCCGACGCTCAAGCTGCTCAGCGCCCAGCGCGCGCTGCGCGTGCCCACAACGCTGAGTGAGGCGCAGGTGGAGCAACTGCTGCATGCGCCCGATGTGGGGCAGGCGCTGGGGCTGCGCGATCGCGCCATGCTGGAGCTGATGTACGCCAGCGGCTTGCGCGTGAGCGAGCTGGTGGGGCTGCAACTGCACCAGATTAGCCTGCCCGATCAGGTGCTGCGGGTGCTGGGCAAGGGCGCCAAGGAGCGGCTGCTGCCCTTTGGCGACGAGGCGCTGCACTGGCTGCAGCGTTACTTGGCCGAGGCCCGGCCCACCATTTTGGCTGGCCAGATCAGCCACGATCTGTTTGTGACCGCACGCGGCGCGGGCATGACGCGGGTGATGTTTTGGTTGCTGGTGAAAAAATATGCGCGCGCGGCGGGCATCGAAGCACCGCTGTCGCCGCACACGCTGCGCCACGCCTTTGCCACCCATTTGCTCAACCACGGGGCCGATTTGCGCGCCGTGCAACTGCTGCTGGGTCACGCCGACATTTCCACCACCACCATCTACACCCACGTGGCGCGCGCGCGCCTCAAGCAGTTGCATGCCCAGCACCATCCTAGGGGGTGAGAGGTGTCAAGCTTGGCGCCCACCGCCACCACTTCGTACAATCGCCACCATGAGCATTTATCAACTCGACGACGCACAGCCCCAAGTCCACCCCAGCGCCTTCGTGGCCGATAGCGCGCAGGTGATCGGGCAAGTCAGCCTGGGGGCCGAGGCCAGCGTCTGGTTTGGCTGCGTGATACGCGGCGACACCGAGGCCATTGCCATCGGCGCGGGCAGCAACATCCAGGACGCCAGCGTGCTGCACGCCGACTACGGCTTCCCGCTGCAAGTGGGCGAGCGCGTGACGGTGGGGCACCAGGTGATGCTGCACGGCTGCACCATCGGCGACGAGTCGCTCATCGGCATCGGGGCGGTGGTGCTCAACGGGGCGCGCATCGGCAAACACTGCCTGGTGGGGGCGGGCGCGCTGGTGACCGAGGGCAAGGAGTTCCCCGACGGCTCGCTGATTTTGGGCAGCCCGGCCAAGGTGGTGCGCACGCTCACACCGGAGCAGATCGAGGGCTTGCGCCAGAGTGCGCAGCACTACATCGAGAACGCGCGCCGCTACCGCAACGGCCTGCGCAAGCTCACCTGAAGCGGGTGCCGCAACCGTGACTGACGAACTGCACAAGTTTTTATTCGAGGGCATGCCGGTGCGCGGGCTGCTGGTGCGCTTGGGCGCGAGCTGGCAGGAGCTGTTGCGCCGCCACGCCGAGGGCGGGGGCTACCCGGCGCCGGTTTCCGAGCTGCTGGGCCAGATGTGCGCCGCCGCCGTGCTGCTGCAGGGCAACATCAAGTTCAACGGGGCGCTGCAACTGCAGATTCAGGGCGACGGGCCGCTGCGGCTGGCGGTGGCCGAAGTGGGGCCGAATTTTGCCTTTCGCGCCACGGCTCAGGTGCAGGGCGAGGTGCAGGACGAGGTTGCAGAGGGCGCGCCCTTGAGCGAGCTGGTGAACCGGCACCGGCGCGGGCGCTGCGCCATTACGCTCGACCCCCAAGACCGGCATCCGGGCCAGCAGCCGTACCAGGGCGTGGTCGCACTCAACGGCGCAGACGGGCAGCCCTTCGAGCGCCTGAGCGAGGTGCTGGAGCACTACATGCAGCAAAGTGAGCAGCTCGACACCAGGCTGGTGCTGGCCGCCGACGCGCAGAGCGCGGCTGGGTTGTTAATCCAGCGCCTGCCGCCTTCGGCTGAGACGCACCTGAGCGGCCAGGCGGCGGCGCGGGCGCGGGCCGAGGCGCTGCAGCGCAGCGACGACTACCCGCGCATCGCCATGCTGGCGGCGAGCCTGCAGCCCGACGAGCTGCTGCGGCTCGATGCCGACACGCTGCTGCACCGCCTATTCTGGCAGGAGCCGCTGTTGCGCTTGCAGGAGCTTGATAAGCCCGGCGGGATCACGCGGCCACGTTTTGCGTGCAGTTGCTCGCGCGAGCGCGTGACGGCGATGCTGCGCAGCCTGGGCGCGGCCGAGGTGGAGGCGATACTGGCCGAGCGGGCGCAGGTGGAAATCGGCTGCGAGTTCTGCGGCGCGCAGTACCGTTTCGATGCGGTGGATGCGGCGCAGGTGTTCCTGACGCAGCCGGGGTTGGGAGCGGCGCCGCAGGTGCATTGAGGGGCTGAGTTGGCTTTAACCGTGTAGGCCGTCACTGATACGAGATCCGTAGCGCATGGAGCAGGAATTAGCTACCCAGCAGCTTGGCTAGGGCAAGGATGCGCTCGGCGCGGGCGATGACGGGCAGATCGATCATGCGGCCTTCCACCACCGCAGCGGCGCCGCCTGCGCTATCCGCCGCGGCCCGCACCGTCTTTGCCCAAGCAACGTCGGTCGATGACGGCGTGAAGGCGGCAGTGGCGGGAAAGACCTGCGCGGGGTGGATAAGCAGCACGCCACCGAAGCCATGGCGACGGGCGCGCTGGGCGTAGCGGGTGAGTCCGGCAGGATCGCCAACGACGGTGTACACGGAATCGACTGGAGCGGGCAGGCCGGCGCGTTGGCTCGCCAGTACCAGCATCGCCCTATAGGGTAGGAACATGAGCTCATCCGCATCCGACTCGTCGGGCACGAGGTCTAGCTCCACTGCGAGATCGAGCTTGCCGAAGACGAGGCGCGCGCACCCGGGCGCGTTGGCGATCTCCCGCAGGCCCTCCAGCCCGGCACCCGTCTCGATGATGGGCAGCACCGGCTTGCCGCTCAACGAATGGGCGCGCACCACCTGGGCCGCATTTTCCGCCTTGGGCAGCAGCAGTCCAGCGACGCTGCGGTGGCGGCAGACGGCAAGATCCGCCTCGTGCCATGGGGTGCCGGCGGCATTCACCCGCACTGCTACCCGTTCCTCGGGGTTCGCATCGAGCCAGACCGAGAGCCCGGTGCGGGCCGCAGATTTGTCGGTCTGGGCCACGGCGTCCTCTAGATCCACCACGACCACATCCGAGTCGGTAGCGATCGCCTTGACAATGCGCTCGGAGCGGCTCGCCGGCACAAAGAGGAAGCTGCGGGCGCGACCGAGGTGCGGTCGTTCGGGCACCGTCATACCACATTCCTTTGGCGCAGCTCGGCAGCATGCGCATCGCAGCTGATATCGGCCCACGTGGCCGGTGTGGTGCGCGCGCACTTGTGAAGCAAAATGTTCATGTCGCAGGACTCCTGGATGCCTTGAGTGGCCTGATCAGCTAGGCCATTGCCGCTCTGGCCATGAACAAGGTGAAACGTTTCAAGTCTATACGTCCGTCGGGGATACGACGGCTATGGGATGCGGATTCCAGATGCAGGGTCGAGGCACTCAGCTTAGCAGACGACCGACGCGCGGCCAATCGGCCAGGCGCCACAGGTTCTTGATGGCCGCGCGCATCTCCTCCTCGCTCGCCCCGCCCCTATACAGGGCCAAACGCAACGCCTTATCTTCCAGTTCAGGGCGCGATAGCGTGTTGCCTGGGTCGCCCTTGGGCTCATCGGTACGACCATGCAGGACGCGACCGTCAACGGTTTCCACCCGCACCTTGCCGATCCAGCGTGCGGGGTAGGCGGCATCTACCTCGGGGTCGAGTGCCATCACCACTTTGTGGCGGAAGTCCACCACCTCGGCTGCACGGAAACTGCTGTCGAATTCGGGCAGGCCGGCACGCCCCAGCACCGCCACCAGGGCCAGCACCGTGCCCATGTTGAACTTGCTCTGGTGCACGGTCTGTGGGTCGGTTACGGACCCAAGCACGTCGATGGCGGCTTGGTGCACTAAGGCGGTGACGCGCCTCACATCTGCGGCGCAGAGCTGGTGGGCTTGCAGCACCTGCTGCAGTGCGTCGGCGGCAGGATGGGTATGGCGGCAGGCGGCGTGGTACTTGAAAGAGGTCTCGGCCAGAGCCCAACGTATACCGAAACCATCAGTCAACTTGCTGATGTCGGCGTCGCTTGACATGCCGGCGGCTAGGCCTTGAGACCCTTCCAGAATGCGGCGTGCGCCGGTGAAACCACCCAGCGCGAGGTAGGCGGCGGTCAGGCCAGCGCCAGCGGCGTGCGCGGCATGCAACTGCTTGGAATCGGCTGCATCGCGCAAGAATTCCCATAAACCGGCCGATTGCGTGCCGGCCGAGCCGAAGGCGTGCAGCATCTGTTCTGGCGTCAGCTTCAGCAGGTGGCCCACGGCGGCGGCAGCCGCCAGCGTGCCGGCCGTGCCGGTGGTGTGGAAGATCTTGTAGTGCGAGCGGCCGAGGAACTCGCCGACGCGGATGCCGACCTCATAGCCGGCCACGCTGGCGGTCAGCAGATCGCGCCCGCTGCAACCCAGCGCCTGGGCGGTGGCCAGCGCCGCCGGAAACACCACGGTGGCGGGGTGGAAAACTGAGCCGTTGTGCACATCGTCCTGCTCGGCTACGTGCGAGGCGGCGGCATTGGCCATGGCCGCCAGCAGCGGGCTGCTGCCGCGGCGATGGATCAGGATTTCGCTCGGGCCGATGGTCGGCCCCATGCTTTCCATGAAGGCGGCCAAAATCTCGACGGCGCGTGCGCCTTTGCCGGCCAAGGCCGAGCTGAACCAGTCGAGCAGCAGGTCTTCGGCGCGCCGGATCACCGGCGCGGGAATGGCGTCGAAGATCAGCGTGGCGGCAAATTCGGCCATGGCGGCGGTGGAGGGTGTCGGCGTGTTCATGTTTCAGAGGGTCTTCAAATGGCTGCACCGGCCTTGAGTTGTTCGATCTGCTGCGTGCTCAGGCCGAGCTCGCGCAGGATGGCTTCGCTGTGCTGGCCCAGGGCGGGAACGGCATCCATGCGAACGTCCGCGGCAGCGGCCGCACCAGGGGGCAGCAAGGCCGGGATCGGACCGGTCGGTGTCTGTACCTCGACCCAGCGCTGGCGCGCCGCCAGCTGCGGATGGGCCCAGACATCGGCCATGCCGTTGACGTGGGCGTTGGCGATTTGCGCCGCTTCCAGTCGCTCGACCACCTGTACGGCGCTGAGCCTAGCGAAAGCTGTTTCGATGATCCGCTTCAGTTCTGGTCGGGCTGCCGCACGCAGGGCGTTCGAGGCAAACCGTGCGTCTGCGGCGAAGGCTGGCTGCTGCAGCACCTTGTCGCAGAACAGTTGCCATTCGCGTTCGTTTTGCAGGCCGAGCATCACGGTCTTGCCGTCGCCGGTGAGAAAGGGGCCGTAGGGGTAGATGGTGGCGTGGGCAGCGCCGGCGCGCGGCGGCGGCGGCGCACCGTCAAAGGCGTAGTACAGCGGGTAGCCCATCCACTCGGCCATGCTTTCCAGCATCGACACGTCGATGCGGCGGCCGACGCCGCTCCTGCCGCGCTGGATCAGCGCGGTCAGGATGTTGCTGTAGGCGTACATGCCGGCGGCAATGTCGGCGATCGAGCAGCCAGCCTTGACCGGGGTTTCGGGCGTGCCGGTGATAGATAGGAAGCCGGCTTCGCTCTGGATCAGCAGGTCGTAGGCCTTTTTGTCGCGGTAGGGGCCGTTGTCGCCGTAGCCCGAGATGTCGCACACGATGAGTTTTGGAAATTTCTCGTGCAGCGCTTCGAACGACAGGCCTATGCGCGCGGCCGCACCGGGTGCGAGGTTTTGTACCAGCACGTCGGCGCTTTGGAGCAATCGGCACAGAATGTCGGGGGCTTGGACGTGTTTGAGGTCCAGCGTCAGGCTTTCCTTGGAGCGGTTGGTCCAGACGAAGTGCGAGGCCAAGCCATTGACCCGCGTGTCGTAACCGCGCGCGAAGTCGCCCGTGCCGGGGCGCTCCACCTTGATGACGCGCGCACCCTGATCGGCCAGCTGGCGGGTGCAGAACGGTGCGGCGATGGCGTGCTCCAGCGCGACGACGGTGATGCCTTCGAGGGGTCTCATGGGTTTCCTTGGTATTTGGTCGGCTCGCCCTCCTCCTGTCCTCCCCAGAGCGAGAGGGGGAATGAAGTCAGAAGGAGCGCGGCAAGCCCAGTAGGTGCTCGGCTACATAGGAAAAAATCAGGTTGGTCGAGATCGGTGCCACTTGATACAGCCGGGTTTCACGGAATTTGCGCTCGATGTCATATTCGCAGGCGAAGCCGAAACCGCCGTGCATCTGCAGGCAGACATTGGCTGCTTCCCAAGAGGCCTTGGCCGCTAGGTACTTGGCCATATTGGCCTCGGCCCCGCAGGGCTGGCGGGCGTCGAACAACGCACAGGCCTTCCAGCGCATCAGGTTGGCAGCTTCCAATTCGATGAAGCTCTCGGCAATCGGGAACTGCACGCCTTGGTTCTGGCCGGTGGGACGGCCGAAGACCACGCGGTCTTTCACGTATCGGGTCACGCGGTCGATGAACCAGTAGCCGTCGCCGATGCACTCGGCGGCGATTAGCGTGCGCTCGGCGTTCAGGCCGTCAAGAATGTACCTGAAGCCCTTGCCTTCCTCGCCGATCAGGTTCTCTGCTGGAATCTCTAGATTCTCGAAAAACAGTTCGTTAGTCTCGTGGTTGACCATATTGGGAATAGGGCGCACCGTCATGCCGGATTTTTCCGCCTGGCGCAGATCCACCATGAAGATCGACATGCCCTCACTCTTCTTGGTCACTTCGGCCAGCGGCGTGGTGCGGGCCAGCAGGATCATGAAGTCTGAGTGCTGCACGCGCGAGATCCAGACTTTCTGACCATTGACCACGTAGCGGTCGTCTCGCCTGACGGCGGTGGTCTTGATCTTGGTGGTGTCGGTGCCGGTGCTGGGCTCGGTCACGCCCATCGATTGCAGGCGCCATTCGCCGCAGGCGATCTTGGGCAGGTACAAATCCTTCTGCGCCTTGGAGCCGTGGCGCAGCAGCGTGCCCATGTTGTACATCTGGCCATGGCAGGCGCCGGAGTTGCCGCCGCTGCGGTTGATCTCCTCCATGATCACCGAGGCTTCGGCTAGACCTAGGCCGGAGCCGCCGTATTCCTGCGGGATCAGCGCGGCCAGCCAGCCGGCTTGGGTCAGCGCATCGACAAAGGCTTCGGGGTAGCCGCGCTCGGCGTCGACCTTGCGGTGATATTCGTCGGGGAACTGGGTGCACAGGTCGCGCACGGCGTCGCGGATGTCATGGTAGGGGTCGGTCTTGTCCATCGGTGTTCGTTGGTTGTCTTCATTCGATCTCGACCGTGGCCTGCATGGTGAGCCAGCCTTCGTGGTCGCACCCCCACAGCGTGACCGTGCGCGGCTGGCCAGACGTGGTCTGCTCCACCTTGCCGCAGACGGTGAAGGGGTGGATGTCGAAGGTTGGCCGCACCGCCTTGAAGCTGAAGCGTTTGACTTGCGCATCCGGAAGATGGCGGCACAATAGGTCGATCAGCAGCGTCGCAATCAGCGGGCCGTGCACGATCAGGCCAGGGTAGCCCTCGACGCCGGTGACGTAGCTGCGGTCGTAGTGGATGCGGTGGCCGTTGAAGGTGAGCGCCGAGTAGCGAAACAATAACACCGGGTCGGGTACGATTTCCCGGCTGAACTGCTCGTCTCGTGGCGCTGGGGTGGGCGCGGGCTGCGGCGCGCCCAGCTCTGGCGCGTCGCGGTAAACGATGTCGTGCTCCTCGCTCAGCGCCAAGCCTTGGGCGTTGCTGAAGTCGTGGCGCACGCAGACGAACACCAGCGAACCCGTGCGGCCCTGCTTGACCGTCACATCCTGGATGGTGGAAACACGGGTGACGTTCTCGCCGACGCAAAGCGGCCGCTGGAAATCCAGCCGCCCGCCGGCCCACATGCGCCGCGGCAAGGGCACGGGGGGCAAGAAGCCACCGCGTCGGGCGTGGCCGTCCTCGCCCAGTTCGCTGTGGCGCGTCAGAGGGGTGAAAAAAATCCAGTGCCACAACGGCGGCAGGGCGGTGCCGGTTTCGGGCGCGGCCTCGTCGCGGTCCAGCGTGGCCGACAGGGCGGCCACCGGGGTGGCAGTAATGAGGTCGCGGCGGGTCTCACTGCGGCCGATCCAGTCGTGCAATGCAATCAGGTTCGCAGTGGGCGAGGTGGTGGTTTCGGATGTTGGCATGGTGCGCCCATGTTCGGGCATTCGGCGTCATCGCGCCATTTGCAATTCAAAAAGGGGTTGTTCGTCAAGCGTTAATCTTGCTCCTGAAACCGTGAACTCACGCCCCCCCCAAAGTACCCCCCCCAAAGTACCGGGTTCGCTTGTAAAATCAACATCGCGGTTTGCGGCTGTCTCCTAGGGACTGTGGCGCGCTGTTCCTTGGGGGATTTTCCAAGGTCTGCGCAGCACTGGCTCGCCAGGCCTGCAGTTCCTGCGGGTCCACGCGGTGTTCACGGCGCCAAGCAACGCGGCTCGCTTCGTCCATGGTGGAGGTGGTGGTCACGATGGCAAACCAACTTTATTATTCTTGCCATTGGCCCAAGCCCTTGCTGCGGCTGGCCGTTCGTTCAAGAGCGCTCAAAATGTCCCTGCACTTCGATCTAGTTGATCTCAGGCTGATGGTACGCATCGCAGAATCAGACAGCCTCACCAAGGGAGCCGAAGCCGCCCACATGTCAGCCCCGGCCGCAAGCACCCGCATCAAGCATATCGAAGAAAGCCTAGGCGTGAAGCTGCTTCAACGCACGTCGCAGGGCGTGAAGCTGACGCCGCCGGGGCAGGCCTTCGTGCATCATGCCCGTTTGGTGCTGGGGCAATTGGCGCGTTTGCGCGCTGATTTGCAGGAATACACGTTAGGGATCAAGGGCCATTTGAGAGTGTTTGCCAACACCACGGCGCTGGGCGAGTTCTTGCCGCCGGTGCTGCGCCGCTATCTGATGTTCCACCCAGACGTGAGTGTGGATTTGCAGGAACGCTTGAGCCACGACATCGTGCGCGCCGTGACCGAAGGGCAGGCCGACATCGGCATCGTGGCAGGACTGGTACGCACCGAAAACCTGCAGGTGCTGCCGTACCGGCGCGACCGCCTAGTGCTGGTGGTATCAGCCGGTCACGCGCTAGCGGGCGCGCCCCCCGTCACCTTTGCCGACACACTGGCCTTCGACCACATCGGTTTGCACGAGAGCAGCGCCATCCGCGCCTTTTTGCAGCAAATTTGCGTGGGCCTAGGGCGGCCGATCACGCAACGCATTCAGGTCGGTAACTTTGAGGCAGCCTGCCGCATGGTGGAGGCCGCCGTTGGAGTCGCCATCCTGCCCGAGTCGGCGGCCAGCCGCCATGTCCAAACCATGGCCATCCACATCGTGCCGTTAGCGGACCCATGGGCTGAGCGGGTCATGCAGATCTGTGTGCGCAACCTAGACGCCCTACCGCCATTTGCCCGCGATCTGGTGGATTTGCTGGTGGCCGACGCGCGCGAAGCCCCTAGAACTTGAAAAAAACGTCGCCGGACCGACTCGGCTTGCTTCCCTCGTCTCGAACGGGGAGTCAGTCGGCGAAGACTCCGGCAGCGCGGATCAGCGGCCCCCACTTGTTGATTTCCGACTGCAGCCAGTTGCGCAAGCCTTCCGGTGTCTGATCGGACTCCGGTACCAGTTCGGCACCTAACTCGGTCATGCGGCTGCTGAAGGCCGGTTCCCTCAGCGCGGCGCGCATGGCATCGCCGAATCTCTGGACGACCGCAGCCGGCGTACCACGGGGCGCGTAAACACCGTGCCAGACGACGACTTCGAAGCCTCTGAGGCCGCCTTCGCTGAGCGTGGGCGTATCGGGAAGGGCCCGGATGCGTTGCGTGGTGGTCACTCCATAGAGCTTGACGGAGCCGGCCCTGATGTGCGGCAGGGTCTGGGTGGTTTGGTCGCACAAGAGGTCCACATGGCCGCCTAGCAGCGCAGTGAGCGCTGGCGCCGTGCCAGCGAACGGCACGGTGGTCAGGTCGACGCCCACAGCGCTCTGGAACAGCATGCCGCACAGGTGCGAGACGGCACCGGGGCCGGCGGTGGCCAAGTTGATCCTGCCCGGATTGGCTCTGACGTAAGAGACCAACTCAGGCAGGGTGTTGGGCGGCAGGTCCCTGCGGCCCACCAGCGTCATGGGCACATTCGCCACTTGGCCGACGAATTCGAAATCGGTCAGCGGGTTGAAGGGCAATCTGCGGTGTAGTGCCGGCGCAGTGGCCATGCCGTTGTGGTGAATCAGAAAGGTGTAGCCGTCCGGCGCAGCCCTGGCAACAAAGCCCGCAGCCACCGTTCCGCCTGCACCCGGCCGGTTTATCACCAGCACGGGCTGGCCCAAGTGTCCGGCCATCCCCGTGGCCAAGGCGCGGGCCACGATGTCGGTCGGTCCGCCGGCGGCAAACGGCACCACCAAGGAAACCGGCCTGGTCGGATAGGTCTGCGCCAAGGCCGAACCGAGAGTGAGGCTCAGACCGGCAAACAAGGCAATCTGGGTGAAGATACGGCGCGGAAGACTCATGGCACAACTTTCAAAATAAAGCTGAAGGAAGTTCGATCGTACCGATGATCCGATCCATGTCAACCGGAAACCGTGTACCTACCCCCGATTTCAGGGTAAACACCCACCTGAGTCGGCGCATGTCAAGATAGTTGTCGCCTGAATCATGCCGCCCCGCGTCCACATGCAACCCTATAAGCACGAAACTCCAATACGAGCCATGAAAAAATGGTACACTGCGCGCGTACTCAGCTCTTCCATCGGGCTCCATACCAATCGGGTGGGATGTGACATGGGCCTAGGACACCGATGATCGTTTATCTGAACGGCGAATTCCTGCCACTCGAGCAAGCGAGGGTTTCGCCGCTTGACCGTGGCTTCATCTTTGGCGATGGAGTCTACGAGGTGATCCCGGTCTACTCGGGGAAGCCGTTCCGGCTGATCGAGCACCTTGAGCGGATGCAGAGCAGCATGGACCGGATCGGTCTCGCAAACCCGCACTCAATTGAGCAGTGGAGCGCTCTCGTCGAGCAGATGATAGTTTTCACGCAGCACCCGGACCAAGGCGTGTACGTCCAGGTAACGCGAGGTGTCGCGCCGCGCGACCACGCGTTCCCATCTGATGCGATACCCACCGTGTTCATGATGAGCAATCCGATGCGGCATCTGCCAGTCGCGTGGCTCGAAAACGGCGCGGCGGCGGTCAGCGCGGTTGATGACCGCTGGTACAACTGTGATATCAAGTCGACCTCGCTGCTCGGCAATGTACTGGCGCGGCAGAAGTCCGCAGTCGCCGGTGCGGCAGAGACCATTCTGTTCCGCGACGGCGTGCTGACCGAGGCCTCCGCCAGCAATGTACTGATCGTGAAGGACGCAGTGATCGTAACCCCGCCCAAGAGCAATCTGACGCTCGCCGGTACGACGCTTGAGGTTGTGCTCGAACTCGCGGCACGCCACGGCATGCCGCTTGAGCAGCGACACGCGACCGAGGCCGAGGTACGGGGTGCCGACGAGATCTGGCTAACGTCAGCGACCAAGGAGGTGCTGCCGGTCACGCTGCTCGACGGCCGACCAGTCGGCACCGGCAAGCCGGGCCCGGTGTGGAAGCGGATGCATGCCGCCTACTTGGCGTTCCGGCGGCAAGCCACTGGCGTCGGCGCGAGCGCCTGAGCCTGTCTGCCGCTAGCGACATGACTTGATACAAGCTGGCGGCCTGATGCCGAAGCTTCGGCAGCGCCTGTCGACGGAACGTTCCCATGTGTGAGCCACAGAACGGCGCAAAAGCGCCATCATGGAAAATTGGTGCACCACCACCCCGACTTTTGACCGCAACTGGCCAACGAGTGCCTTCAATCCTAGCAACAGCAGCGCATCAGCGTCGAGACCCTGCGCGGCTGGGAGCACGAACAAGCGCCCGTTTTTCATACCTGAGCGATGTTGAGTCTAGGGTAAGTCCCGAGCCCAATCAGCCCCTTGAGGGGCAGAAAAAACGCCTGCGCGGCGCCTGTCCTGCCTACAATGGGCTGTACCCTAACTTGCGCAGGAGACACCCACCATGCAACGCCGTTCACTTATCGGAGCCGCTGGGCTCGCCGTTTCCCTGGTCGCTGCCAGCGGCAGCGCTTGGGCGCGCACCTACCCGACGCGCTCCGTGCGCCTGATCGTCCCCTTTGCCCCTGGCGGGCCGACCGACATCGTGGCGCGCATCATCTCGGAGCCGCTGGCGCAGTTGCTGGGGCAGCCGGTGGTGGTGGACAACCGCGCTGGCGCAGGCGGCATGATCGGGGCTACCGAGATCGCCCGCGCCACCCCCGACGGCTACACCCTGGGCGTGGCCACGGTCTCGACGGTGGCGGCCAACCCGGCCTTCAACCCGCGCACACCCTACCACCCGATCAACGATTTCACGCCCATCACCAACATCGCCGCCGCGCCCAGCGTGTTCGCGGTACACACCTCGTTTGCGGGGCGCGACTTCGCCTCGTTCTTGCGCGAAATCCGGGCCGCGCCAGGCCGCTTCTCTTACGCCACTTCGGGCACGGGCAGCATCAACCACATTCTGGTCGAGCTGTTCGAGTCCGAAACCCGCACCTTCTTGGTGCACATCCCCTACCGTGGCACCGGCCCGGCGCTGGTGGATGTGGTGGCCGGCCACGTGCCGATTATTTTTGGCGATTTGCCCTCGGCGCTGCCGCACATCCAAGCGGGTCGGCTGGTGCCGATCGTGGTGGCGGCAGATCGGCGCACGGCGCAACTGCCCAATGTGCCGACCTTTGCCGAAGTCGGCTTGCCGCGCGTGAACCGCATGGCCTTCTTTGGCCTGCATGGCCCACGCGGTTTGCCGCGCGAGGTGGTCGAGCGTATCCACAGCGCGACCATGCGCGTCTTGGCCGACCCGGCAATTCGGCGGCGCATCGAAGACACCGGCCTGGTGATCGTGGGCAGCACGCCGGAGCAGTTTGCCGAACAAACCCGGCTCGAGTTTGCGCTCTACCAAGAGGTGGTGCAACGCGCTGGGTTGAAGCCCGATTGAGGCCACGCTGGGCCACCGGGCCGCACACGCGGCTGGGTGGCTTCAGTTGCTGCCACCCCCGGCCGATTCGGGCCGCCGGATGTGTACAAAAATTTCGTTTGGCCGCACCATGCCGAGCTGGTGCCGCGCCACTTCTTCGACCATCTCCAGCCCCTCTTGCAGGTCGCGCACTTCGCTGCCGAGTTCGGCGTTGCGCTGGCGCGCGGCCTCGTTCGCGGCTTCTTGCACCTGCAGGCGCTCACGCAGATCGCGCACCTGCGGCACACCGCCGCGCCCAAACCAGAGCTGCGCCTGCACCACCAGCAGCAAAGCGGCCAGCAGCAGGGCGACGGTGCGGGCGCTCATGGCCGCCGTGCAGGCATTTTTTAACGCAGGTTATAAAACGCCGCCCGGCCGGGGTAGCGCGCCACGTCGCCGAGGTCTTCTTCGATGCGCAGCAACTGGTTGTACTTGGCCATGCGGTCCGAGCGGCTGAGCGAGCCGGTCTTGATCTGGCCGGCATTGAGCCCGACCGCGATGTCGGCGATGGTCGAGTCTTCGGTCTCGCCCGAGCGGTGGCTGATGACGGCGGTGTAGCCGGCGCGCTTGGCCATTTCGATGGCTTCGAAGGTCTCGGTCAGGGTGCCGATCTGGTTGATCTTGATCAGGATCGAGTTGGCGATGCCCTTGTCGATGCCTTCTTGCAGGATTTTGGTGTTGGTCACGAACAGGTCGTCGCCCACCAGTTGCACTTTTTTGCCCAGGCGCTCGGTGAGGTGCTTCCAGCCGTCCCAGTCGCCTTCGGCCATGCCGTCTTCGACGCTGATGATGGGGTATTTGTCGCACCAGGTGGCCAGAATGTTGGTCCATTCCTCGGCGCTCAGCACCAGCCCTTCGCCCTCGAGGTGGTATTTGCCATCGCGGTAGAACTCGCTCGCGGCGCAGTCGAGCGCCAAGGCGATTTGTTCGCCGGCCACGTAGCCGGCTTGCTCGATGGCTTGCAAAATGAGTTGCAGCGCCGCTTCGTGGTTGGGCAGATTCGGGGCAAAGCCGCCTTCGTCGCCCACGGCCACGCTCATGCCTTTGTCGTGCAGGATTTTTTTCAGGGCGTGGAAAACTTCGGCGCCCCAGCGCAGCGCTTCACGAAAGCTGGGCGCACCCAGGGGGATGATCATCAGTTCTTGCAGGTCGAGGTTGTTGTTGGCGTGTGCGCCGCCGTTGACCACGTTCATCATCGGCACCGGCATTTGCATGCGGCCGCTGCCGCCAAAGTAGCGGTACAGCGGCAGCCCGGCCTCTTCGGCGGCGGCACGCGCCACGGCCATGCTCACGGCCAGCGTGGCGTTGGCCCCGAGGCGGCTTTTATTCGGGGTGCCGTCGAGGTCGATCAGGGCCTGGTCCAGAAAGGCCTGCTCGGAGGCGTCGAGGCCGAGCACGGCTTCGCTGATTTCGGTGTTGATGTGCCCCACGGCCTTGAGCACGCCCTTACCGAGGTAGCGCTTAGGGTCGCCGTCGCGCAGCTCGATCGCTTCGCGGCTGCCGGTGGAGGCACCCGAGGGCACGGCGGCGCGGCCCATGACGCCGCTTTCCAGCAGCACGTCGCACTCGACGGTGGGGTTGCCGCGGCTGTCGAGGATTTCGCGCGCGACGATGTCAACGATTGCACTCATTTTTGCACCTTTGATTTGAAAAAATTCGAAACTGGGGGGTGAAGTAGCGCCTACACGCCTTCGACGGCGATCATGCGGATCGATCCGGCCCCGGCGCGTGCTTGCCGCGCCTGGGTGTAGGTGGCGCTGTCGTAGTAGGCGCGGGCGGCGGCCAGGCTGGGAAAGCGGAGCACCACGATGCGCTGCGGCACCCAGCCGCCTTCGAGCGGGTCGACTAGGCCGCCACGCACCAGCACCTCGGCCCCGTGCTCTTGCATGGCGCGGCTGCTCCACTCGCGATAGACCTTCATCTGGTCTTCGTTGGTGATGGTGACGTCGGCGATCAGGTAGGCGTGTGGCATGGTGCGGCTGGGGTGTGTGGCTGGGGCTGTGCGGCTTGGGTATGTTTTAGGGGGCGAACTGCTGTTCGAGAAAGCCGTGCTTTTTGGTCACGCGGTCGAGCTCCAGCAGGCTCTCCAGCAGCGCGGGCATGTGCTTGAGCGGCACCGCGTTGGGGCCGTCGCTCAGGGCGCGGTCCGGGTCGGGGTGGGTTTCCATGAACAGGCCGGCCACGCCCACGGCCACGGCGGCGCGCGCCAGCACCGGCACCATTTCGCGCTGGCCGCCGCTGGACTGGCCCAGGCCGCCAGGCAGTTGCACGCTGTGGGTGGCGTCGAACACCACCGGCGCGCCGGTTTGGCGCATGATGGCCAGGCTGCGCATGTCGCTCACCAGGTTGTTGTAGCCAAAGCTCACGCCGCGCTCGCAGGCCAGGAAGTTGTTCTCGGGCAGACCGGCTTCGCGGGCGGCGGCGCGCGCTTTTTCGATCACGTTGATCATGTCGTGCGGGGCCAGAAACTGCCCCTTTTTGATGTTCACCGGCTTGCCCGACTGCGCCACGGCGCGGATGAAATCGGTCTGGCGGCACAAAAAGGCCGGGGTTTGCAGCACATCGACCACCGCCGCAACTTCGGCGATTTCGGACTCGGTGTGCACGTCGGTGAGCACCGGCAGGCCGAGCTCGCGCCGCACCTGGGCCAGAATTTCGAGCCCGCGCTCGCGCCCAGGGCCGCGAAAGCTGCTGCCGCTGGAGCGGTTCGCCTTGTCGTAGCTGCTCTTGAAGATGAAGGGGATGCCGAGCGTGGTGGTGATTTCCTTCAGGCGCCCGGCGACTTCGAGTTGCAGCGCCTCGCTTTCGACCACGCAGGGCCCGGCGATGAGGAAAAAGGGCCGGTGCAGGCCGACTTCGAAGCCACAGAGTTGCATGATGGATCAGCCTTTGCGCGCTTGTTGTTGTTGCAGCGCGGCGCGGATGAAGGCGCTGAACAGCGGGTGCCCGCCCCAGGGGGTGGATTTGAACTCGGGGTGAAACTGCACCCCCATGTACCAGGGGTGGACGCTGCTGGGCAGCTCGACGATTTCGGTGAGCTGTTCGCGTTGCGTCAGGGCCGAAATGATCAGCCCGGCCTGGCGCAGGCGCTCGAGGTAGTGCGTATTGGCCTCGTAGCGGTGCCGGTGCCGCTCGTTCACCACGGCACCGTATATCGAATGCGCCAGCGTGCCGGGCTGCACGTCGGCGCTCTGCGTGCCCAGGCGCATGGTGCCGCCCAGGTCGCTGCTGCCGTCGCGCCGCTGGATCGAGCCGTCGGCGTCTTGCCATTCGTCGATCAGGGCTATGACGGGGTGCGGGGTGGCGGGGTCGAACTCGGTCGAGTTGGCCCCTGGCAGACCAGCCACATGGCGCGCGAATTCGATCGTGGCCACTTGCATGCCGAGGCAGATGCCGAGGTAGGGCACGCGCTGCTCGCGGGCGTAGCGGGCGGCGGCAATCTTGCCTTCGGTGCCGCGCTTGCCAAAGCCGCCCGGCACCAAAATGGCGTCGAAGTCTGCCAGCGCCGCCGCCACGTCTTGCCCTTCCAGCGTTTCGGAGTCGATGTAGCCGATTTCCACACGCACCTGGTTTTTCAGGCCGGCGTGGCGCAGCGCCTCGTTGAGCGATTTGTAGCTGTCGGACAGATCGACGTATTTGCCCACCATGGCGATGCGCACCACGCCTTGCGGGTGTTGCAGCGCGTACACCAGATCGTCCCAGCGCTGCAGCCGCGCCGGCGGGGTGTTGAGGCGCAGCTTGTCGCAGATCAGGCCGTCTAGCCCCTGCTCGTGCAGCAGCCGCGGCACCTGGTAGATGCTGGGCATGTCGGGCAGCGAGATCACGCCCCACAGCGGCACGTTGGTAAAGAGGCTGATTTTTTCGCGCTCGTCGTCGGGGATGCTGCGGTCGGCGCGGCACAGCAGCGCGTCGGGCTGGATGCCGATTTCGCGCATTTTCTGCACCGTGTGCTGGGTCGGCTTGGTTTTCAGCTCGCCCGCCGCCGCGATCCAGGGCACGTAGCTTAGGTGTACGAAGGCGCACTGGTTCGGCCCCAGGCGCAGGCTCATCTGGCGCACCGCCTCGAGGAAGGGCAGCGATTCGATGTCGCCCACGGTGCCGCCGATTTCGACGATCGCTACCTCCACCGCCTGCGCCGTGCCAAAACTGGCTCCGCGTTTGATGAATTCCTGGATTTCGTTGGTGACGTGCGGGATCACTTGCACCGTTTTGCCAAGATAGTCGCCGCGGCGCTCTTTTTCGAGCACGCTTTTGTAGATCTGGCCGGTGGTGAAGTTGTTGGCACGCTTCATGCGTGCTTCGATGAAGCGCTCGTAGTGGCCGAGGTCGAGGTCGGTTTCGGCCCCGTCGTCGGTGACGAACACCTCGCCGTGCTGAAACGGGCTCATGGTGCCGGGATCGACGTTGAGGTAGGGGTCGAGCTTGATCAGGGTGACGTTGAGGCCGCGCGACTCGAGCAGCGCCGCCAGCGAAGCGGACGCGATGCCCTTGCCGAGTGAGGACACCACGCCGCCGGTCACGAATACGAATTTGGTCATGTCGCGTGCGAGCCGGCTAAGGCTCGCGGCTAAGGAAAGGTTGATTATAAAAGGCTGTGCTTGCCTTTAGTCGGCCTTTAGTCGGCCTGCTCCAGCGCCTCGATCTGCTGCGCCACGTCGAGCCACTGCTCCTCGGTGGCCTCGATGGCCTGCTCCACGGCCCCTAGGCGCTGGCTGGCGGCGGCCAAGGCGGGTGCGGGCTGTTCGGCTTGTTGCAGTTGAGCGTGCAGGGCCTGTTGCTCGGCTTGCAGTTGGGCCAGTTCGCGCTCCAGCGCCTCGCGCTGCTTTTTGTGCGGCTGCAGGCGCGCCGACAGATGCTGGCGGCGCTGGGCCTCGAGGCGGCGCTGCTCGGCGGCCGGCAGGCTGTCGGGGCTGGCCGCTTTATCCGCCTTGGCGGCCTTGGTGGCTTTATCCGCCTGGCCTGCTTTGTCCGTCTTTTCCGCCTTGTCTGGCTTGGCCAGGGCCTCGCGGCGCTGCTTGGCCAGCTCCAGCAGGTGGCGCTGGTAGTCGTCGAGGTCGCCCTCGAAGGGCTCGATGCCGCCGTGGCTGACGAGCCAGAACTCGTCGCAGACGGCGCGCAGCAGGGCGCGGTCGTGGCTGACCAGCAGCACCGTGCCCTCAAAGCCGTTGAGCGCCAGCGCCAGCGCCTCGCGCGTGG
>Ga0208610_100261_pt1 | contig 21283 bp, 22 predicted proteins | sample SubbioR11Jul_8A2_FD_184815 | JGI IMG/M metagenome (GOLD analysis project Ga0208610, IMG submission 184815) | Serpentinite rock and fluid subsurface biosphere microbial communities from McLaughlin Reserve, California, USA - CR11Jul_8A2 (SPAdes) | ecosystem: Environmental > Terrestrial > Deep... | reverse complement strand
GCAGGCGGCCGCCGCGCCACGGCAGGTTGCTCGATGCCTTGCGGCCGGCGTGCGCAAGCTGGATCGCCAGCTTCGCCGGCGCCGCCTCGCGCAGCATCGCCAGCAGCGGCGCCAGCGCGGCCTCGTTGGCGTCCGACCACAGGCCGAGGCAGCCGGGCGTGATCCGCCCTTCGGGCGCAACCGCGGTCGCCTCGAGGCACACCAGCGCCGCGCCGGACAGCGCCAGCGTCGGCAGATGCGCCCAGTGCCAGGCCGTGGCGCAGCCGTCGCGCGCCGAGTACATGCACATCGGCGACACCATGATCCGGTTGGCGAGCGCCAGCTCGCGCAGCGCCAGCGGCCGGAACAGGGCACTTTCGGGCGGCGGCGCGGTTGCGGTCATGACCGCTGCGGCTCGCGCAGCGACAGCATGCGCTCGACGTAGCGCGCGATCAGGTCGACCTCGAGGTTGACGCGCGCGCCGGCGCGCAGGGCGCCGAGCGTCGTCACCCGATGCGTGTGCGCGATCAGGTTGATCGAGATCTCGCAGCCGCCGTCGCCGGCCAGATCGGTCACCCGGTTGACCGTCAGGCTGACGCCGTTGACCGCGACCGAGCCCTTGAACGCGAGAAACTTCGCCAGTTCGCGCGGCGCCCGCAGTACCAGTTCCCAGGACTCGCCGACCGGCTGCATGCGGTGCACGACGCCGACGCCGTCGACGTGTCCCGACAGCAGATGGCCGCCGAGCGCATCGCCGAGACGCAGCGAGGTCTCGACATTGACCGCGCCCGGCCGATCGAGCCCGGCGGTGCGGCTCAGGCTCTCGCGCGAGACCTCGACGCTGAAGCGGCTGCCGTCGACCGCGGTCGCGGTCATGCAGGCGCCGTCCAGGGCGATGCTGTCGCCGACCTCGGCGGCAAAGCCGGGCACCGCGCCGGCGTCCAGCCACAGGCGCAGGCCGCCGTCGCCGCCCGCCAGCGGCTCGACCCGCTCGATGCGCGCCACGCCCATCACCAGTCCGGTAAACATCGGCTGCCTTCAGTTCAATCGCGCCAGGATGCGCAGGTCGTCGCCCACCTGGGCCACGTCGCGGAAGTGCAGGCGGCGCGCCTGCGCCAGCTCGTCGAGCGCCGGCAGGTGCACCATGCCCTGCGCCTGTCCGATCAGCAGCGGCGCCAGATAGACGAGCAACTCGTCCACCAGTCCGGCGCGCACCAGCGAGCCGTTGAGCCGGTAGCCGGCCTCGGCGTGCACCTCGTTCACGCCGCGCCGCGCCAGCTCGCGAAGCAGCGCCGGCAGATCGACCTTGCCGCCGGCGTCGGGCAGTTCGATCACCTGCGCATTGACCGCCGCCAGCCGCGCCCGCTGCTCGGCACCGGCGCCGGCGCAGGCCACCAGCACCGGCGTGCCGTCGAACAGGCGCGCGGCCGGATCGGCCTGCAGGCGGCTGTCGATCAGCACCTTGAGCGGCTGGCGCGGCGTGTCGACCTCGCGCACGTTCAGGCGCGGATTGTCGGCCTGCACGGTGCCGATGCCGGTGAGCACGGCGCAGGCGCGCGCGCGCCAGGCGTGACCGTCGGCGCGCGCAGGCGCCGAGGTGATCCAGCGCGAGGCGCCGTTGTCGAGCGCGGTCTTGCCGTCCAGGCTGGCGGCGATCTTCAGCCGTAGCCACGGGCGGCCGCGCGTCATGCGCGCGAAGAAACCGGCGTTGACTTCGGCCGCTTCCGCCGCCAGCAGGCCGCAGCGCACGTCGATGCCGTGGTCGCGCAGCAGCGCCAGCCCGCGGCCGGCGACCAGCGGATTGGGGTCCTCGACGGCGGCGATCACGCGCGCGACGCGCGCCTCGATCAGCGCGGTCGTGCACGGCGGTGTGCGGCCGAAGTGCGAGCACGGCTCCAGCGTCACGTAGGCGGTGGCGCCGTGCAGGTCGTGGCCGTTGCGGCGCGCGTCGAGCAGCGCCTCGACTTCGGCGTGGTTGGAGCCGGGCGCCTGCGTGAAGCCTTCGCCGAGCACGCGACCGTCGCGCGCGATCACGCAGCCGACGCGGGGATTGGGGGTGGCGATGTACATCGCCTGCGCGGCGAGCGCGAGCGCGCGGCGCATCAACTCATGATCGGCGGCGGTGTACATCGCGCGCGGATTCTAAGCAGCGCCGCGCCGGCCGCGCCCGCATCGGTCGCGCTGCCATCGCCCGCGCGGACGGCCGGCGCCTTGCCGCCGGCCGTCCGCCGCTGCACCGCGCGCCGGCGTCCCGCCGGTGCCAGGGCGCCCCGCACGCGGGACGCCGATGCCGACCTGGCGACCGCTACTTGATCGCCAGCCGCTTGCCTGCGTTGGGCGCGCGCTTGGGCAGGGTCAGCCGCAGCACGCCGTTTTCGTAGTGCGCTTCGGCGCCGGTCTCGGTGACCTCGGCCGGCAACTCGAAGCTGCGCCCGTAGCTGGTGGCGATGCGCTCGGTGTGCAGCAGCTTCTCGCCGTCCTTGACTTCCTTCTCGGCGCGCATCTCGGCGCTGATCGAGACGCGATCGCCCTCGACCGAGACGTTGATGTCCTCCTTCTTCACGCCCGGCAGGTCGACCGTGATCTCGAAGGCGCCGCCCTTGTCGACCACGTCCATGCGGGCGCGGGCCATGGCGGGCATCTCGAACATGCGCGCCGGCAGCCAGCCGGAGCGCAGCCACGCATCGTCAAGAAAATCGTCGAACAGCGGACCGAACATCTCGCGCCGCGCCAGCGGCAGCTTGGTCCGTGGGCTGAGCAGGTTGTTCATACGTCCTCCTTGCAGTGCAAGGGGAAGCCGAAACCGGTGCGCGTCGTCGAGCCGTCGCGCATCCGGCCCTCGGTGGCACTGCACGCTGAATGTAGGCCGCCCGCGTCCCGAATCAATCCGGTCCGCTACGGTGCCGGCGGCGCGCTTGACCGCGGTCAAGCCTCGGCGCCAAGCGCGCGGCTCAGCGAACGATGCGCGCGATCAGATCCGGGCCGGCGCCAGCGCTGACGTTCTGCAGCCACGCTACGACTGCCGCCCCGGCGGCGTTCATCGCGACTGCGGGCTCGCTCACCGCGCCGGGCTCGCTTTCGAGGCCGACCGCGGCCCCGACCACCGGCGCACCGGCCGACACCGGCGCGAAGTACAGATCGGCGCCCGACCCGTCGCGCTGGATCCAGACCGCCAGCAGCCGGCCATCGCCGGCGACAGCCAGCCGCAGGTCGGTGGCCGCCCCCGCGAGCCCGCCGCCGATCTCGGCCGGCACGGACCACACGCCGACCGACCGGCGCGAGACGTACAGCCGTCCGCCCTGCTGCCAGGCGACGAGCGCGGTCTCAAGCGGTCCGGGCAGCAGTTGTGCGCCGCTGACTTCCTCGGTGCGCCCGTCGAGCGTGAACGAACCCACGCCCTCCCAGTTCGAGGCGTTGCCCTCGCGCGTGCGCAGGTCGAAGGTGGTGCCAAAGCGCTGCTCCCAGACGGCGACGAAGCGGTTGGTGTCGATCGCCACCACGCGCGGCGCGCGCTGCTCGGGCTGCAAGTCGTGCACCGGCAGTTCGAGAGTGAAGCCGCTCGGCACGTCGAAGGTGCGAGAGCGCAGCTCGGCGGCGGCGACCCCGACCGCCTGCGCCCAGACGATCATCACCCGACCGGCCGCGTCGATCGCCAGCGCCGGCTGGCGGGCGGCGGCGAGCGCGTTGGTCTGCACCGGCATCACCGGCTCGAACCAGTCGAAGCCGCCGGCGCCGAGCCGCCGCACGCGCAACTTCACCTGCGGCACGGCTCCGACCGGCTCGATCCAGGCCACAGCCTGCACGCCGGCGTCGTTGGCGGCGAATGCGAGTTCGCGGCGCGCCACTGCCGAGGCACCGGCGGCCACCGGGCCGAGGGTCCAGGTGTCGGCGGCGACGCGCAGTGCGCTGAGCACCCGATCGTCGATCGGCGCCGCCATTTCGCGCAGCCAGGCGGCGGCGATGCCGGTAGCCGGCGCCAGCGTCTGCAAGCCGGCGATGCGGTCGCCGGCCGCATCGCCGGCGGCGGGTGGCTCGACCGTCTGCCGCGTCGCCCAGACGCTGCTCACGTTCTCGCGCGCGACGACATGGGGGTTCGGCTGCGCCGCGCCCGCGGCCACCCCGGTCTGGCTCCACAGCACGACCGCGGTGCCGCTGCCGTCGATCGCCGCTGCCGGCGCGCTCACCATCGCCGGGTCGACCGCGAGCGTGACCGCCGGGCCGAAGGTGGGCGGCGCCGGCGGCGCGATGATCTGCCCGGGGCCGTTGCCGCAGCCGGCCACCAGCAGCGCCGCGGCGAGCGCGGCGGCGAGCGCTTCAGCCGCGCCGGCGGCGCGCCGACTTGCCGGCGGGACGGATTTCCTTGACCACTTCGGCGAACTCGTCGACATCCTCGAAGCTCCGGTAGACCGACGCGAAACGGATGTACGCGACTTTATCGAGCCGCTTGAGTTCGCGCATCACCAGTTCGCCCAGCTTGTCGGACTTGATCTCGCGCTGGGCGAGCGACAGCAGCTTGTCCTCGATGCGGCCGATGGCGTCGTCGACCGCCTCGCGCGGCACCGGCCGCTTGCGCAGCGCCAGCAGCATCGACGAGCGCAGCTTGTCGCGGTCGTACTCGGCGCGGTGGCCGCCGCGCTTGATCACGGTCGGCATCGACAGTTCGACCCGTTCGTAGGTGGTGCAGCGCTTCTCGCACGACAGGCAGCGGCGGCGGCGGCGGATCGTCGCGCCTTCGTCGGAGGCGCGCGAGTCGATCACCTGCGTGTCCGGGTGATGGCAGAACGGGCACTTCATGTCGCGCGCCGGTGCCGGCGGCGCGCCGCGGCGCGCGGCGGCTCAGCCATAGACCGGGAAGCGCGCCACCAGCTTCTCGACATCGCCGCGCACGCGCGCCAGCGTCGCCGGGTTGCGCGCATCGTCGAGCAGGTCGGCGATAAGGCTGGCGGTGTGCTCGGCCTCGGCTTCCTTGAAGCCGCGCGTGGTGATCGCCGGCGAGCCCAGCCGGATGCCGCTCGTGACCATCGGCTTTTCCGGGTCGTTCGGGATCGCGTTCTTGTTGATCGTGATGTGCGCCTGCCCGAGCAGGGTCTCGGCGTCGCGGCCGGTGATGCCCTTGGCGCGCAGGTCGACCAGCAGCAGATGGCTCTCGGTGCGGCCGCTGACGATGCGCAGGCCGCGGCGCGCCAGCGTCTCGGCGAGCACGCGGGCGTTGGCCAGCACCTGCTGCTGGTAGGTCTTGAACTCGGGCGTCAGCGCCTCCTTGAAGGCGACCGCCTTGGCGGCGATCACGTGCATCAGCGGACCGCCCTGCATGCCCGGGAACACGGCGCTGTTGATCTGCTTTTCCAGGTGCGGCTTGCAGAGAATCAGCCCGCCGCGCGGACCCCGCAGGGTCTTGTGCGTGGTGCTGGTGACGACGTCGGCGTAGGGCAGCGGACTCGGGTAGACGCCGGCGGCGATCAGCCCGGCGTAGTGCGCCATGTCGACCATCAGGTAGGCGTCGATGTCGCGTGCCACCTTGGCGAAACGCGCCCAGTCGAAGCGCAGCGAGTAGGCGCTGGCGCCGGCGATGATCAGGCGCGGCCGGTGCTGGTGCGCGGCTTGCTCCATCGCCTCGTAGTCGATCTCCTCGCGCTGGTTCAGGCCGTAGCTGACCACCTTGAACCACTTGCCGGAGAGGTTGAGCGGCATGCCGTGCGTCAGGTGCCCGCCCTCGGCCAGGCTCAGGCCCATGATCGTGTCGCCCGGATTCAGCAGCGCCAGGAACACGGCGGCGTTGGCCTGCGCGCCCGAGTGCGGCTGGACGTTGGCGGCGAACTCGATCGTCGGCAGGCCGAACAGTTGCTTGAGGCGTTCGAGCGCCAGCGTCTCGACCACGTCGACGTGCTCGCAGCCGCCGTAGTAGCGCTTGCCCGGATAGCCTTCGGCGTACTTGTTGGTCAGTTGCGTGCCCTGCGCCGCCAGCACCGCCGGGCTGGCGTAGTTCTCGGAGGCGATCAGCTCGATGTGCGCCTCCTGGCGCGCGTGTTCGGCGGCGATCGCCGCCCAGACCTGCGGGTCGACGTTGGCAAGGGTGTGGATGGCACGGTTGAACATGGCGTGGCCTCGGCGGGTTGGCGATCAGGGTCGGCGCTCAGTCCATCGTGCCCAGGCGAACGGCAGGTCCGAAGCGCTTCGTGTTCCCTGAGGGTGATCCCTCTGGACGCCAGTCGCACGAAGCCGGATGGCGGGAAAATTATGCCAGTGCCGCCCGCGGCTCTGGCGCCGCGCGTCAGACGCCGGCGAACTCGTCGCGCGCGCCGTCGGCCAGGTGCTCGACATCGCCCCAGGACTCGACCGACCAGCGCAGTTCGCCGCCGGCCTCGCTCCACGCGCACACGCGGTTGACGCTGGCGTTGAGCATTGCGTGCTCGCGCGGCGCATCCCAACTGAGCCCGCGCGCGTGCCGGTAGATGACATCGAGCGTGCCGCCATGCGCGACCACCGCCAGCCGGCGGCCGCGGTGCGCGCCGGCCAGCTCGCGCAGCGCTTCGAGCACGCGCGCGATGAAGCGATCGCCCGACTCGCCCTCGGGAATCGCCCAGGCCGGATCGCGGCTGCGCCAGCGCTGGAACTGCGCCGGCCAGCGCGCCGCGACTTCCTCCGGCGTGTGGCCCTGGAAGCGCCCGAAGTCGCGCTCGCGCAGCCGCGCGTCGAGCTGCAGCGGCAGACCGAGCACCGCCGCCAGCGGCTGCGCGGTCAGCGCTGCGCGCGCCAGATCGCTGGCGAACACGGCGTCGACCGGCTCGCCGGCAAGACTGTCGGCCAGACGCGCCGCCTGCCAGACGCCGCGCGCCGACAGCGGCACGTCGAGCTGGCCCTGGATGCGGCCCTGCGCGTTCCATGCGGTCTCGCCGTGCCGGATCAGCAGCAGCGTGGTGGCGACCGCGCCGCGCGCGCCGCTCGCCGGCGGCTGCACGAGATCGGCCGCGGGCAAGCTCAGGCCGCGCCCAGGCGCGGGTTCAGCGTGTAGGTGCCGGTGATCGCCGCCTGCGCCAGCACGTGAGACTCCATCGCCCGGCGCGCGTCGGCGCCGGCGAAGCGACCCTGCAGCGGCAACTGCGCCAGGTCGAGCGCGTACAGCGTGAACACGTAGCGGTGGACGATCGAGTCGTTCCACGGCGGGCACGGGCCGTCGTAGCCGTAGTAGTCGCCTGCCATGTCGTGATCGCCGGCGAACCAGGCGCTGTAGTCGTTGACACCCTGGCGCGTGCCGTTGATCGCCGCCGGACCGTTCTTGCCGCGCGGGGTGACCTCGCGCGAATAGGCGCCGGCCTCGATCGCGCGCGTGGCCGCATCGATGTCGATCAGCACCCAGTGGCAGAAGTCGACGCGCGGCAGCGACGCCGGGATCTCGCGGCCTTCCTGGTTGACGTCGTCGGGCTGGCTCGGCACGTCGGGGTCGTGGCAGACGAGCGCGAAGGACTTGGTGCCCGCAGGCACGTCGTGCCACGCGAGATGCGGGTTCCGGTTCGACGACAGCTTGACGTGGTGCGCCGGGTCGGGCACCGCAAACGCGAACTCGCCGGGAATCCTGCCGCCGTCGGCAAACGAATTGCTCGTGAGCTTCATACCGACCTCCTGCATCCTCGGGGCCAAAGTGTACGCATCGCGACCGACCGTCGGCACGTCCGCGCTTTCCCGCTGCGCCGCTACGCCTTCGGCGCAACGCGCAACCAGAACGTCACCGGTCCGTCGTGGGTCGATTCGACCTGCATGTACGCGCCGAACTCGCCGGTTGCGACCGGTGTGTGCCGCTCGCGCGCCTGCGCGACCAAGCAGTCGAACAGGCGCCGCCCCTGGCCGGGCGGCGCGGCCGGCGAAAAGCTCGGCCGCGTGCCGCTGTTCGTGTCCGCGGCCAGCGTGAACTGCGGCACCAGCAGCAGCCCGCCGCCGACGTCGCTCACGCTGCGGTTCATCCGGCCGGCGTCGTCGGCGAAAACCCGGTAGCCGAGCATCCTGGACAGCAGCGCGTCGGCCTCGGCGTCGCTGTCGCCGCGTTCGGCGCAGACCAGCGCCAGCAGACCGGGGCCGATCGCGCCGACCACGCGGCCATCGACGACGACCCGCGCTTGCGCGACACGCTGAATCAGCGCAATCATGCGGCCATTGTAGGAGCGCGGCGATATGGATCAGATCACCCGGCGCAGTCCGGTGGCGCAGGTCGAAGAGTCGCCCAACCAGTCGCCGCCGCTCGAGGACTACAACCTCTACACGGCCGATCTCGCGCTGCAGGAGGCCGTGCGCCGCGCCGGCGCGGACTGGGCCGAAGGCTGGCTCGCGCAGTTCGGCGCGCAGCTCGGCCGACCCGAGACGATCGCGCTCGGCGCGGCGGCCAACCGCAACCCGCCGGCGCTGCACACGCACGATCGCTTCGGCAACCGGCGCGACGAAGTCGAATTCCATCCTGCGTATCACGAACTGATGGCGCTCGGCTTCGGCGCGGGGCTTCATTCGTCCCCTTGGGCCGAGGCTCGCCACGGTGCGCATGCGGCGCGCGCGGCCGCCTATGTCCTGTACGGCCAGGTCGAAAGCGGCACCCAGTGCCCGATGACGATGACCTACGCGGCGATCGCGGTGCTCGCGAAGCATGCAGCGAGCCTGCCCGCAATGACCGACGTCTGGCTGCCACGGCTGCACGCGCGCCGCTACGACCCACGCTTCGCGCCGATCCGACAGAAGGCCGGCGCGAGCATCGGCATGGGCATGACCGAAAAGCAGGGCGGCTCCGACGTGCGCAGCAACAGCTCGCGCGCCGAACCGGCCGGGGGCGACGGCGCCTACCGGATCACCGGGCACAAGTGGTTCTTCTCGGCGCCGATGTGCGATGCGTTTCTCGTGCTCGCGCAGGCGCCGGGCGGGCTCACCTGCTTCTTCCTGCCGCGGCAGCTCGACGACGGCACGCGCAACGCGCTGCGGCTCATCCGGCTGAAGGACAAGCTCGGCAACCGCTCGAACGCGAGCGCCGAGGTCGAGTTCGAGCAGGCGCTGGCGTGGCGCATCGGCGAAGAAGGCCGCGGCGTGGCGACGATCCTCGAGATGGTCAACTACACGCGGCTCGACTGCGCGACCGCGAGCAGCGGGCTGATGCGGCAGGCGCTCGTGCAGGCGATCCATCACGCACGCCATCGCAGCGCGTTCGGCCGCCGGCTCGTCGAGCAGCCGCTGATGCGCAACGTGCTCGCGGATCTGGCGCTCGAGTGCGAAGCGGCCACCGCGCTCGCGCTGCGGCTCGCGGCCGCGTACGACCGCGCCGACGAGCACGAACAGGCGCTGCGCCGGCTGCTGACGCCGGCGGCGAAGTACTGGATCTGCAAGCGGCTCGCGCCGTTCGCCGAGGAGGCGATGGAAGTGCTCGGCGGCAACGGCTACGTCGAGGATTCGATCCTGCCGCGCATCTACCGCGAGGCGCCGGTCAACTCGATCTGGGAAGGCTCGGGCAACGTGATGTGCCTGGACGCGATGCGCGCGGCCGGGCGCAACGGCGAGGCCGTGGTCGCGCTGTTCGACGAGCTGGACGCGGCACGCGGCGGCGATGCACGGCTCGATGCGTTCGTTGCCGGCTTGCGACGCGACCTCGAAGACGCGGCCGAGCGCGAACCGGCTGCGCGGCGGTTGACCGAGCGCATCGCGCTTGCGATGCAGGGCGCGCTGCTGGTGCGGCACGCGCCGAAGGAGGTCGCCGACGCCTTCTGCAGGTCGCGCCTGCAAGGCGATGCCGGTGCCTGTTTCGGCACCCTGCCCGCCGGGGCCGCGTTTGCGCAGATCATCGAGCGAGCTTGGCCGAGCGCATGACTGCCCGGCGTCAGCGGCATACCGGCGGCCGCAGCGACTGTGCAACTTCGCTGCGAGCCGCGCAGGCAAAGCCCGACATGGCGGCGCAGGCCGGATTGAGTCGATACCGCTTCTGCCGCGCGTAGCGCCACCGGGTCGTTACCTCCCGGAGACCGACGACTCGGCAGTCGAGTCAGCGTACCGTCACGCGCGCCCACTTGCGCTTGCCGACCTGGACCACGTAGGTGCCGGGCCGCACGAACAGCGCGCGGTCGGCGACCTTTTCGCCGTCGATGCGCACGCCGCCCTGCTCGAGGTTGCGGATCGCCTCGGAGGTTGACGGCGCAAGTTGCGCCTGCTTGAGCAGCGCGGCGATGCCGATGCCGCCGTCGGCGCCGGCGGCGAAGCTGAACTCCGGCATCTCGTTCGGCACCGCGCCGGCCTTGAAGCGCGCCATGAACTCGAAATCGGCGAGGTCGGCGCAGCGCGCCGAGTGGAAGCGGGCGACGATCTCCTTGGCCAGCAGCACCTTGAGGTCGCGCGGGTTGCGCCCTTCTTCGGCCTGCCGTTTCAACTGCGCGATCTCGTCGTTCGATCGCAGCGACAGCAGGTCGTACCAGCGCCACATCTGCTCATCGCTGATCGACATGATCTTGCCGAACATCTCGAACGGCGGCTCGGTGATGCCGACGTAGTTGTTCTTGCTCTTGCTCATCTTCTCGACGCCGTCGAGGCCCTCGAGCAGCGGCATCGTCAGGATGCACTGCGGCTCCTGGCCGTAGTGGCGTTGCAGCTCGCGGCCGACCAGCAGGTTGAACTTCTGGTCGGTGCCGCCGAGCTCGAGGTCGGAGCGCAGCGCCACCGAGTCGTAGCCCTGCATCAGCGGATAGAGCAGCTCGTGCATCGCGATCGGCAGGCCGGAGGCCATGCGCTTGGCGAAGTCGTCGCGCTCGAGCAGGCGCGCCAGCGTGTACTTGGCGGCGAGCCTGATCATGCCGGCGGCACCGAGCGGCTCGCTCCACTCGGAGTTGTAGCGGATCTCGGTGCGGGCGCGATCGAGCACCAGCGCCGCCTGTTCGAAGTAGGTGCGGGCGTTGGCCTCGATCGTCTCGCGCGACAACGGCGGCCGCGTCGTGTTGCGGCCCGAGGGATCGCCGATCATCGAGGTGAAGTCGCCGATCAGGAAGATCACCGTGTGGCCGAGGTCCTGCAACTGGCGCAGCTTGTTCAGCACCACCGTGTGGCCGAGGTGGATGTCGGGCGCGGTCGGGTCCAGCCCGAGCTTGCAGCGCAAGGGCTCGCCGGTCGCCTGCGAGCGCGCCAGCTTGCGCGCGAACTCGGCTTCGATCAGCAGCTCGTCGCTGCCGCGCTTGACCAGCGCCAGCGCGCGCTCGACTTCGGGCGTGATCGGCGGCGGCGCGGCCACGACATGCTTGGGTTCGGTGGACATCGGTGCCGGCAGCGGCCGCGCGCTGGACATGAACGCGGCATCTGCCGCTCGGGCGGGCCGACCGCAAGGTGACAGGGGCGGACGCGGCGCAGTCTAATGGATGCTGTCGGCGCCGATCCCCGGCGCGCCGCCCGAGCCGACGCCACCCGCGCCCATTGCCGCCATGCCCGCACCGGAACTGTTCATCGGCCTGATGTCAGGCACCAGCCTCGACGGCGTCGACGCCGTGCTCGCCGACTTCGGCGCGCCGCGCCCGCGATCGCTGGCGCACGCGCATCACGACTTCGCGCCCGAGCTGCGCGCCGAACTGCTGCGGCTTGCCACGCCCGGCGCCGACGAACTGCACCGATCGGCGGTGGCCGGCCAGCACCTGGCGCGCGGCTATGCCGCCGCGGTCGCAGACCTGCTGCTGCACTCGCAGGTCGAAGCCGCCCAGGTACGCGCGATCGGCGCTCACGGCCAGACGCTGCGTCACCGGCCGGACGCCGGCTACACGCTGCAGTTGAACGCGCCGGCCACGCTCGCCGAGCTGACCGGCATCGACGTGGTGGCCGACTTTCGCGCGCGCGACGTGGCCGCCGGTGGCCAGGGCGCGCCGCTGGTGCCGCCGTTCCACGCCGCCGCTTTCGCCACCGCGCTCGCGCGCGCGGTGGTCAACATCGGCGGCATCGCCAACCTGAGTGGCCTGCCCGCCGGCGGCGCCGGCACCGTGATCGGCTTCGACTGCGGCCCCGGCAACGTGCTGCTCGACGCCTGGGCGCAGGAGCACCTCGGGCAACCGCTCGACCGCGACGGCGACTGGGCCGCCGGCGGCACGGCCAGCGAGCCGCTGCTGGCGACCCTGCTCGACGAGCCCTTTTTCGCGCTCGCGCCGCCGAAGAGCACCGGGCGCGATCTGTTCGATCTGGGTTGGCTGCGCAAGCGGCTGGCCGCGCACCTGCTGGTCGGACACAGGATCGGCCCGCGCGACGTGCAGGCGACGCTGACGCGGCTCACCGCGCGCCTGATCGGCGATGCGATCGCGCGCCACTGGCCGCAGACGGCCGACGTCGTGGTGTGCGGCGGCGGCGCCTTCAACCGCACGCTGATGCGGATGCTGGCCGAGGAGTGCGGCGGGCGCCCGGTGCGCTCGAGCGCGGAACTGGGAATCGCGCCCGACCAGGTCGAGGCGCTCGCCTTCGCCTGGCTCGCCTATGCGCACCTGCAGCGCCTGCCCGGCAACCTGCCGCGAGCAACCGGCGCGCGCGGCGCGCGCGTGCTGGGCTGTCTTTATCCGGCGTAGAAAAAGTTCTGGGCGCCCGATGGGCGCCCCGCTCGTCCGAGGACGCGCAGCGTCAGACCGAGAACGACGAACCGCAGCCGCAGGTCGTTTGCGCGTTCGGGTTCTTGATCACGAACTGCGCGCCTTCCAAGTCTTCCTTGTAGTCGATCTCGGCGCCGACCAGGTACTGGTAGCTCATCGCGTCGATCAGCAGGGTGACGCCGTTCTTGACCATCGCCGTGTCGTCTTCGTTGGCGACCTCATCGAAGGTGAAGCCGTACTGGAAACCGGAACAGCCGCCGCCCTGCACGAACACGCGCAGCTTGAGCTCCGGATTGCCTTCCTCGTCGATCAGTTGCCTGACCTTGGCCGCGGCCGAATCGGAGAAGTTCAGCGGGGCGGGCATTTCGACGGCAGCGTTCATCGCGCACCTCTGAGAAGACGACGGTCAATTATAAGAGCGGAGCGCGAACACGGCGGGTTTCACCCTGCCGTCGACTCCAGTTTCGCCTCGGACTTGCCGGCCGCCAGTTTCAAGGTCGGCGGCGGCGAAGACCGCGTCATTTGGGCGCCATCGTCGTGGATCAGCAGGCCGTCGACCACCGCTCCGTGGTGCATTTCGAGCGCCTTGTAGCGGATGTCGCCGGCGACCTTGGCCTTGGGCTGAAGCTCCAGCAACTCCGAGGCATGGACCGGGCCGGCGATGCGTCCGGCGACCACCACGTGCGACACGCAGACCTCGCCTTCGACGACGCCGGTCTCGCTGATCACCAGCATGCCGGCCTTGGCGCCGTCGGCGCTGCGCACCGCACCGCGCACGGTGCCGTCGATGCGCAGGCCACCGGAGAACGACAGCTCGCCGGTGACCGTCGAGCCGACGCCGATCAGGCTCGCGATCTGGGTGGGCGCTGACTTCTTGCCGAACATGGGACCTCCCGTGATGACCGGCGCTACAAGTTGAACGACTGCTGGATCTGAGTCTGGCCGCCGGCGAGGATCCTCACAAGCACTGAACGGGCTACCGCACCCGGCGGCAGCGCGAAGGATCCTTCGATTCGCTGGTAGTGGCGAAACGAAAGATGGAGCATCCGCTCCAACGGAGCGTCGGGCTCTGGGATCGACAGCACGAAATTGCGCGGCCCCTGCGCGAAGCTGACCTGAAGCTGCACCGTGCCGATGAAGTCGCGTTCGGGTTTACCCGCCTGCTGGACCAGCAGCCGGTAGCGCATGCGATGGGGCTCGCCTTCGGGCTGCAGACGGAAACTGCGGATCACCACGCCCTTGTTGGCCGTTCCCGCCGGCAGCAGGCTCTCGAAGAAGGCGAGATCCTCGCGCAGTCGATTGGCCTCGTTCTCGAGCGCCGAGAACTGGCGCGTCACCTGTTCCTGGGCCGCGCGTTCGACCTTCAGTTGCGCCTCGAAGGCGGTCGCCAGCGCCGCGAAGCGCTCGCGCTCGGCGTTCGACTCGCGCAGCGACGACTGCAGCCGCTCGACCTCGGCCAGCAACTGCCTGCGATCCGGACCGGCGAAGCTGCGCCCGTACTCGTAGATGCCGGCGCCGGCAGCCGCGGCGGCCGCGAGGACGAAGAAGCCGAGCACGGCGCGCACCGACCAGGGCAGCCGCGAGCGCACGGTCACGCTCGGCGCGCTGACCGACAGATTGCGCATCCACAGCTTCCACTTCATCGCTGCAGCAACTCCCTCGGGTCGCGGCCGCGCCATTGCCCGCGGACGGGCCGGGGTCGGCGCCGCCGCCGGTGCATCAACGAAGCGATCGGTGATCGCGGCCACGCAGTGCGGCCGAACCTGCGGGGCGAACGACGAACCCGGTTGCCCAGCGGGAAAAGTATAAGAGCGGGGTCCTGCTCGGGACCGGCGAATTCCCGCGCAAAGGCGCTAAGCGAAAGCCGCTCGGCAGCCGGCGCGATCACCCAGGCGTCTGCGCCGACGACTGCACCCGCTTGGCCGCACCGCTGCCGCAGCCGCTGGAGGCAGGCCGCAGCCGCGGCCGCCGCCTAGCGCTTCGAGAACTGCTTGCGCCGGCGCGCCTTGCGCAGGCCGACCTTCTTGCGCTCGACCTCGCGTGCGTCGCGCGTGACGAGCCCGGCCTTAGACAGCGCCGGCTTCAGGGTGGCGTCGTAGTCGATCAGCGCGCGCGTGATGCCGTGGCGCACGGCGCCCGCCTGCCCCGACTCGCCGCCGCCGTCGACGTTGACCTGGATGTCGAAGAAGCTTGCGTTGCCGGTCAGCTCGAGCGGCTGGCGCACGATCATGCGGCCGGTTTCGCGATGGAAGTACTGGTCGAGCGCGCGACCGTTGACGGTGATCTTGCCGCTGCCGCGCTTGATGAACACGCGCGCCACCGAACTCTTGCGGCGGCCGGTGCCGTAGTTGTATTCGCCGATCATCTGCGCCCCTCAGACTTCCAGAACCCGCGGCTGCTGCGCGCTGTGCGGATGCTCGCCACCGGCGTAGATCTTGAGCTTCTTGATCATCGCGTAGCCGAGCGGCCCCTTGGGCAGCATGCCCTTGACCGCGATCGCCAGCGCACGGCCCGGAAAGCGGCCCTGCATCTTGCCGAACGAGGTCTCGTAGACGCCGCCCGGGTAGGTCGAGTGGCGGTAGTAGATCTTGTCGTCGGTCTTGTTGCCGGTGACGCGGATCTTCTCGGCGTTGACGACGACGATGAAGTCGCCGGTGTCGACATGCGGCGTGTACTCGGGCTTGTGCTTGCCGCGCAGACGGCGCGCGATCTCGGCCGCCAGGCGGCCGAGCACCTGGTCGCGGGCATCGACCACGAACCAGTCGTGCCGCACCTCGTGCGGCTTGGCAGTGAAGGTCTTCATGAGAGACTCTGACGAATGCCTGTCGCTGTGCCTGCGCGGTCGAGTCGGGGCCGCTACAGGCGGACCGCCGCCCGAGCCGGGCGCCCCAGACAAGTCCTGCGGGCGAAAGAAAAAGTCGTAGGCCAACCGAAGCCCGGTTGACCCGAACCGGGAAAAGCCGGGCATTTTAGCCACTGTCGGCAAGTCGGCGCAAGGCGAGCCGCGCCTTCGGCGCTCCGACGCCCGGTTTGCCGGGCACAAAGAGGAAACCCCATGGAGTGCAGCATCAGTTGGACCGGCGACGGTGTGAGCTTCGTTGCCGATACCGGCAGCGGCCACCGCGTGACGATGGACGGCGCCCAGGAAGGCGGCGGCCGCAACCTCGGGCCACGGCCGATGGAACTGCTGCTGGCCGGCACCGGCGGCTGCACCGCCTACGACGTGGTGCTGATCCTCAAGCGCGGCCGCCACGACGTGCGCGGCTGCGAGGTCAGGCTGGTGGCCGAGCGCGCGGCGCAGGAGCCGAAAGTGTTCACGCGCATCGAGTTTCGCTTCACCGTGCGCGGCAAAGGCCTGAAGCGCGAAGCGGTCGAACGCGCGGTGCGGCTGTCGCACGACAAGTACTGCTCGGCCACCGCGATGCTCGCCCGCAGCGCCGTGATCGAGACCACGATCGAGGTTCTCGAGTCCGACTGACGCGGCGCCTCAAATGCGCTGCGCGGTGACCGTCATCACGCGCGCCGCCAGCCGCATCGCCGCGCACACCGGCAACGGCAAGGCGACGCCGCCGCGATCGAGCGCGCCGGCACCGTGGCGCATTTCGTCGTCCTTCATCTGCGCCACGATCGCGCGCGAGGCGCCGTCGGCCGCCGGCAGACGGTCGAGGTGGCCCTGCAGGTGCTCCTCGACCTGGCGCTCGGTTTCGGCCATGAAGCCGAGACTCGTGCGGTTGCCCGTGCGGGCGGCGAGCAGGCCGATCGCGAACGCGCCCGCGAACCAGAACGGATTGAGAAGGCTCGTGCGGCCGCCGAGTTCCTCGATCCGGCGCTGCGTCCACGCCAGATGGTCGGCCTCCTCGCGCGCGGCGTGCAGGAACATCGCGCGCAGACCGGCATCCGGCGTGCCCAGTGCCTGCGCCTCGTACAGGGCCTGGGCGCAGATCTCGCCGACGTGGTTGACGCGCATCAGTGCGACCGACTGGTCGCGCTCGGCGTCGGTCATCGACGGCACCGACGCATCGTCGAGCACCGCGTCGGCCGGATAGGGACGACTGGCGCAGACACTGCCGCTGAGCGTGCGCAGGGCGCGGTCGAGCAGCGACAGCGTGCGATCGAGGGGCGACAGGGCAGGTGCTTCGGACATCTCCTAGCTCGCTTGCTGTTGCGCAAAACAAACATCGCGCGCCGGACGCTTACCGGGCTTGCGCGCAGTGGCAGTCATTGTGCCGGACTCGCCGCTATCCTCGACCGCAATTCGAACAACACCACACAGGAGACGCTTCATGCGCAAGTCGCTTCTGGCCGCTGCCCTCGCCCTGGCCTTTCCGCTCGCTTACGCACAAACACCGGCGCCCGCTGCGGTCGAGCTGTACGGAATCGTCGACGTCGGCGTCGAGCGTTCGGACGTCGGCGCCACCAGCGCCACCCGCCTGCAAAGCGGCCTGTCGGCCGGCTCGCGCTGGGGTCTGCGCGGCCGCGAGAACCTCGGCGGCGGCTACACGGCGCTGTTCACGCTGGAGAGCCGGATCGAGCTCGACTCCGGCTCGATGACCAACAACGGCGCGCTGTTCGCCTGCCGCCCGGTCGGTTCCACCGACGCGCCGGTGTGCCCGGGCATCAGCGCGATCGGTCTGACCGGCCCCCTTGCGGTGGCCGTCACCGGCGGCCTGAACTCGGTGAGCAACACGCTGCTCGAGCGCTTCGCGACGGTCAACAGCGCCGGCGCGCTGTTCGACCGCCAGGCCTTCATCGGCCTGATCACGCCGTTCGGCGCCGTGATCGCCGGCCGCCAGTACACGCCCGGCTTCGAGATCCTGAACAAGTTCAATTCCTTCGCCGACTCCACCGCCGGCCAGATGGGCCAGGAGTACTCGACGCTGACGATCCGCGCCAACAACGCGATCCAGTACCGCGCCGAACTGCACGGTTTCACGCTGTCGCTGATGTACGGCTTCGGTGGCACCGAACTCGTGCGCGGCGAGCGCGGCGCCGACCCGCAGCGCGGCGACGACTTCTACGGCGCCAACTTCCAGTACGCGACGAAGACGTTCTCGGTCGGCATCGGCTACAACCACAACTACGTGCTCACGCGCAACGACCCGACCAACGCGCGCACCGGCATGGAGACGCTGAACATCGGCGGCACCTACACCGCCGGTCCGGCGCGCCTGTTCGTGCAGTACATGTCGCGGCAGAACGACAACCCGATCGTCACCCCGCTCGACCTGCAGCAGATCGTGATCGCCGGCGCCACGCCGGCCGGCATCGACGCGCTGCTGGCGCCGCTGGTGGCGCGCGCCAACCGGGTCGATCTCGATGGACTGCGCGGCTTCGTCGGACCGACCGACACCACCATCTATCACCTCGGCCTCGACTGGCGCCTGGCCAGCGGCAATCTGCGCCTCGCCTACAACGACGCGCGCGACGAGGCGCGCTCGCAGTGGGCCACCGACGACGCCAAGGTGCGCCACATCGCCGTCGGCTACTTCCACGAGATGTCGCGCCGGACGACGCTGTTCGGCACCTACGCGATGGCGCTCAACAGCGGCCAATCGCGCATGGCACTCGGCGCCGCCGGCTACGCCGGCGGATGGACGAGCGCGTTCGGCGAAGACGCCAGCGCGCTGCAGATCGGCATGCGCCACTCGTTTTGATCTGCGTCAAACTCGTGCAAAAGGGGCGCTTCGGCGCCCCTTTTGTTGCATCGGGATGACCACACGCGCGGTCCCGTGGATGCCCCAGGCTCCAGGCGTCGATGTTGCACGGAAGGCACAAGCCTGCCGCAAATTGCACGATTAGGCGACCGATGCTTTGGCCCGCGCTGGCCTTTCCTGAAAGAATCCTCCCCAGCTTCCGATGGAAGTTCGCATCGAGGCGCTGAACGGCGGCATTGGCTGCCACAACCGCCCCGGTGGACGCCTTGGTGGTTCCTTTTTTCTCACATGGAGATACGCATGAAAAAGAGTGTTCTCGCTCTTGCCGTGCTGGGCGCCTTCGCCGGCGCGGCCAGTGCGCAGTCGGCGGTGACGTTGTACGGACGGGTCGATGCCGGCTTCGCGCGCATCGATCCGGCCGCTGGCACCGTGACCAATGTCTCCGCCAGGACCGGTCTTGATTCGGGCCACCTCGGCGGCAGTCGCTGGGGCCTGCGCGGCAGCGAAGATCTGGGCGGCGGCCTGAAGGGCGTGTTCGTCCTGGAGAGCGGCTTCGGCCTCGACGACGGCATGTCCGGTCAGGGCGGACGCCTGTTCGGCCGCCAGGCCTACCTCGGCTTGACCGGCAACTTCGGCGGCTTCGTGATGGGTCGTCTGGCGACGTTCTCGTCGGGCACCGGCGACTTCGACCGCATCGGCACGCTCGATCCGTTCCGCACCGGCTATCCCGGCCTGGGCATGCAGGCGACCTTCGCGTCGATGAATGCGCTGCGCCTGGACAACGCGATCGCCTACGTGACGCCCGACATGGGCGGCTTCAGCGCCGGCATCGGCCACACCTTCCGCGCTGGCGGACAGGAGCTGGCCGGCGGCGGCAGCGCCAACAACGCCGGGATCATCTCGTACGTGAACTTCCGCTCGGGTCCGTTCTACGGCGTCGTCACCTACGACCGCGTCAAGCTGGGCGAACTCGCCGGCGACCCGACGCAGACGCACCTGCAGGCCGGCCTGGCCTGGGACTTCAAGGTCGTCCGCGTCTCGGCCGCCTTCGCGCAGGAGAGCGACCAGTTCGCGCTGCTGCCGGCGAACATCGGTGGCGCCGCCGCCTTACAGGCCGCCGGCACAGACGCCAGCGCCTGGATGATCGGCGCCGTGATCCCGCGCGGTGCGCACCGTTTCGCGATCAGCTACCAGGATCGCACCGCCGACGCTCTCGGCGCGACGCCCGAAGGCGAGCGCACGGTCTGGACGATCGGCTACGAGTACGCCTTCTCGCGGCGCACGACTGCCTACATCGTCTACGGCGACGTGGACGACAAGGGCAGCTACAAGACCGCCAACTGGGGTGGCACCACCAACACCTTCATCGGTTTGAGCCACAGCTTCTAAGCAAGGCGGTTTCGGCAAGTTCAAGGCCGCTCCCCGGAGCGGCCTTTTTCTTTGCCTCGAATGCTGCTGGCTGCTGCCCGAACGGCTGGCGCCACGCCGGCCACGGCAACGCGGTCCCACGCCTCGGCGCAGGCAGCGTCGGGCGCGCAGCGGCGCAGCAGCGTGCCGACGAGCACAGGCGGGCGCGGCCGCCGCAACCCGCACCGACCGGCAGAATCAGAGCGCGGCCTGGAGCCGCTGCGCCTCGGCGCGATCCAGGTACGCGAGTCGTGCGCGGCGCGCGAGCACGTCTTCGCGGGTGCGCGCCTGCGTGAAGCGCCGGCAGTGTTCGGCGTAAGCGGCGTCCGGCGCCACGCGGCGCGCGGGGTCGACGAGTGCGCGGTCTACGACGAGCGAGAGGTCCTCGGTCCGCTTGGCGCGCACTTCGAGCAGACCGGCGCGCGCGGCGGCGGCGAGCGCGTCGACCGCCATCCGCCGGTAGGTGGTCCACTTGCCGCCGACGATCGAGATCAGGTTGCCGAACTCGGTCAGCACCGCATGCTCGCGCGAGATCGCCGCGGTCGAGCTCGCCTTGCCCGGGTCGTACAGCGGACGCAGCCCGGCGAAGCTCGCGCGCACGTCGGCAGTGGCGATCGGCCGCGCCAGATAGCCGCGCGCGGTGTCGAGCATGAATTCGACCTCCTCGCGCGAAGGCTGCGGCTCGTACGGCGCGTCCGGCCGCGGCCCGTCGGTGGTGCCGATCAGCAGCTTGTCGAGCCACGGGATCACGAACAGCAGGCGGCCGTCGCGCGTCTTGGGAATCATCAGCGCCGCCGAACCGGGCAGGAAGTCGCGGTCGACGACCAGATGCGAGCCCTGGCTCACGGTGATCAGCATGCGCGCTGCCGGATCGGCGAGCCGGCGCACGCCGTCGGCCCAGACGCCGGCGGCGTTGAACACGCAGCCGGTGGCCAGTTCGAACGACTCGCCGGTCTCGGCATCGACCGCGCGCACGCTGGCGATGCGTCCGTCGCGCATCTGCAGCCCGGCGCAGCGCACGTAGTTGACTGCGGTGGCACCGAGCGCGTGCGCGGTCTGCATCAGCGCCACGCACATCAGCGCGTCGTCGAACTGGCCGTCCCAGTAGGACACGCCGCCGCGCAGCCCTTCGGGCCGGATGCCGGGCAGCCGCGCCAGCGTCTCGTCGCGCGCCAGCCAGCGCGTCGGACCGAGGCTGCGACGGCCGGCGAGCAGGTCGTACATGCCGAGCCCGACGCGCAGCATCGCCCGATCGAGCGGCCGGTAGCAGGGCACGACGAACTCCAGCGCGTGCACGAGGTGCGGCGCGATCGCCAGCAGCGTGGCGCGCTCCTCGAGCGCCTCGCGCACGAGTTTCACGTTGCCCTGCGCCAGATAGCGCACGCCGCCGTGAATCAGCTTGGTGCTGCGGCTGGAGGTGCCGCGGCCGAAGTCGCCGGAGTCGATCAGCGCCACGCGCAGGCCGCGCGCGGCGGCGTCGACCGCGATCCCCAGGCCGGTGGCGCCGCCGCCGACGATCACCGCGTCCCAGGCCTGCTTCTCGCGCAGCCGCGCCAGCAGTCGCTCGCGCTCGATCGGTTGCGGTGTCAGCGCCTTGCTCGTCATTCGATCCACTCCCGCGCGCGCGCCACCGCGCGCTGCCATTGCCGCAGGCGCTCGCCGCGCTCGGCTGCCGGC
>Ga0208610_100258_pt1 | contig 21399 bp, 20 predicted proteins | sample SubbioR11Jul_8A2_FD_184815 | JGI IMG/M metagenome (GOLD analysis project Ga0208610, IMG submission 184815) | Serpentinite rock and fluid subsurface biosphere microbial communities from McLaughlin Reserve, California, USA - CR11Jul_8A2 (SPAdes) | ecosystem: Environmental > Terrestrial > Deep... | reverse complement strand
TCCAGCGACGCTGCGTGTCGCTCCCAGTCGCCCCAGGTCGCAGCGATGGCTAAAACTGCTAGCGATACGGCGAGCCCCAACTTCTGGAGCTCGTCCATGTCTTCTCTGCTGCTTCTGCCTCTGCCTACGCGCAGGCCCGGCCACGCACCCCAGGCCCGCGCCGCCCGTGCTCTGCTCGCGCCCGCCCGGGTCGAGGGGTCCACCCGCGCGCTGCGCCCCACGACCGCGCTCATCGGAGGTGCCCGGTGAGAAAGCCGTTTCGCATCAAGGGCCGCAGCGGCTGGCACGCCGAGTACAAGTTCCACGACGGCCAGGTCCAGCGCCTGAGCTTCTCGAGCGAGGCGTCGGCGACGTCCTGGCTGGAGCAGATGAAGGCGCAGGATGAGTCCGCACAGGGTCCCGCCTTCGGCGGCCCCTCGCGCATCACCCTGGGCCGCTTCCTGGGCGAATATGCGGCGATGTATACCCTCGGCAAGGAGGGCTGCGCGCAGGAGCTCGACCGCATCAATCACTACGCGCAGGCCGCAGGCCTGCCCCGCCTCAAAGCCGTCAGAGACGAGCTGGGCCGCCTGCAGCTGAAGACCGCGCCCACCTCGATGGCGCTGCCCTCGGCCTTCCAGAAGCACCGCGACGCGCGCCTTGCCAAGCGCGCGCAGACCTATGAGCTGATTCATGCGCTGGCCCGCAAGAAGGTCTCGGACGTTCGCACCGACGACATTCGGCTGCTGATGACCACAGGCAAGCGCGAAGGCTGGTCCGACAGCTCCATTCAGAAGGAGGTCGCGCTGCTGAAGGCGGCCTTCAACAGCGCCATCAAGGAGATGAACTGGCACGGCTTCAAGAACCCTTGTGCAGGCATCCCGCTTGGCAAGTCCAACACCCGGTTCGTCGTGGTGACCCCAGCTCAGATGGCGCGCCTCGCGCAGGCACTCTCGGAGTGCGACAACCCCCAGTTCTGGCCCCTGGTGGACCTGGCCATCCACTCCACGCTGCGCATGGATTCGCTGCTGTCGCTCAAGTGGAGCCAGACCGACTTGGAAACCCGCCGCGCACGCGTCTGGGGCAAGGGCAAGTGGCACGACGCGCAGCTGCCACGGCGCGCGGTGGAAATCCTCCAGCGCATGCCCAGGAGCGGCAGCGACAACGTCTTCACGATGACGCCCAACGCCGTGAACATGGCTTGGGAAGGGGTGCGAGAGAAGGCCGAGCTCCACGGCCTGACGTTCAGGGACCTGCGGCACGTCGGAGCCACCGCCTACGCCAAGGCCGGGCTGGACGTTCACGCTCTGAAGAGGCTGTTGGGCCACACGACCACGCGCATGGCCGAGGTCTACGTGAACCTCGCGCACTCCGACGTTCTGGACGCCCTCGACAACGCCAGCGAGAAGGTGCAGGAGCTGTCGCCGATGCCGCCGACCCAGCACGCCCACGGCAAGCAGAAGCACCCGCGGAAGCGCGCCATTGTCGCCCCCAAGCAGCCAGCGGGCAACGTGTACTACGTTCAGCGCAACCAGAACAAGCTCAAGCTGGTGCAGCCCGACGAGGCGAAAACTGACAAGGGCGCCCCCAGGGTCGTCGCCGCGACGCGGTGAGCGCCCACCCAGCAGGCAGCGAGGAGCCCGGCGCCGTGCGGGCTGTTTCTTCTGGTGAGCGGGCCATGCTCTTGGGAGACGGCAGTCAGCACACCGAGGAGGCAGCGGATAGGCCAAACTGGAGGACGCCTCGAGTGCTCGACTCGCGCGCGGCAGGGGCACGCAAGAGGAGCGTCGACGGTGTACCAGTTGGAAGTCAAGCGATGGCTCGTAGCGCATCGATTCAATCCTGCGGATGGCTGGGAGGTCCGGGTGGACGTCGATGCCATGGAGCGGGCGAACGGAGGCGTTCACAGCCCTGACAAAGCCGAGCGAGCGCGTGCAGCCGAGCAGGCGCTCCGGGCCCTGGGTGCCCAGGTCGGAGGGCACCCGGTGCACGGGCGCGTGGATGTCGTCGCCGAGCACCCTGTCCACGGGTGCGTCATGGGGGAGGTCGAGGGGAGTTCATCTCGGCAGAAGGAGCAGGCCCTCTACTCGGCCCTGGGCCAACTGCTGCTGTTGATGCAGACCCGCCAGCATCGGTACCTTCTGGCTGTGCCCGACGAACCGACATGGGAACGACAGCTGGGCAAAGTCCCGCCCTACGTGCGGGACCTGCTGCAGCTGTCGTGCGTGCTTGTTTCGGAACAGGGTGTGCGCGAGGCCTGAGCGCAGGTAGCCAAGTTCAGTCCTTGGCCATCTTGCGCGCGGCCGCGCGCAGCTCCTCATCCGAGAAGACGGACCCCCGGTGCCCAGGGTGGCTTCGAGGCTTGGCTCGACGACCCCGCTGCGCGCCTGCGGGTTGACTGCCCGAGAGGCTCTCCCCGCTCTCGCCCTTGCCCGGCTGCGCCTTGTTGGGGTCCTCTGCCCAGCGCTGCTGCTCCTCGCGGCGACGCGCCAGCCAGTCGTGGACGACGCTCTGGAACCACAGCGACTCCTTGCCGAACCTCTGTGGGGGTGGGAATGCGCAGGCGTTCACCTGGCGCTCAATGCTGCGTTCGCAGCAGCGCAGCAAGTCGGCCACGTCGGCCTTGGTCAGCAGGGGGTCGCAGAAGCTCATGACGAATCAGCAAAGTTGTGATTCGCTGTCTAGGAGCTGCTTTTAGCCTGCGGGGCCTGCTCGGCTCTGCGGCAAGACGGCCAAGCCCCAGGGCCAGGCTGGCCACCTGAATCGTGAAGTTCTCACGGGAGACACCGCCCCCGCTCCAAGCCCCCACGTTGCGCGGGTAGCAGTGCGACAGGTCTTTCGGACGACAACTCGCTGCCCGAGCCACCCGCCTGGCCTCGTGTGCGGCCAGCCTTCCCGCGCTGCTCGCAAGATAGCCGGGCCGCTTTGAGGACACCGATGCGTTGGCGCTGTTCAGGTTAAGTATGGATAGAGTGGTAGAGTTGACCCGTTCTCATAGGGGAAACAGGAATGAAATCCACTCAGTTCAAGGCGCTGCTCGATTCACTGGCCAGCCTAACGCCGTCGCAGCGTAAGAGGCTGACCGCCGCGCTCAGCCCGGCGGTCGCTCCTGCGGCCCCCTCTCAGGCTCTGGACCGGCTCCAACCAAGCGCCTGCCCGCACTGCGCAGGTGAGTTGGTCGTCCGTAATTTCGTGGCTGACGGACAACAGCGATACCTCTGCCGGGGTTGTTCCAAGACCTTCTACGCCACGACCGGCACACCGCTGAGCCGGCTTCTGGACAAGGAACAGTTCGAGGCCTACGCCGACTGCGTGCGCCAAGGGCTATCCGTCCGGGCCGCAGCCGGCAGGGCGGGCGTGTCCGTGGATAAGACCTTCCGGTGGCGACACCGGTTCTTCCAGAGCGTGGTCTCCCGGCAGCCCAAGGGCGTGGCGGGGATGGGAACGGCTAGTGGGAAGGGGAGTTTGTTGAAGAAAAAGCTGCCGAAACTGGCCGGCAAGACATAACCACTGCGCTAGGCAATACCCGCAATGCCAGGTATATGCACTTTGCAGGGTTTGATTAGCTGTGGCGCATCTGCCGCGGCTCGGTCAACCCATCCGTGCCATCTTCATGAGTATCAAACCCTCCCAGTTCGACCTCGCACTCAAGGCCCTCGTCTCGGTAAAAACAGGCCGAGGTTGTTGACCGGGAAATCATCCAGGCCACAAGCAATGCTCGGCCCGTCACGCTGACCATTGGTCAGCTGTTCACTCTCATAAAAGACCGCAAGCTCAAGCGAGCGCTGATTCAACGCAACGACGAGCTGCGCCGGAAGCAAGGCCGCGCCAAACACGGCGCAAGCACCCCTGCACAGGGGTGCTCTCCAACGACTAGACGGCAGCGCCTGTGGCCGCTCAGCGCTGCCGTGGTGGGCCCCGCACCCAAAAGGCTAATCTACCTCCGAGCTGAGAGCTGCGCTCCAATCTCCAGGCCTAATAGCGGGTGCCTCAGACATTGTGGGGATGGTTGGAGAACAACACATGTCTCCCTCCATCCGTAGTGTGAATCCACGCCTCCGTCGTGAAGTCGCTTGTTCCAAACCAGTTGGCGGTGCTCGCGGGCGTCACCAGCCCCCGGCCTCGGGCGGCGAAATCCAGCGAGTAGCTGTTCAGGACCGACTGGGTTGGAGCCACCCCCACGGGCCGATATTGCTCAGGCTCGGGTAGACGGTGCTTGCGTTTACGACAGAGCCTTCTCCCGCTATGGGCAGCAAGTGCCGAAGAAACAACCTTGCTATACTCTCACAGACCCATATCCAACACCACAAGACAATGTTCTATCATCATCCATTCTGGGAACATGAGGCAGCTTTCGTGCTGCACGTCAGGAGCGCCCAAGAAGGCAAGGTCGACAGCTTGATGCGCCACGTGACCTTTGCGCGGCTGGCGCACGACATGCTGGGCTGGTTTCTTGAATATCCAAAACTGGCCTCCGTCCAGCTCACCGCTGTGGCGCTGGCGGAGTTCGAAGACGACCGGCACTCAGTGCGCATTCGGCATCATTTCAAGCTCACGAACATTGGAGCTGAAGTGAGTCTGGATGAGCGTTACTTCGGTGACAACCTCCCCTGGCCCATGATAGGCAGCGGGGTCTTCTTGCTCGAGCGTGGCGACGCTGCTGTTCAGTCGTTTCTCGCTCTATCGGCGCAAGACGCCAAGACGCACGCGGTGCTGGACTACCCGACGATGGCCTACGCTCTGGCGCTGCGCATCGACAGGGCCTTCACGGAAGTGTCGATACGCCACAACCTGGGGCTCGCACCGAGCTTTGACTAGGGCCACTGCTGCGGCCTTGGCCCGCAACCGCCGCAGAAGCTCGTCGCTGCAGGGCAAAAATGCAAAGTCAGACGCTCTGAGGTGGATTCGTCAACGACCACTTCTCCGGTGGTCGCTTTTTTTGTGTGCCATGGGCATCGACACCAGCCGTGTGCAGATGCTGCTTGCGGTCTTGCATCGACACTCAGGCGTCTCGGCGTTTGACCAGAACGTGTATGTCAAAATCGTGGGTGGTGTGCGACTCAACGAGCCCGCAGCGGACCTGCCCGTACTTCTGGCCGCGCACTCATCGCTCTGCGGGCGCCCCCTCCCCGCAGGACTGGCGGTTTTCGGCGAAGTAGGCCTCGCCGGAGAGCTTCGCGCCGTTCAAGACGCCGAGACTCGCCTTCGAGAAGCCGCAAAACTGGGATTTACTCACGCCCTGCTGCCCTCTCAGTGCAGGCTCAAGAAAAGCGTGCCCGGCATCGAGGTAATCTCTGCAGCCCGCGTGGACTCTGCCCTGGCCGCCATGCGCGAGATGCGGCAGGCGGCATGAGTGCAGGGTGGTGTCAAATTTTTTATGCTCACAAAAAAGGAGCAAGACATGTGGAAGAGAGCTGTATTTATTGCTAGCCACGTGTGGCTGGCGGGGGTTTTCGGGTTTATCGGCAGTTTTGTCGGGCTGCTCATTTTCGGGCACGAGACGACCGCTCTGATACCTGGTGTACTCTTGGCCGCTCTGACCGTAATCTTTCTTGGGTGGGTCTCTCTTAAAGCGCCCGCGGGCAGCGAGAGCCACTCAGACGACGAAACAGCCCTGCGCTGGGCTCAATCTGCATCTTCGCAGCGAGAGCGCTTCGCCCGGGAGCGGTTGATTGCCACGTATGGCGCTGGCGCAGTAGTATCCATGCACGGTCTCGGGCAGGGTATCGAGGGGCTCTACCCCTCGCATAACGTCGACGGCATGCCCATGCTTCCTGACGACATGGGGCTTGACATCAATGGGCGAATGTACGGAGCGCCTGAGCTCGTGTTTCCTTCGCATGACCACTACGACCACCACGACCACCACGGTCACTATGGCCACCACGACCACTACGACCACGCAGGACACAGCTCGTCGCACACGAGCATGCACGACTGAGCCTTTGCCCCGGGCCCGTTAGCCGCTTCGTTCAGACGAAGTTTCGGGCCACGCCCTGTGCGCCGCCTGGCTAGTTTTTTGGCTCGGCGCTGTTTTGATGGCGCTGCTTCTGATTAAAGGCTGACAGGGCAACCTTCCAGACCTTGCCTACGAGGGAGGGTTGGGTTATGCGGGCTTCACAATCAATTCAAACGCCTGCCGGGGACGGCTGACAAGAGGGCGCTGGCAAAGCAGCTCCTGAGCACTTGTGCGAAGCACTCGCGTGAGGCGAGACCAGCGAAGAGCGTAGCACCGGCCTTGAGCCTTGCCTGAGCCACTGCGTGGCCCATGCGGGGTGTTCTGCGAAGCACCCGCTGCGGCGCTTGGGGCGGATGCGCCCCAGGACTCACGAGCAAGTACGGGGCGCACTGCCTTGGCGATATCCGGGCCAGCGTCTTGGGGCGCGTCAAGTCCTCAACCTCTAATCCAGAACAGCACTGAGCGGACGCTGAGGCCAAGGCCCCGCCGATGTCGGCCGATGATGCGCGCTTGGTTGCGGCGCAGTAGTCGCTCAAGCTGTGCAAACTCCTCCGACCTGAGCGCCGCTGCCAGCTGCGGCGACACCCGCGGCGCCGCCTTTGGCACCGCGCCGAGGCACTTGGTAACCCCGCGCTTGCGCTGCGGGTCGGAGACGGTCCGAATCAGGGCCTACAGCGGTTTGCCCTCTCGAATCTGCTTAGGGGGCTCCAGAGGGTGGTGGGCTCTCCCGTTCAGTGCATGCGCTCAGGCAGCAGCTCCATTTCCAAACCAGTTGCTATACGAAAAGCAGCATTAGCTGCGTACCAACACTTGAGGGCATCTGATGAGCAAGAAGAGCGGCCGGGCACAGCCGGCACCAAAGGGTAATAGTCAACACGAGAAGGGCACCGCGGCTCATCTTGGCGAAGAAAGTGAATGCGCTGTCGACAGGCAACGCCAGGTGGGAGTGGGACGCCGGGTGCGTCATCAGCCGACGCTGTCGGACCCTCCTCTGCTGCGCGTTCTGCTGCATGCGGCTGACCGCCGGGGACACACAGTGACTGCGATGGCGGCGGAACTCGGTGTCTCGCAGGGCTACATCTTCCAGCTCCGCAACGGGCAGCGGAAGACGGAGCACGTCGGACAAGAGTTCACCTTGGCGTGCGCACGCTACCTTCGCATCCCGGTCGTGCTCGTGAAGCTGTGGGCGGGTCGAATTCGCTTGACGGACTTCGGGTGTCCAGCCTCCGCAGTCAATACGCAGCGCGACAGAGACCTCGCAGACCTGGGTGAAGACCCCGCCTATGCGGCCCTTGTCCCAGAGGAACTGGCGCAGTGCAGCGATGCGATGAAGGACCTGATTTGGAACTTGTACTGCGAAGCGACAGGCAGGCAGCCGGTCACCTGGGTGACCCTGCCAAGGATGCTGGACTATCTTCAGCGAGCAGCGCTGGCAATGGAAGAGCACGAGTCGGGACTGCGCGACCCCGGTGTGTTGTTCAGAGGGGCGGCGTCTGCAGAGAAAAACGGCCACGCCGCTGCTGCTCACTGAACCACTCTCCAGCCTGACAAAGAAAAAAGGCGTACATGACTCAGGCAATGTGATGGAGACTGCCCAAGCACCCCTGTCTTGAAGTCTCCTGCGGCACTGTTCAGAAACCGGGCGCAGGCAACCGCCTGCGCCCGTTTCCTTCGCCGTCCTCACGAGCGACTATTTTGGGGTGCGACTGTGGCGTGGTAGCGCTTCTTGTCCAAGAAACTCTCAGACACGGACCGAGTCAAGTGGTATATTGACAGTTAGGCTCACGCCCACAAAGATGGTAGTGAATACTATTCAAAGCCTATTAAATAGGCCTTTGAAGAGTTCGAGAGCATCCGCGAAAGCTTTGGCAAAGCAGGGATTGGCGAGTCCACCGCTACCGATATCACCGGGGATGCGCTGGCGGCCGCTTTTGACAAGTACACTTCCGCAGTTTGCGCGGTTTCGGCAGCCTCGCCGCTCAAACCCGTGACAGCAACGGTGTCGACGCTCAAGCTGGCCTGACTACGACCAGACTTCAAGCGGAATCTTCGGGGTCCACCTTTCTTTGCTCAGGCAAAATCGGAGGGCAGCTTCTGCAGCACGCCCAGTTGCTCGATAAGCTCCGCACTGCGATGAGGGTCCTGCCCAAACAAAGCGTCGATGTAGTCGCGCTCGGCTGCGCTCAGAGTCGACTGCTCCCTTCGATAGGCGTCCTCGTTCTTCGCACGAAGCTTGATTTTGGAGCCAAGGTGCCCCCCCAGGTAGACCACGCTTCCGATGGCGACCTTGGCGGCCAGGTTGCGCGGCAGCTTAAGCTGAAACGCTTCGAACACCTGTTCGAAATAGGCCCAGGCTTGCGGTGTCGCAACCAAGTGCCCCGTCCCCTCTTCTTCGCGGAGGCCTGCCGGGAATGCCTTGGCTTCTTCGACCACAGCCAGGATTCTCTCGACCCGGCTGCGCTGAATGGCGCGCTTGTGGTCTTGCAGGCTTATAATGGTAAAGCTAGTCAACACAGACTCCGAGTAGTTCAGGCGTAGCCTAATGGCCACTTAAAGATTCTCGCACAGACAGGAGGTTCAGTGTTTTGTCAAAGCCAGAAATCTCCTGGATATCGGGATTGTGCGGACACGATGATGCTCAGTGGATTCCGGGCACTGGTGGGCTTGCACAAGAACCGGAAGCAGGCCCTGCGCATGCGACTGTCGGTAGCGTGCGCCCCCTCACCGCCGGTTCTGTGCACACCACGTGTTTCAGGAAGGCGCCGGCATGGCCCATGCATCTCGGCGACAGCATCCTCAGCCACTACGGGACGATGCCTCTGCTCCAGCTGTAGCGGTCAAGCCGGTTGTTCCAGTGTTGAGATGCTCATCCCCATCCGCAAGCCGTGCGCTATACGCGCCATGGCGGCCACATCCCCAGAGCCCCTCAGATACTCGGCAGCCAAGCCCTGCTGCTTGAGCAAGACCTTTATTCCGCCAAAGTCTTCATTGCAAACCCTGACCAAGTCGCCAGCTTCGGTCACGAAAGTCAGCCAGTAAGTCCACCCCCGAGTCTTTCTGTGATGGTTGGCTTCCCCTTCAAAGAGTGCATCACCCGGCAACAGTTCTTCGTTCCCCCTGAGAAGGTAGCGCGTGGGAATATCATTAGCGCCGTTGACAAGGCTGGGCAACGGCAACGGGATACCAGCACGAATGATTTTTGCCCAGTAGCGGCAGCGGCCATCGCAAGGCGCGATTTCAACAGAATGAGATTTCATCAGAGACTCCAAGTGGAAGTTCAACTGCAAGACAGCTGCAGCTGGCAAGCAATGACTTGCACTTGGGTCTAGACCCCAGCTTTATACCTTCACGAGGCCTTGACCGTGAGGACGCCAACGGCACGAAGAGCACCCGACGGACCGACCCGTCCAAGCAGATTTTCTAGTCAGTAAGAAGTCCGAGCCGTACATGGGGTCCCCCATTTTTTGTAGGAAGCACGCCACTTCCGTTCTTGACCAACGGTGGAAAGAACAGAAACGAGGCTAACGGAGGTAACTGGGACAACGCCTCGCGTTGGGCTGGACCCTGCTACCCCCTAGGCGGACTGGTATCGTTGACTGTCCCTTGGCCGTACGTGATGGGCTTCAAAGAGGAAGCGCCACCAAGGCGCGCCCTCTGTAGTAGGCACTCTTCAATTTTTTCAGTAGTACGCGACCGTCATATCGCGAACGCTGGCCTTCCGGGGCCACGCGCTTGTAAACCACTGGACCAACACTGGGAGCCAGTGGCTCAACCCTTGGTCAAGCAGACCAGGCTCTTGATTGCTAGGGCGAATGGACCAGCTTGCCCGTCACCCACCATCCAGCCGACCTGAGGGACTTGTCCTGGCGCAAGCGTTGGAGTCCCTGGTGCCTGCTGGCCACGCCGACGGGCAGAGAACATGCCAATCGGGATAACCGCATCCACCCAACGCCCTGCCGGAGGCTGAAACAGCGCTTGGTGATTCACACCATCGACGTCGTTGTCCATTCGGTCCGTTATGCGTTTGCCGGGCACCGTGGCCGCCTTCCACTTGAAGGCAACCACTGTAGGAACCCAGCCGCAAAACGCACCCCGGCGGCGTGCGTCAACCGCTCACGATAGTTGTCGCTGAGCGCTCAAGATAATTGTCGGCCGCCACGCGTCGTCACCCCGCGCCTCGGGGCTGGCAAGGAGGTCGCGCCATACCTGCGCATAGCGTTGCTGCAATCGCTTCGCGTAAGGAGCGTCATACCCCAACTCGGCGTCAAACATTTCAGCGGCCTCTTCACAGCGGTTGAACTGGTCGGCCAGGAAGCTTTGCGTGCTTCGCGCGGAGTCTCGCGCCGTCTTGATGACGTCGTCGGTCGGGCGATGCATGTGGTCGTCCATCTTGTCATACGGCAGCCGCTTGCCGGTGTAGCGAGCAGCTTTGGATAGCGACTGCGACGCCACGTGGCAGTCCACGATGGTGTCAATCAGCCAGCGCACCTCCTCCAGCCGGGGCCCGTCGCTCCTGAGAGAGAACAGAACGTTTCGTTCGAGGAGCCACTCACTGCACCTGTCCAGGTCGGGCAGCGCGGCATGGTCTTCGCGCCAGCTGACCAGCCATGGGGCGAGTACCGCGCGAATGGCGACGCAGTCGGCTTCCCGTTCGACGCGCAGCGCGTACTGGGCAACTGTGCTGCAATGATTGAGGGATGCCAAGCGCTTGCGCACTCTGGCAGCATTCATTTTGGTGTCATTCATGTTGGTTTTGCTCTTTAACATGGAGGCCGGCAACGGAGCCGGCTCTGTGGCCCACGCCGTCTGCGGGGGCCGACTATTTGGGTAATGCCTGCAGTGCGCTGCGGCGCCGCCGACCCTTGCCGGGGCGGAAGGTGCAACCGAGCACCCGGGCCGCTGACTAAGCGGTTATTGTCGGGCTGATGGGCTGCGTGCAGCTTGTTAAAGAACAGTCGACCGCGGCACAAGCCGCAGAGGACGGGGCGACCCAAGAGGGCCCAGAAACGAGGGTGTCGTGAGCCCCGGAGGACTCGATGGCTTGGGCGAGCGGGTCGCTTGTGCCATAGGACAGCAGCCAACTCCCCGTCGGGGAGCTTCTGCAATGGGAGGCCGGTGAAGCCACCGGCTGAAAACGTACAAAAGACAGTATACCCGCACAGAGCGGCCGCAGCAATGGGCCGTGGTCACCGGCGCGTGGCAGATTTCACGGCCTGCTCAAGATGCGCTGCTGGTCATGGGCCTTGACGTTACACCTTACGGCAGGCCAGTCCGTCGAGGCCTAAGCTTGAAAGAAGAACCCCGCGGACCAGTCATACTCGACGCGCCTGTAGAAAGAGAAAGCGTTTTCCGCGCTGGGTCGCTCGGCAGACGGTCCTGCATTTCTATTGCGGCGAAGTCGACGACGACTGCCGACAGAGACTGGCTCATGCGCTTGTCGGCTGTTGATGCCGCGCAGACCGTGACGTGCATCCACTTGTGGTAGCGGGTCTTCTTCGCTGCTACCAGCCCCGGCGCCGCTGTCAACGGCGTGCGGGTCCTCGTGCTCAGACCTGCTTGACCTTGCCCAGTGTGGTCTTCTTGGGCGCAGCGTCCTTCGCAACAGACGGCTTCTTCTCCTTCGCTGCGACCAGCTCTGCGAGGTCCTCCTTGGTCACTTGCCGTTTAGCCAGTGACTTGCCCTTCAGATAAAGGAAGGGTTGTGTGAACCTGAACTTGCAGGAGACGTCGTACGGCAGGCGGGCGTTGTCAGCCCGCTGGCGAACCTCCCTGTTGTGCTGCTCGAGCGCGGCCTCCTCGGCCCGCGAGCACTTGACCTCCACAAGAGGGACCTGCGCAAAGTATTCGGCCTCCTGCTTCAGCTTTTCCTGGCGTGCCCTCCCCGCATCGACGGAGTCGCGCAGGCCGCGGACGATTTCCTGGCAACTGACGAAGGCCTCCTCATCGACCCTGCCCGAAAGTTGGGCCAGCGCGGTCCACCAACGGTCCGTGATGCGATAGCAGTCGTCGTAGCATTCCAGTTCGTCGAAAAACGCCTCAAGCTCCTCGGCGTTGGCGAACAACTGTTCGGACCACCGGTTCTTGTCGACGATGCCGGCCTCTGCGGTAGCCGTCAGGTGGTCCAGCGCTTCGTCCATCCTCATCTCAGCGCTCGCAAACCTCAACGGCGTGAGCTCGCGGGTGGCCGGGTTGAAGCCCCCTTGGGTGGAGCACACTTCTGACCAGAACTTGGCAGTCAGATTATTCTTGTCATGTTTGATGCCGCGGCTTCCGAATGTGTAGGGCTCGATGAGTTCGACGGTTGGGTCGGCGAGGGGGAGGTGGTCTTCTCGTTTCATGTCATGGTGATGAAATTGGGCTGACACGGCGCGTCGCTCCGCTGTTGTTATCGACGTGAAGTGCCTGTCCTTGAGCATCGACCGAGTACAGGCTTTCCCGGGTTGACAGACTCGTGCTGAAGAGGGTCAACAACGGTGCATGGGCGGTCTCACGCCCTGGCCCGCCGAGCCGCTGAAGGAAGAGGTGCCTATGAGCTTCGGCACTAAACGACGGGCAGCACTTCAGGCTTGAGCCCCTGTGCCGGCTGCACTGAGTGGATTCAAGGAATATCGGGTGAAGACGAAGAGAGAGGAAAGAAGTTGTCTTGAGCACCTGGCACAGTCAGCACGGCGGCCGCCACGGGCGCCTACTGTGCCGGCTGTGTGCTGGGCTACCACCGCAAGCCAGCCCACGTGGCCTTCCTCGAGAAACTAGTTCCCGGACCGCGCTGTGCCAGCTGAACCGACCGAAAGCGACAAATTCTGCCATGAAATCCGCTCGGCGCTCCAGAGCGCCGTTGGCAGGCAGTTCAGCCCTGCATGCCATGGTGAACTGTTCGGCAGTCGGCACTGGGGCCCCAATGAGGGGCCGTCGGCCCCGTAGCCCGGCGTCACGAAGTTTTCAGGGCGCCCTCCCAGCGTATCCCACGCGAAATGGGCTGCCCGATGACAGAGTCCCCTTGTTGCAGGGCTCTGTCGCCGGTTATCCGCTTACAGGAACCCGCCGCGCTCTGGCACCTGCACGTTGCACACGTACTGCTGCACCCCGTCGATGCGCCGGCGCTCGCAGACTTCAAATGGCCTGGGGGGCGCTCGTTATGGCTAGCGCAGTAAACAGTACTCGCGGTGCTTGGCACAGCACACATCGAATCAATGGTGCTGTAGTAACCACCATTTCGGCATTCCTGTCTCCAGAAAACGAATGGAGCCCAAAGCCATTGCAGGCCAGCACGGGAAAGAGTTTCCAAGGGCCCATCGTTCTGGACACAGGCTTCACAAGCTCTCAACAAGACGCCTAAGCTCAAATCGTCCGCAACGCACGCAACGCAGAGGTCATGCTGCCTTATCTAAACGGCGAAGATTCGAACTCGAATCCAGAGCAACGGGCGTCGCGGTGGGTGATTAACTTTTGGGACTTGCCACTAGACCGTTCCGCGGACGCTGGAAGTTGGGCGCGTGCCGCCAGCCGCCAGCCGCCAGCGTGGAATGTCGTTGCGTGAGGGACGAGTACCAGCGGACTACCTGGGGCGCGTAACAGCAGACTTTCCAGAATTGCTGGACGTCGTGCAAAGGCTGGTAAAGCCTGAATGGGAACAGAACGACGACTCAACAGCACTACGATTCTAGTGGCAATTCCTCCGTCCACGAAGTGAGCTGTATCCCGCCATCGGGCGAGTATAAGCATTTGCGAGACATCCTGAAGAATGGGCGGACAACGCGCCAATGGAGCGTGTCTTCGCTCTTTGTCGGGTCACAAAGTTTGTTGCATCGGCGATTTGCAGTATCGGTCAGGTCTTCGCGGACCGTGCTGTGGTTTTCACAGATTCGAGCCTTGGATTGCTTGCCCTGCTCTGCTCATCCTTGCACGAGACCTTGGTCAGAAAGAATGCGTCGGCGTCCGAAACTCGACTGACCTACACCCCAACAGACGCCTTTTCAACCCTACCTCATTCGAGCCTAGGGCTGGGTGACATTAAGCCCCTTGGCGCGGACTACGCCGCGCAGCGTGAGCGGTACTGCAAGGACGAGGACGTGGGCCTCACCGACTTCTACAACGCCTTCCGCGACCAAAGCCGCACAGGCACCCGCTTATCCACGCTACGAGCTTTTCTCGCCGATATCGACCGCGCGCTATTGAATACCTACGGCAGGACGGGCCTGTATCCCGAGCACGGGTTCCATGAAGTCGCATCGCTACCTGCTAACGGCCGGGTGCGCTTCACCATCTCCGAAGCCGCCCGTCTTTAAGTCCTGTGCCGCCTCTCCGCGCTAAACCGGCAGCGATACCAAGAGGAGCAGGACTCAGTGCGCAGTAGTGAAGCGGCCAAGGCCGAGCGCGCAGCCCAGCGGAAGCACGCTGGGCGGTCGGCTGCAAAGGGGCGGTGGCGCCAAGTGCGCAGCCGCAACTGCTCGAGTGAGGGGAGAAAATCCAGCGGGCGCCCGTCAGCAGTTGAACGGGCGCTTCATCTCATTCAGGACCTGAGGCACGCCTGTGGGCTGATAGGTCATCCAGGTGAGGATGTCTATTTGAGACCAATCCGACTCGCCCTGCGAGAACAAGCCGCGATTCGCAAACCTGCGATAGACCAGTTTGCGCTGGGTCGTTGCGAGGTAGAAATTCAGTGCATTGCGACGAACGAACAGGCCGTTGCGTCGCTTTGAACGCGTCTCGAACGCGACTAGCTCGCCCTCGCTGTCGACCCAGCCGCGTTGCCGGTCCCATGCCAGCTCCAATCTCTTCACAAAGTCCTGGCAAGGCACACGAAGGGACTCTTGGCGCTCCGGCGTTGTGTACGAGAAGTCATACTCCCACTCGGCGCCACGCAAGAGCTCAACCTCCGCGAAGTCCATACCCTTGGGTCCGCGGTAGAAATCGCCTTCATCGGCAGCCTGCTCGAAGACCGGTCCATCGGGGTACTCAGCCAGATAGCCTCGATAACAGTGTGCCCCTTGGCTTTCGAAGGCGTCTCTTCCGTGGCTGTTCGGTCCGAAGGCTGGCAACTTTCCCTTTACGAACAAGCTCGCGTAGTGGACGTCCACCCGGAGATGCGACCCGGTCCACGAGCGCTCTCCAGGCGGCTGGTCGCTGTCCCTAGCGCTCATCGACAACGCCACCCACTCAACACCAGCGTTCGACGTGCGGACAATGCAGTCACCGTGAGGAGTGAAATCGTCGGTCCGCACCCACTGCTTGATGTCGCCCGACCGGTCTGGGAAGGCATACCTCGGACCTTGGATGACTTCGTCGGGGTAGTCCCGAGGCGCTGTAATATCGCGAACGTCGGTCAGGTCGGCCTTGCGCACTTCGACGGACCACAGATGCGTTGGCCCAGCCTTCCAGCCTGAATACGAAGCCTTCGGCTGCACGTTGTCGGCAAGCACGCCCAGCAGTCGATGAAGCAGTATCCAGTAGTACTTCTTGCCGAGTCGGTCGGCGTACCCTTTGCGGCCGCGGCCGTTGCCGAACTCACTACTGATGGCGAGGTCCATCTTGAGCCCGCACTGGTTGGTACCCGGATAGCCAAGCCGGAGAACCTCGACCATCAGCCAGGAGGCGATGTTCTCGTGGGTGATGCCTGCGGCATCTAGGTCAAAGCTGAGAATATTCGACTCGACTTGATATCGCCAGAAATCGGGCTGCATGCTGGAGCCCCAGAGCTTCATGTTCGTGGGAAGCCGCTTCAAGTCCAACAGCGGCTTCGCGTCGGTCAACGTGGGCCAACTAGCGCAGGTCGCAACCTTCGATGGGTAGGCATCCATTCGCTTCAGCGTGGCAGAATCCAACTTGTCACGGCCAATCAACTGACCGAGCAGCCGCACGGGGTCACGGACAAGGACGTTGGGTGAATCGAAAGTTTGGTTCAGGAGACCGCCAAACGCCGGGATGAATGCGTCCTTGCGATGACGCTCCAGCAGGCACGCGCTGTAGATGGCAAGGGCAATCGTCTCAAGAACATAGTCGTCGTCGCAGCCTTGGAACTCACGGGTCAACGCCTTTCCGAGGTCAGGCTGGAACGTCAGCAACCGTGTCATTCCCTTCGCAGACAAGTCACGCACACGGCGGTCCGCTGCTGACGAGAGCCAGGCCAAGGCAACAACCGCAAGCTCTTTGCTCTCTTCTGGCCAGCGATGAACACCAGCCTTGAGCGCTGCGTTGATGAGGGACCAGACAGCGCCCTTGGAGTCGAATGACTGGAAAGCCGCAACCGAGAGGAACGCGTCGCGGTCAACAAGCGGGGAGTTCTGCAGGAATGGACTAAGCCACTTGGACACGTTCAGCCTGTGCTGCGGGACCAGACTGACACGGAAGAACATGTCATAGACCTCGGGCCACAGGTCCGGGGTACGCAGAGCGCTATAAATATGGTCAACAATATCGCAGGTGACGCTGTCCCTTGAACGCCAGACCATGGACCGAATCAGCAGGCGGTGAGCGTGTGCTGGTTCTATCCCCAGAGACGGCTCAGTGATTTCGACACGAGTTTTCTCTGGGAGAACCGCCGCCAACGCCTCCAGCACGCCTTCATCGGCGGCTGTGAATCCGGCGAGCAGAGAGGCCATCGCAGAGGTATCCACCCCCATTGGGCCATTCAACCGTTCGACAATGCTGCTTGCTCGGAGAATGTCCCCATACCTCTGGTATCCCAGCCTGACGAACCAGGTGTCGCGCTCGCCGGCCGACAGGATGATGAGGCCTTCGTGTTCAAGCTCCTTTAGTAGCGACTCAGCGGGCACTTCCGTTCCAACCACTCCCGCCAGCTCAGCCGAGCATCCCTCCCACGTACGCTCCTTCGGGACGTTGTATGTCAGCAATTGTGAGAGCTGCAGCATGGCTGCGCGCACAAAGTTCTTTGGATTGGAGTAGGCTAGCCTGCTCCTGACTAATTCATCGCAATGTTTGAGGTGCTCGTCCAATAGCGCGGCGAAGCCTGGGAGCGAAACATCCAACGAAGTCCGACCTCCTTCACGCAACGTTTTGCAGGCCAAGTGCAGAAAGAGTGGGTTGCCCAGTTCCGGCGAGAACAAGGGGGTAATTTCTGCATCCATCCCGTAGTAGGTCGCAAAGGCCTGAATGGTGTCACCGACCGGCATATACCGGCCACTTCGGAGTCGGCATAAACCGGCCACCCGGCGACCGGGGCGACGCGCGGCGTAGTCGGCATATACCGGCCAACGCGCAGTCGGCATAAAGCGGCCACGTCGGAGTCGGCGTAATCCGGCCAGTGCCGGGTGTTGAAGGCGTCTCGAAGCTTGTTGTAGCCGTGGGCTACCTTGTGGGCCTTTTGCTCAGGAGGGCAGCCCGTGGGTCGCAGGAGATTCGAGATGTTCCAGTACCGACAAGTGCTCGTGCGATTGCGCGCGGGCGATTCCGTGCGCGCGCTCGCGCGCTCTGGCCTGATGGGCCGCGACAAGCTCGGCGAGCTGCGTGCTGTGGCCCACAAGCATGGCTGGCTCGACGCCGACGCCACCGTGCCCGACGACGAGGCCATCGTCACCGCGCTGGGCCAGTCCAGGCGCGCGAGTTCCACCGTCTCCAGCGTCGAGCCCCACCGGGAGGTGGTCAAGCGCTGGTTCGACGCCGGCGTGCAGGGCAGCGCCATCCACGCCGCGCTCAAGCGCGAGCACGCGTTTGCCGGCAGCTACTCGGCCGTGGTGCGCATGCTCGCCCAGATGCGCGGCGAACAGCCGGCCGACGTCACCGTGCGTCTGAGCTTCACCCCTGCCGAGGCCGCACAGGTGGACTTCGGCGCCGGCCCCATGCTCACCCACCCCGACGGGCGGCTGCGGCGCACCTGGGCCTTCGTGATGACGCTGGCGCACTGCCGCCACCAGTACGTCGAGTTCGTCTGGGACCAGGGCAGCGCCACCTGGCTGGGCTGCCACCGCCGCGCCTTCGAGTGGTTCGACGGCGTGCCTGCGCGCGTGATCATCGACAACGCCAAGTGCGCCATCATCAAGGCCTGCGGCCATGACCCGCTGGTGCAGCGCGCCTACGCCGAATGTGCCGAAGGCTACGGCTTCAAGATCGACGCCTGCCCGCCGCGCGACCCGCAGAAGAAGGGCATCGTCGAGTCGGGGGTGAAGTACGTCAAGCGCAACTTCCTGCCCACCCGCACGTTCTGCGACCTGGCCGACCTCAATTCCCAGGCCCGTCGTTGGGTGATGACCGAGGCCGGCACCCGCGTGCACGGCACCACGCGCGAGCAGCCGCTGGTGCTGTTCGAGGCCGAGCGGGCGCTGCTGCGCCGGCTGCCTGCAGTGGCGCCGGACCTGGGCACCTGGCACCGCGTGGTGCTGCACCGCGATTGCCATGTGCAGCACGACAAGGCCCTGTACTCGGCGCCGTTCGCGCTGGTGGGCAGGACGCTGTGGCTGCGCGCCACCGACATGACGGTTGCGCTGTACGAGGACTATCGCCACCTGTGCACGCACCTGCGCGCACACGCCAAGGCCCAGCGCGTGACGGTGATGGATCACCTGCCGCCGGATGCGCGCGCGTTCTTCGAGCGTGATCGCCAGTGGTGCGTACGCCAAGCCACTCGCGTGGGGCCGCGCTGCGCCGAGCTGGTCAGCGCGCTGCTGGGCGACCGCATCGCCGAGCGGCTGCGCGCCGCGCAGGGCGTTATCGCGTGCGCCAAGACCTATGGAGCGGCCCGGCTGGAGGCGGCTTGCGAGCGTGCGCTCGGGCACGGCTCAGCGCACTACCGCACCGTCAAGTCGATCCTGGCCAGCGGCGCCGATCTGCAGCCGCTGATCGAACCCCAGACCCCGGCGGCCTATGGCCGGGCGCGCTTCGCACGCAGCGCGGCCGAGCTCTTCGGCGCCGAGCCGGGCACCCTGCATTGACACGCCCAAGGAGGCCCCACCAACCGCACAGCCACCACCGCCAGCGCCAAACAGCCAGGCGCTGGACATGTGGACGATGCGCTCACGCGCACCGGGCACGGCCCGTGGACAGGCATGGGTACACGCCTGCCCACCGTCCGCGCCCTTCGCCCACATGACCACCGCCTCCGACCACCATTGATGAGATCAAAACCCTTGAACCCCAGCCCCATGAACCCCATCCCCGAACTCGCCCCGCAGCTCAAGCAACTGCGCCTGTCGGGCATCCTGGACTCGCTCGAAGCTCGCAACCGCCAAGCCATCAGCGCCAAGCTCGCCTACACCGACTTCCTGGCCATGCTCGTCGGCGACGAGGTTGCACGGCGCGAGAACAAGAAGTTCGACCTGCGGCTGCGCCGTGCGCAGTTCCGCACCACCAAGACGCTCGAGCAGTTCGACTTCGCGCGCCTGCCCAAGCTCAACCGCGCGCTGGTGCACGACTTGGCCACCGGGCGCTACTTGCACGAGAAGGCGCCGGTGCTGATGGTCGGGCCCAGCGGCATCGGCAAGAGCCATCTGGCGCAGGCCCTGGGCCACTGCGCGGTGCGTCAGGGGGTGGACGTGGTGTTCACCGGCTGCGCGGCGCTGACGCAAAGCCTCAACGCCGCACGCGCCACCGGCGTCTATGAGCGCAAGCTGGCCGCGCTGGCGCGCGTGCCGCTGCTCATCATCGACGACTTCGGCCTCAAGCCGCTTCGCGCGCCCGCCGACGAGGACCTGCACGACCTCATCGCCGAGCGCTACGAGCGCTGCGCCACCATCGTCACCAGCAACCTCGACTTCGACGAGTGGACCGAGGCCTTCGCCACCAACCGGCTGCTCGCCTCGGCCACCATCGACCGGCTGCGCCACAACGCCTACTGCCTCGAACTCGACGGCCTGTCCTACCGCGATCCGCAGGTCCCGCCGGCTTCCAAATCAACGCCCGCAAAGACCTCCGTCAAGGCTGCAAAATAGCGCCTTCAAAAGGGTGCTTCGAGATTCCCAACGGCACCGCCTCTACTGGCCGGAATATGCCGACTACGGGTGGCCGGATTACGCCGACTGGTGACAGGCCTGGAGGTAGAGCTCGTGTCGAGCCGCCAGAATGACGTGATCGGCGCCGCAATGGCGCTGACCAGGGGTGACGTAGCGGATGCCGCTGTGTCGATGCTCGTCGTTGTACCAGCGCACGAACTCAGCTGCCCAGGCCCGAGCGGCTGCGAGGTCGGCGAAGCCCTTGGCAGGGAACTCGGGGCGGTACTTGGCGGTGCGGAAGAGCGACTCCGCATAGGCGTTGTCGTCGCTCACGCGGGGCCGCGAGTACGACGGCTTGACGCCCAGCCAGTACAGCATCCCCAGCACCGTGGTGGCCTTGAGCGTGGAGCCGTTGTCGCCGTGCAGCACGGGCTTGGTCAGCATCGTGGCGATGCCCTCGGCCAGCGCCGTGCGGCGCACCAGGTGTGCCGCGTGCACCGAGTCGTCCGTGGCGTGCACCTCCCAGCCGACGATCTTGCGGCTGTACAGGTCCAGGATCAGGTACAGGTGGAACCACATGCCGATCACGGTGGCCGGCAGGTAGCTCATGTCCCAGCACCACACCTGTCGCGCCGCGGTGGCCACGTGGGTGGTTGGCGGCCGCACGGCGCGGGGCTTCCTGGCGCGGCCGCGGTGCGCAGCCTGCCCTTCATCGCGCAGCACGCGGCTGAAGGTGGACTCGCTGGCCAGGTACACGCCGTCATCGGCCAGCATGGGCACGATGCGCGCCGGCGGTACGCTCGCAAAGCGCGGCTCGTTGGCCACGCGCACGAGCTCTGCGCGCTCCGCAGCGCTCAGGGCATGGCTGGGCAGCGGACGCACCGCCTGCGGCCTGCGATCGCCCGCTGTGAGGCCTTCGTGGGCCTTCCAACGCTGCAGGGTGCGCACGTCGATGCCGGCGACCTCGCAGGCCAGGTGCAGCCGGGCGCCGGCGGCATGTGCAACGCCGATGTCTTGGGACAGGCATTGGCGATCTTCGAGGCCGATCATTCGTCCTCTCCCTTGTTGAAGATCGCCTGCACTTTTTTTGACAGCACCAGCAGCGCCGCCGTCTCGGCCAGCGCGCGGTCCTTGCGCAGCAACTCGCGCTCGAGCTCCTTGATGCGCTTGCGATCGGCCCGCGTGGCCTGCGGGCTGGCGCGCAGCTCCTCGGGCGCGGCCAGCGCGGTCGCGGCGCTCGCCCGCCACTTGGCCAGCTCCTCGGGGTACGCGCCGTGCGAGCGGCACCACGCGCTCTTGTCGGCCTCGTTCATCGCCGCCGTGGTGACCACGGCCTCGAGCCGGCCGGCGGCGCTCCAGGCCCGCCCTCGGGCGGGCCTGGAGCGCACCTCCTCGCGCCAGCGCTCCAGTGTGCCTGCGCCGATCCCAACCTCGCGTGCAACCGCGTCGATCGCCGCGCTCTCCGGCGGCAGCAGCCGCGCCAGCGCCCTGTCCTTGAATGTCTGTCCGTATCGAGCCAAGTCCATCCTTCATCGCCGCCCCCGGGGTTGATCTATGGAGGCGACAACTATTCTGACGCGG
>Ga0208610_100255_pt1 | contig 21496 bp, 19 predicted proteins | sample SubbioR11Jul_8A2_FD_184815 | JGI IMG/M metagenome (GOLD analysis project Ga0208610, IMG submission 184815) | Serpentinite rock and fluid subsurface biosphere microbial communities from McLaughlin Reserve, California, USA - CR11Jul_8A2 (SPAdes) | ecosystem: Environmental > Terrestrial > Deep... | reverse complement strand
CGGTCCTCAGCCCGCCCGATCCCACAACAGCGCGATGCGCTCGCCGATGCGCCGACCGTGCGTCAGCGTCACCTCGTCCAGCGACAGCTGGCTGCGGCGCTGGCGCGCGGCGCTCAGCGCGGCGACCGCCTCGGTGCTCGCGCCCAGACGGTCGAGGCTGGCGGCCTGCAGCACGTGCGGCAGGTGGAAACGCGGGTCCGCGCGGCACGACAGCCGGGCCTCCACCAGCGCTTCGTCCACCCGGTCGGCGCGCAGCAGAAAGCGCCCGAGCAGCCAGCCCCAGAGGCCTAGGCGGCGGTCGCGCGGGCTGATCTTCATGCCGTAGCGCATGCGCTCGATGCCGGCGTCGAGCTCGCGGTTCATCGCCAGCGCCGCACCCATGGCCACATGCGCCTGCGCATTGCTCGGGTTGAGGTCGAGCGCGCGTTGCAGGGTGTCGATGCCGCGCTTGGCTTGTAGTGGCCCAGGTCGCACAGGGCGCAGCCCGCATAGCCCAGCACCTCCGAGCTGCCGTCGTCCAGTGCGATGGCCTCCATGGCCGAGGCCAGCACATCGGCGCGCAGGTCGGGTGTGTCCGGGACCATGCCGATGTTGGCCGCCACGATGGTCAACAGCGCGTAGTGGCCGTGGCCCAGGCCGAAGCTCGGGTCCAACGTGGTGCTGCGCCGCAGTTCGGCCCGGGCTGTCGCCATGCCGCCGGCGCTCCAGCCCTGCGCTGCCAGCGCGCCCACGGCCTCGTGGTAGTGGGCCCAGGCGTCGAGGTTCTCCGGGCGCTGGCGGCGGATGTGGGCGATCTCGGCGCGGGTGAGCTCGGGCTCGAGCTCGCTGATGATGCCGCGCGCGATGGTCTCCTGGGCGTCCATGGTCTCGTCGGCCGGGCTGTCGAACTGCGCGCTCCACAGGATGCGGGCGGAAGCCGCCTCGATCAATTGCAGCGAGACACGCAGCGCGTCGGCCTTGGGGCGCACGCTGCCCTGCACGACAAACCGCAGACCGAGTTGCCGAGCCACGTCCTGCAGCGCCGCCTGGTGGTCGCGAAAGGCCAGCGCCGAGGCGTGTGCAATGAGGATGAAGCCGGGCACACGGGCCAGCAGCGCGGTCACGTCTTCCACCAGGCCTTGCGCAAGGAACCCGATGCGGGGGTCGTCCGACAGCACGCTCAAGGGCATCACCGCGATGGTCGGACGGTCCAGCGATTCGGTGGCCAGCGGGGCCGGATCGACGGCCGTCTCGGGCTGCAGGTCGAACGTGAAGCGGTAGCCCCGCCCCGACACGGTGGTGATGGCGCCCGCGCCGAGCACCTTGCGCAGCGCGGACACGTGCACCGAAAGGTTGTTTTCCTCCACCACCTGGCCTGGCCACACGTGCTCGAGCAACTCGCCCTTGCTCAGCACGCGGTCGTGGTGCGTCACCAGGCACAGCAGCAGGTCGAAGGCGCGCGAGCCCAGCGCGGCGGGCGTGCCGTCGACCAGCAGCACGCGCTCGGACGGGCGCAGCTCGAAGCGATCGAAGCGGTAGGACGCGTGCACGCGGGCTCCTGTGGAGCGGTGGCTTCGGAAAATACAGGAAGTCTTCAGAAAAAGCCAAAGACGCCCCGGGAGCCTCGGGCGGACAGTCGGGTCTCCAGACGCCGACATTGTTCGACCCCAACCCGAAGGACGACCATGGACACCCCGATCGACTTCACCGCCCTCAAACAACGCCAACAAACCGCCTGGGCCAGTGGCGACTATGCCGTGATCGGCACCACGCTGCAGATCGTCGGCGAATCGCTGGCCGAAGCCTGCGACCTGCGCTGGGACGAAACCGTGCTGGACGTGGCCGCCGGCAACGGCAACGCCAGCCTGGCCGCCGCGCGCCGCGGCTGCAACGTGACCTCCACCGATTACGTGGACACCTTGCTGGCGCGCGGCGCCGAGCGTGCGCGCGCCGAGCACCTGGCCATGGCCACCCAGGTGGCCGATGTGGAGGCGCTGCCGTTCAAGGACGCCAGTTTTGATGCGGTGCTCTCCACCTTCGGCGTGATGTTCGCGCCCGACCAGCAGCGCTCGGCCGCCGAGATGGCGCGCGTGTGCCGCCCCGGCGGGCGCATCGGCATGGCCAACTGGACGCCCGAGGGCTTCATCGGCCAGCTGTTCAAGACCCTGGGCCGGCACCTGCCGCCGCCCGCGGGGGTCAAGCCGCCGTCGCTGTGGGGGGTGAAGTCGCACCTGGAGACCCTGTTCGGCGACCAGGCCTCGGCCATCGCCGCCACCCCCAAGGTCTTCAACTTCCGTTACCGTTCGGCAGCGCACTTCGTCGAGGTGTTCCGCACCTGGTACGGCCCGGTGCACAAGGCCTTCGCGGCCTTGCCGCCGGCGACCGCGGCCCTGCTGGAGCGCGATCTGATCGAGCTGCTCAACCGCCTGAACCAGGGCGGCGAGCGCTCGCTGGTCGTGCCGAGTGAGTACCTCGAGGTCGTGATCACGCGCCGTTGAAACCGCCTGGAGAACTGCCATGAACGCACAGGAGCACATCCGCAACGCCTTCGGCCGCCTGGCGCATGTGTTCGCCAAGAAGCCGGAGGCCGCCCGCGACACCCGCGTGATGCGAGCGCGCGTGGTGGACGGGCTGCACTGCGAGGCCCGGGAGGGCGACTGGCGCTTCAGCATCGACATGCCGGTCGAAGGCGGTGGCAGCGGTGCCGGCCCCACCCCGGGCGTGCACGGCCGCGCCGCACTGGCGAGCTGCCTGGCCATCGGCTACAGCATCTTCCTGGCGCGGGCCGGCATCGCGGTGCGCAGCCTGGAGGTTGAGGTGGCAGCCGACTACGACAACCGGGGCCTGGTCGGCATGGACGGCGTCTACCCCGGCTACCTGGGCGTGCGCCACACGTTCTACCTGGACGCCGACGCGTCGCCGGAGCAGCTGGCGCCGGTGATCGACGAGGCACAGCGCTGCAGCCCCTACCTGCACGTGTTTGCCGACCCGCAGCCGTTGCAGGGCAGCGTGGTCTACGGCGCCCGGGGCTGAAGAGGGACGGGCGGCCTCAGCTGCGCGTGCAGCGCTACGGGTGGGACCGCACCGAGGCGCGGTACGAAGACCTGTGGCGCGAAGCGCTGGCACCGGCCAACCAAGGCGTGTTGCGCCTGGCGCGGTTGCAGCCAGGCGAGCGCGTGCTCGACGTGGCCTGCGGCTCGGGCGTGCTCACGCGCGCCGCGCTGGCCGCTGTCGGGCCCCCAGGCGCAGCGGTGGGCTGCGACATGTGGGTGGGCATGGTGGCGGTGGCGCAGGCCGCGTCGCCCCCACCCGCGCGGCCGTGCGTGTCGAGTACCTCGCCTCGCTGCAGCGCTGGGCGCGCGCAGACGGCTATGCGCTGCCGGGTGAGTTCGTGCTGGGCGTGGGCGAGCGGACGCCCGCCCTGTGAGGGGTCAGGCCGGGCCGCGGTTCTCCAGTGCGCGAGCGGGCAGCAGCACACGCTGCACCTCGTCGAAATCGAGTTTGTGCGTCTACCGGCTGGCGCCGGCCTGGAGCCTGGCGGGCTCGGTCACGCGCACCGAATTCCTGGCCGACGCCCAGCGCAGCCCGATCGTCCGTGCGGCCGGCGGCACTGCGGCCGTGCTGGCCCTGGGCGACAGCTTCTGACGGGCGCCGCCACCGCCGCGCCGGCCCTCAGTCGTCCCGCGCCTCGGCCTCGCGCAGGACGAAGCGCACGTCGCCGCCGTCGGTCAGCAGTTGCAGGATCTCGACCGGCTGGCCCTGCGCGTCCAGTCGCACCAGGCCGACGCCGCAGCCGTTGAGCAGCCGCCGGCCGTGCGGCGTGCCCTCGGGCTTGCGCGGCGTCACGCGCATATGCCGCCGCCGCGTGAAGCGGTTCAAGGGCGAGCGTGGCGAGTACAGCCAGCGGTTCAGGTGGTCCAGCACCGCCAGCAGCCGCGGCGGAAAGCGGTTGCGCAGGCCGCTGCTGCAGATCTGCCAGATGTGCGGGCCGTGCGGGCCCACGCCTGCTGCAGCGCCGGGCGCAGCAGCACCCGGCATGGCCCGCCGCGCCCGCGCCCGCAGCGCCACGTCGTAGACGAAGGAGTAGTGCACGTCGCCCGACAGCACGACGAAGGTCTGCGGTGTCTGCGGGTGGCGGAAGATGTTCAACATGGCGCTGCCCGCGCCGGGGTGCGACATCCAGTTCTCCGCGTCCACCACCAGCGGCTTGCCGACGAAGGTGGCCACGCGCTGCAGCGCCTCGATCAGCTTCACGCCGAAGATCGGTGCGGAGCTGACCAGCAGCACCGCCGGGTGCCCGCGCAGCGCCTGCTGCAGGTCGGTCAGGGTCTCCCAGTCCATCAGGCCCGAGGGCCGACGTGCCGAGGTCTCCGAGCGCCAGCGGTGCGTGCGGCTGTCCAGCACCATCAGCGGCGGGATGGTGGGCCAGCTGTAGTGCCACTCGCGAAAGCCCAGCAGGCGGTCGATCAGCGCCTCGTGCGCGGGAGCGCCGGGCGCCTGCAGCACGGCCTGCACGGCGTCCAGCAGGTCGGCGCCGAAGGCCTCGGGCCGGTTGCCCCAGCCCTGGTTCAGCAGGTAGGCCAGCAGCGCGTTGCCGATGATGCGGCGCGAGAACGGATGGCCGTAGGCGGCGTCTTCCCATTCGCGGCTGAGGTTCCAGTCGTCGCTGATGTCGTGGTCGTCGAACACCATGGCCACCGGCAAGTGGGCCAGCACGCGGCGCACGGCCACAAGGCCAGCGGCGAACTCCTCGATCGCGGCGCGTTCGCACGCATAGCGGGCCGCCGCTCGGGCGTCCAGTCCCGGCGGTGGCGACAGGTCCAGGCCCCGCCATGGCACTGGTGACCACACCAGCAGGTACATGGCCAGCGTCTCGCCCAGCGTGACCAGATGGTTCAGCGCGTTGTCCGAGGTGAAGATCGGCTTGCGCACGCCGCCGAAGACCAGGTCTGCCAGCGCCGCGCCGGCGCGCGTGCGCGGCAGCAGGGACAGCCGGCGGTAGTAGCAGCGCGGGTCGCGGTACAGGTCCGAGGCGCAGCGGATGCCGGCGGCTGCGACCCCCGGCAGGGTCTCGTCGGGCAGGCCCAGCCGCGCGACGACGAGGTGGATGGCGCGCAGCATCGGTCCGGCGACGTCGTCGCAATAGACCTGGTCGCCGCTGAGCACCAGCGCCGAGGGCCACGCCGCTTGCGCCTCGGCCGGGTCGGCGGCCCTGGGCGGCAGCGCGGCGCAGGACTCGAGGTGCGCATCGGCCCGCACCAGCCCGTCGCCGCCCGCATGGTGCGGCTTGCGGCACGATCCGTGCAGCAGCGCCGCCACCTGCGGCTGGAACACGAAGCCGGGGGTGTCGCGTCCCGGGTAGCACAGCGACGGGTCGGTGGCGTCGGTCCATACCGGCGGCTCGTCGCCGTCCGGGGACAGCCACAGGCGGTAGCCGCTCCAGTGGCCGGCCGGCAGGTCCTCGTCGAGCTCGAGCTCCAGCAGCAGCAGGTGCAGCTGCGCGCCGGCGCGCAGCGAGCGCAGCCGCACCTGCGGCGCGATCTGCCGGCCGTCGTGCAGGTGTAGCTCGCCGCGCACCCGCACCGCACGCGAGGTGGCCAGCCAGATCGCGATGCGGCGCCGCTGCACACGCCGCAGCAGCGGACCGGCGAGCACCAGGTCGGGCGGGTCGCTTGGAGTGGGCTGCATGGCAGCGCATTCTGGCGGGCTGGGCCAGTGCGCCCCGGCCGGCGGGCTGGTCGTGTCCCAGCGCAGGGTGTAAGTCCACAGCCCGGACAGGCTGAGCTGCGCGGTACTCGGCGAGCCACAGCGCGCCGCTGAGCGCGGGGCTGGTACGGGCTGAGAGCCGTCTGGCTCAGCCGGGCGGCACCCCGTCGGCCAGCAGCGCGCGCAGCCCGGCCTCGTCCAGGACCGGCACGCCCAGCTCGCGGGCCTTGTCAAGCTTGCTGCCCGCCTCCTCGCCAGCCACCACGTACGCGGTCTTCTTCGACACCGAGCCGGCCACCTTGCCGCCGGCGGCCTCGATCAGCGCCTTGGCCTCGTCGCGCGTCAGCGTCGGCAGCGCGCCAGTGAGCACCAAGGTCCTCCCGACGAGCGGCAGCTTCGCCGGGTCGGTCACGGCCGCGCCCTCGTGCTCGTCCCAGCGGATGCCGGCGGCGCGCAGCTGCTCGACCACCTCGCGGTTGTGCGGCTGGTCGAAGAAGGTGCGGATGCTCTGCGCCACCACCGAGCCGACGTCGGGCACGGCCTGCAGCGCCTCGACGGGCGCATCCATGATGCGGTCGAGCATGCCGAAGTGCCGGGCCAGGTCGCGCGCCGTGGCCTCGCCCACCTGGCGGATGCCCAGCGCGAACAGGAAGCGCGCCAGCGTCGTGTGCTTGCTCTTCTCCAGAGCGGCGACGAGCTTGGCCGCGCTCTTGTCGGCCATGCGCTCCAGCGCCGCGAGCTTGGCCACGCCGAGCTTGTACAGCTCCGGCAGCGTGCGGATCAGCCCGCCCTCGACCAGCTGGTCGACCAGCTTGTCACCCAGGCCCTCGATGTCCATCGCCCGCCGGCCGGCGAAGTGCAGCAGCGCCTGCTTGCGCTGCGCGGCACAGAACAGCCCGCCGCTGCAGCGGTGGTCGATGCCGCCGCGCTCGCGCACCACGGCGCTGCCGCACACCGGGCAGGCGCGCGGCATGCGGAAGTTGGGCACGTAGGGATCGCGCGGCACAGCCGACGGCACGCGCCCCACCACCTCCGGGATCACGTCGCCGGCGCGGCGCACGATCACCGTGTCGCCCGGGCGCACGCCCTTGCGCCGCAGCTCGAACAGGTTGTGCAGCGTGGCGTTGCTCACCGTGGTGCCGCCGACGAACGCCGGCGCGAGCTTGGCCACCGGCGTGAGCTTGCCGGTGCGGCCGACCTGGATCTCGATGCGCTCCAGCACCGTGGCCTGCTCCTGCGCCGGGTACTTGTGCGCAACCGCCCAGCGCGGCTCGCGCGTGACGAAGCCCAGCCGTCTCTGCAAGGTCAGCGCGTCGACCTTGTAGACCACGCCGTCGATGTCGAAGGGCAAGGCGTCGCGCTTGGCGCCCATCTCGGCGTGGAAGCGCACCAGGCCCTCGGCGCCAGCCACCACCGCGCGGTCGGCGCACACCGGCAGGCCGAAGGCCTGCAGCGCGTCGAGCAAGGCGCCATGGGTGGCGTCCTCGCGCTGCGGCAGCGCCCAGCCCTGGACCTCGCCCAGGCCGTAGGCGAAGAAGCGCAGCGGGCGCTGCGCGGTCACCGCCGGGTCGAGCTGGCGCACCGCACCCGCGGCGGTGTTGCGCGGGTTGATGTAGGTCCTGAGCCCCGCCTGGCGCTGGCGCTCGTTCAGTGCCTCAAAGTCGTCGCGGCGCATGTAGACCTCGCCGCGCACCTCGAGCACCGCCGGCGCGGATTCGCCCGCGGGCACCGTCAGCCGCAGAGGGATGCCGTGCAGCGTGCGGATGTTCTGCGTCACGTCCTCGCCGGTCTCGCCGTCGCCGCGGGTGGCAGCCTGCACCAGCAGGCCCTGCTCGTAGCGCAGGTTGATGGCCAGGCCGTCGAACTTCAGCTCGCAGGCATAGGCCACGGGCGGCGCCTCCGGCGGCAGCTCGAGTTCGCGGCGCACGCGGGCGTCGAAGGTGACGGCGCCGGCGGCGGTGGTGTCGGTCTCGGTGCGGATGCTCAGCATCGGCACGCGATGCCGCACCGGGCTGAAGCCGGCCAGCACCGCGCTGCCCACCCGCTGGGTGGGCGAGTCGGGCGTGCGCAGCGCCGGGTGCTCGGCCTCCAGCGCCTGCAGTTCCTGGAACAGCCGGTCGTACTCGGCGTCCGGAATCTCCGGCGCGTCGAGCACGTAGTAGCGGTGGGCGTGGTGGGCCAGCACGGCGCGCAGCTCGGCGGCGCGGCGCTCGGCCGCTACCGATGCGGCGGGGGTGGAGGGCTCGGCAATCGGCACGGCAGGGCGGCGGGTTCGGCGGGAGGGTCCGGTCGGGAGCGCAGCCGGCCCCCGGCAGGTCCAGTGGCCCTGCCCGGGCGGCCAGCCCGGATTCTGGCCCCAGGCGCCGGGGCGGGTCGGCCGATGAGCTGGCACGCCCCGCGGGCTCAATTCGGCGCAATGCACGACCCGCCTGCCGACAAGATCGCACGATGAGAACCGGCCCGACGAGAGGCCGCGCCGCTTCGGCGCGCCGACGGGCGGGAGGCTCAACATGGACATTCTCGGGATCGCAGGCGGCATCGGCGTGCTGGTCGTCGGCGGCGTGCTGGCCGTCTTCGCCCTGTGGCGTGGCGCGGCGGCGCCCACCCAGCCTTCGCGGACCCACGCTGGCCCCCGGCAGCCAGGAGCGAGCTCAGGCCAGCCAGCCCGGCACCGGCGCCCGAGCCCGGGGGTGCGGCCGCAGCGACGGCGTCTGGGGCCTCCCGCCTGCCGCAGCCGCCGCTGAGCACCTGGCTGGACACGGCCGAGCGCCCGGCCGAACTCGCGGCCTGGCAGCCGGCCACCCCAGCCGACCTCACGCCGCAGCAGCTGCAGGGCATCGTCGCGACCTTTCGCAACGTGCCCCGCCCGCCCCGACTGCTGAGCCGGCTGGTGGCGATGGACCTGCTCAACGCCCCCAGCTCGGCCGAACTGGTGGGCCTGATCACCGGCGAGCTGCTGATTGCCGCCAAGGTGCTGGCCGCGGTCAATGCCCCGGCCTACGGCCTGCCGCAGCCGGTGGCCGGCGTCGGCCAGGCCGTCACCTACCTGGGCCTGAACCGGGTGCGCGCCATCTGCATGCACTACGCGCTGCAGCAGGCCTTCCAGGCCGACAGCCCCGAGCGCGCCGAGCGGCTCAAGGCGCTGTGGCACGCCAGCGCGCTGGCCGGCGAGCTCTCGCAGCAGACCCCCCAGCGCGTGTCGCTGGCCGATCCGGGCGAGCTGACCAGCGCCGTGCTGCTTTCCTTCCTGGGCAATCTGGCGGTGACGGTGGCGGTGCCCAGGCCGATGCTGGGCCGCATCCCGGCGCGCTGCCACTTCACCCGCAGCCGGGCCGAGCAGGCCCTGCTGGGGCTCAGCGCCGGGGAGATCGGCCGACTGCTGATGCGGCAATGGGAGCTGCCGGCGCCGGTGATCGATGCAGTCGCCGCGATCGAGCAGCGGTTGCACACCGCGCACAGTCCGCAGGGCGACGAGGCGACGCTGCGCGAGGCCTTCGGCTACCTGTGCGCGCGGCTGGGCGAGCGCCTGGTCTGGGGCGAGCTGGAGAGCCTGGCGGCCTTTGACCTCGCACACGACACCGACCCCGAGCTGGCGCTGGTGCGCCCGCTGGCCCAGGACGCGCGCTTCGCTGCGCTGCTGGGGCAACTGCGCGCGCCGCAGACGGTGGCGCGCATCGACACCCTGCTGCGCGAACGGCGGGTGCTGCCGGGCGCCGCACGGCGCGCGCTGCCGGCGCTCGGCTGAACAGCCGCCGGGCCGCCGCGCTGCCGGCTGCGAGGCCCAGTGCCTCGACCTGCTGCAGTCGGCTGCGCGGTCGCCGGTCTGCTCACAGCCCCGCAACAACCCGTCCGGCCGTGGACGGGTTCCGCAGAGCTTGCTTGGCAAGCAAAGCAACGAACCACCGCGTTGAAATCTCGCACGCAGCCCGCGCTGCAGGTTGTTCCGACGGCCAATGTGCAGATCGCCTTGCCTCTGCAGCAGGTACGCGCCGGCGTGCAACACGCCTTGGTTGGGCCGGGCAACGGCAGCGGCCGGCAAGTGCAAGACGAACCGAGCGAGCGTGATCGAGCCGCATTGTGCGCCGCCAAGGGCAGCCCACTGTTCGACGAGGAAGCAACGCGCGCGACCGCGCCCACGACGATGGGCCTGTTCGAGGCCGTTGTGTCTCTGGCCGTCAGGCCTGTGACCGGCACCTGTTCGAGCCGGTGCTGCTGGCGGGCTGCGGCATCGGGTACCACCCGATCGGCCGCGCTGCGCGCGCCACGACCTGAGCGCGGCGGCCGGCCGCCGCACGCCTCGGCCGGGAGACAGGCTCAGCGCCCGGGCTCGAAGCGGTAGCCCAGGCCGCGCTGGGTGTGGATCAGGGCCGGCGCGCCGGCGGCTTCGAGCTTGGCGCGCAGGCGGCGCACGTAGACGTCGACGATGTTGGTCAGCGGATCCTCGTGCTGGCCCCAGACGCTGGCCAGGATGCGCTCGCGGCTGTAGAGCCGGCCCGGGGCGGCCATGAACAGCTCGAGCAGCGCCAGTTCGCGCGCGGTCAGCTCGAGCGGCTGGCCGGCGTGGCTGGCGCGGCGGGTATCGCGGTCGAAGACCAGCGCGCCCGCCGTCAGCCGCCGCGCCAGCGCCCCGCTGCCGGCCCCGCCGCGGCGCGCCAGCGCCTCGATGCGGGCGAGCAGCTCGTCGAAGTCGAAGGGCTTGGGCAGGTAGTCGTCGGCACCGGCGCGCAGGCCGGCCACGCGCTCCTCGACCGCGCCCTGCGCGGTCAGCATCAGGATCGGCAGGGTCTGGCCCTCGGCGCGCAGCCGCCGGCACAGGCTCAGGCCGTCGAGCCCGGGCAGCGCGAGGTCGAGCAGCAGCACGCAGGGCTCGCCGCCGTCGCGCGCGGCGCGCGCGGCCTCGCGCGCCAGTGCCAGGCCGCTGCTGCCCTCGCGCGCGAGGTGCACGGTGTGGCCCTCGGCGCGCAGGCCGCGCTGCAGGAAGTCGGCGATGCGCGCATCGTCCTCGACGATCAGGATCTTCACGTCGCCGTGCCTTCGCCCTCGCCCTCGCCCTCGCCCGCGACCAGCGCTGCGCTGGCGGCGCTGCGCGGCAGCCGCAGCCGCACGTGGGTGCCACGCCCGGGCGTGCTGGCCAGCCGCAGCTCGCCGCCGTGGCCGCGCGCCAGCGCCTCGGCCAGCGACAGGCCCAGGCCGCTGCCCTCGGCGCTGTGGGCGCGCGCGGCAGCGCCGCGGAAATGCCGCTCGAAGACCCGCGGCAGCTCGTGCGCCGCGATGCCGATGCCCTCGTCCTCGACGTCGACCACCCAGTGCGGCGCAGCCCAGGCCGACTCGGCCGGCGCGGCCGGGTCGCCCGGCCGGGCGCCGAGCCGCACGCGCACCCGCGCGCCGGGGTGCGAGTAGCGCACCGCGTTGTCGAGCAGCAGCAGCAGCAGCTGGCGCAGCCGGTCGGGGTCGGCCAGCACCGGCATCGGCGCGGCGGCCACCGGCGCGTCGTCACTGGCGGTGGCACCGGCGCTGGCGTCGGTGGGGGCCTGGCAGAGCAGCTCGATGCGCACCTCGCGCGCCGCGGCCAGCGCACGCGCGGGCTCGACCGCGGCGGCCAGCACGGCGCCGAGGTCGACCTCGCTGCGGCGCAGCGACAGGGCGTCGAGGTCGTCACGGGCGACGGCCAGCAGGTCGTCGATGACGCGGCCGAGCTGGACCGCGGTGTCGGCGATGCGCGCGAGCGAGTCCTTGTACTCGTCGACGGCCTTGTCGCGGCCGCGCAGCGCGACCTGGGCCTCGCCGCGGATCGCGGTGGCCGGGGTGCGCAGCTCGTGGCTGACGTCGGCCAGCAGCCGGCGGCGGCGGCGGTCGGCCTGCTGCAGCGCATCGAGCGCGGCGCGCAGCTCGGCGGTGCGGGCCTGCACAAGCTGCTCCAGGCGCTGGCGCTCGAGGGCTTCGCGCTCGCGGTGCTGCTGCAGCTCGGCGGCCATCGCGTCCATGCGCCCGGCCAGGCGGGCAAACTCGTCGTCGCCGGCCAGCCCGATGCGGTGCGCGAGCGCGCCGCGCTGCCAGGCGTCGGCACCCGAGCGCAGCGCGGCCAGCGGCCGGCGCAGCGCACGCAGGAAGTGCAGCGCGAGCAGCAGCGCGGCCAGGCACAGCGCCGCCGAGATGCCGGCCCAGAGCAGGCGCACGCGCGCCAGCGAGGCGTCGGCGGCGCGGCGCTCGCGCTCGACCGCAGCGGCCTCGCGCTGCATGGCCGCGCTCAGCAGCGCGCGCAGATCGTGGCCGTCGGGGCGGTCGAAGCGCTCGCTCAACGCCTGCCAGGCGCTGCGCGCGTCGGCCGCGGGCTGCAGCGGCTGCACCTCGCGCGCCGCGCGCTCGAGGCCGGCCAGGCTGGCCGCCAGCGTGGCCAGCGCCGCGTAGCGCTCTGCGATGTCGGCGCCGACGGCGGCCGGTGCGCGCCGCACCAGCGCATCGAGCCGGGCCAGGGTCGCGCGCATCTCGGCCAGCAGCGCCTCGCGCTGGGCGAAGTCGGCGTCGGCGTCCATCTGGCGCTGCGCGACCCACGAGCGCAGCCGCTGCTTGGCCACCGACAGCTCGACAAAGCCGACGTGGATGTCGCTGGCCACCCGGCCGCGCTGGACCTGGTGGTCGGCCAGGCCCAGGCTCCAGACCGCGGCCGCGCCCTGCAGCGCCGCGGCCAGCCCGAGGCCGGCCAGCGCGATCGTCAGGCGGGTGGCGAACATGGCCGGCATTGTCCGGCGCGCCGGTGGCCGCCGGCGCAAGCGCCGATGAACGCCCGATGAACGCAGCGGCAGCGTTCACCCGGCGTTCATGTCCGCTTCAGGGGCGCTTCACCGCGCTGCGCTGCAATGGCGGCTTCAGATCCACCCCGCACACCCAGGAGTGCCCGCCATGAACCTTCGTCCCCTGGCCGCCGCCAGCGCCCTCGCCTGCGCCTTCGCCGTCCTCGCCGCGCCGGCCCACGCGCACAACCACGCAGCCGCCGCCGGCGGCGGTGCGCGCGTGGTCAGCACCGCGATCACCGAGGCCGAGGTGCTGGCCGCGCAGCGGGCCTGGGGCGACGCGCTGGTGGCCATCGCCACCGCCCACGAGCGCGAGGGCGCGGCGGCCGCTCGCCGGCTGGCCGAGCAGGTCATCGACGCCGCCTACGGCTACCAGTTCGGCGCCGTGCTGTTCAAGCCGACGCTGACGGTGGCGCCGCAGACCTTCCGCACGACGCGCGCCGGGGCGCTGGCGTACTTCGTCGGCGGCGACCCGAACTTCCCCAACGACAGCGGCTTCGCGCTCAACGGCTGGCGCAGCGTCGCGATCCAGAACGCGGCCATCTTCATCGCCGGCGACGTCGCCTCGACGATGGGCAACGTCACGCTGACCGACCGCAACGGCCGCGCGACCACGGTCGACAAGACCTGGAAGTTCAAGAAGGACGACCACGGCCGCCTGCGCATCGTCGTGCACCACTCGTCGCTGCCGCACGCGCCGCGCTGAGCAAGCGCTGGCGCCGGCCGCGCGCTGGCCTAGGCCAGCGCGCGGCCGATCAGGATCTTCTGCACGTCCGAGGTGCCCTCGTAGATCTGGGTCACGCGCACGTCGCGGTAGATGCGCTCGACGGGGAAGTCGGCCACGTAGCCGTAGCCGCCGTGGACCTGGATCGCATCGGAGCACACCCGCTCGGCCATCTCGCTGGCGTAGAGCTTGGCCATCGCGGCTTCCTTCAGGCAGGGCCGGCCGGCATCCTTGAGTGCGGCGGCGTGGTGGACCATCTGCCGCGCGACCTCGATGCGGGTGGCCATCTCGGCCAGCCGGAACTGCACCGCCTGGTGCTCGAAGATCGGCCGGCCGAAGGCGACCCGGTCCTTGCTGTAGGCCAGCGCGGCGTCGAAGGCCGCGCGCGCCATGCCCACGCTCTGCGCGGCGATGCCGATGCGCCCGCCCTCGAGCCCCGACAGCGCGATCCTGAGCCCCGCGCCCTCGTCGCCGAGGCGGTGGTCCAGCGGCACGCGGCAGCCCTCGAAGGCGATCTGCGCGGTGTCGCTGCTGTGCTGGCCCATCTTGTCCTCGAGCCGCGCGACGCGGTAGCCGGGCGTGGCGGTGGGCACCACGAAGGCACTGATGCCGCGCTTGCCGGCGGCCTTGTCGGTGACCGCCATGACGATCGCCAGGTCGCCGTGCTGGCCGCTGGTGACGAACTGCTTGACGCCGTCGAGCACGTAGTGCTCGCCCGCGCGCCGCGCCGTGGTGCGCAGCCCGGCGGCCTCGGAGCCGACGTGCGGCTCGGTCAGGCAGAACGCGCCGAGCAGTTCGCCGCGGGCCAGCGGGCCGAGCCAGCGCTGCTTCTGCGCCGGGCTGCCCCAGGCCAGCAGGATCGCGCAGACCGGGCAGTTGTTGACGCTGACCACCGTCGAGGTGCCGCCGTCGCCGGCGGCGATCTCCTCGAGGATGACGGCCAGCGCGAGGTAGTCCAGCCCGGCGCCGTCGTACTCGGGCGGCACGGCCACGCCCCAGCAGCCCAGCGCGGCCAGCCCGGCGAGCTCGGCGGCGGGGAAGTGGCGCTCGCGGTCCCAGCGCGCGGCCTGCGGCGCGATGCGCTCCTGCACGTAGCTGCGCACCGCGTCCTGCACGGCCAGATGGTGTTCGGACAGCAGCATCGGGGCGCACTCCTGCGGCTCACCAGTCGATCGGTGTGCCGTCGTGGTCGAGGAAGCGGCCGTGGTCGGCCGCGGTCAGCGCCGCGATCGTGCGGCGCAGGCTGGCCACGCTGTCGCCGACCGCGAGGTCGGCGCCAGCGCCGCCCATGTCGGTGCGCACCCAGCCGGGGTGCAAGGCCACGCAGATGGCGCGCCCGGCCAGGGTCAGCGCGAGGTCCTTGAAGACCGAGTTGAGCGCCGCCTTCGAGGCGCGGTACAGCCAGCCCGTGGAGGCGGTGCGCGCGCCGATCGAGCCCATGCGCGAGGACATCACCGCCAGCTTCGCGCCCGGCGCCAGGGCCTGGGCCAGCGACGGCAGCACGCGCATCGCGCCGAGCACGTTGGTGTGCATCACCGCGTCGAAGTCGGCCGCGGCGGGCGCCTGCAACGCCGCGCTGCGCGGGCCGAAGACGCCGGCGACCAGCAGCGCGAGGTCCAGGCGCAGGCCGGCGATGCAGCGCGCCAGCGCCGCGGCGCTGTCGGCGTCGGTGACGTCGAGCGCGCAGGCGCGCGCGCCGAGCTGCTGCAGCCGCGCGAGGTCGGCGTCGCGGCGCGCCGTCGCGGTGACGCAGGCGCCCTCGGCGAGGTACTGGCGAACGAACTCGAGCCCGAGCCCGCGCGAGGCACCGATCACCAGCACCTGCGGCGCCGGCGCGGCGGCGGCGGCCGGCGGCGTCATGGCCGCTCGAGCGCCAGCGCGGTGGCCTCGCCGCCGCCGATGCACAGCGCGGCGACGCCCCGGCGCCTGCCCTGCTTGCGCAGCGCGCCGAGCAGCGTGACGACGATGCGCGCCCCGCTCGCGCCGATCGGATGCCCCAGCGCGCAGGCGCCGCCGTGGACGTTGACGATCCCGTGCGGCAGCTTGAACTCGGTCATCGCGGCCATCGTCACCGCGGCGAAGGCCTCGTTGACTTCCCACAGCTCGACGTCGCCGGCGCCCCAGCCGGCCTTGTTCAGCACCTTGGCGATCGCGCCCACCGGCGCGGTCGTGAACCACGCGGGGGCCTGGGCGTGCACGGCATGCGCGACGATGCGCGCCAGCGGCGCCAGGCCCTGCTGGCGGGCGGTCGACTCGCGCATCAGGACCAGCGCGGCGGCGCCGTCGGAGATGCTGCTGGCGTTGGCCGCGGTGATCGTGCCGTCCTTGCGGAACGCCGGCTTGAGGCCGGGGATCTTGTCGAGCCTGGCCTTGAACGGCTGCTCGTCGCGCCCGACCGGCGTCGGCCCGCCCTTGCCGGGCAGCGCCACCGGCGTGATCTCCCACTCGAAGCTGCCGTCCTCGTTGGCCTGCCGGCTGCGCGTGGTCGAGGCGATCGCGAAGGCGTCCTGGGCCTCGCGCGTGTAGCCGTACTTCTCGACGCAGGCCTCGGCGAACACGCCCATCGCCTTGCCGCGCTCGTAGGCGTCCTCGAGGCCGTCGAGGGCCATGTGGTCGTACAGCGGCGTGGCGCCGTAGCGCACGCCCTTGCGGGCGTGGACCAGGTGCGGTGCGTTGCTCATGCTCTCCATGCCGCCGGCGACCAGCACCTGCGCCGAGCCGGCGGCGAGCATGTCGTGGGCGAACATCAGCGCGCGCATGCCGCTGCCGCACATCTTGGTCAGCGTGACCGCGCCGGTGGCGTCGGGCAGGCCGGCGCGGCGCATCGCCTGGCGCGCCGGCGCCTGGCCCTGGCCGGCGATCAGGCAGCAGCCCATCAGCACCTCGTCGACCGCAGCCGGGTCGACGCCGGCGCGCTCGACGGCAGCGCCGATCGCGACCGCGCCCAGCTCCCAGGCCTGCAGCGCGGCGAAATCGCCCAGCAGCGCGCCGATGGGCGTGCGGGCGGCAGACACGATGACGACGGGATCGTTCATGGCGGTGGCTCCTGGTCAGGGGTCGGGGGTCAGCGGTCGGGATCGGCGGCGCTCGCCGCGGCGGCGCCCTCGTCAGCGGCGATGCGCTCGATGTAGGCGCGAAACTGCGGGTCCTCGCCGCCGAGCAGCCGGGGCAGCGCGCTGCGGAAATCCTCGCGCCGGCACCATTCGCGCATGTAATCGTCCCACGAGTTCCAGCGGCGCAGCCTGGCTTCGCTCATGCCGGGCTGGTAGGCGACGAGGTAGGCGCGCTCGAACAGCGCGACCAGCATGTCGAAGATGACCCACATGCGCTCGCGCTGCTCGGGCGTGGGATCGGGCAGCGCGGTCTGGGTGCGCAGCTGCAGGTCGGCGTTGGCCAGCACGACCTGCAGGAACTGGCCGTAGGCGTCCGACAGGTGCTGGAAGCCCTCCTCCTCCTCGTTCTCGCGCGCCTTGCGCTGCTCGATGACGAAGACCGCGATCGCAAACGGCAGCGCCACGACGGTGACCACCGACGAGGCGACCAGCCAGAAGTCGACGGTACTCATCGCGCACCCTCGGGCCGGTGGCCCGGTCCTGCCAGGCGGGAATGCGCCCCTGCGGGCGGCCGCGCGGGGCTCATCGCGCCACCGCCGCCGCGGTGCGGCGGTGGACGAAGCGGCGCGCCGGGTCGTACGGGAAGACGTCGTGCACATGGCCGGCGGCGATGCGCTCCTTGTGGCCCTGCCAGAACGCGGCGTCGAGCAAGTCGGCGTGGTGCTTCATGAAGACCTCGCGCACCGCCGGGTTGCCGAGCAGGAACGGGCCGAAGGTCTCGGGGAAGACGTCGCGCGGGCCGACCGCGTACCAGACCTCGCCGGCGAGCTCGTCCTCGTCGCTGCGCGGCGCGGGCACGCGGCGGAAGTTGCAGTCGGTCAGGTACTCGATCTCGTCGTAGTCGTAGAACACGACCTTGCCGCGGCGGGTGACGCCGAAGTTCTTCCACAGCATGTCGCCGGGGAAGATGTTGGCCGCGACCAGGTCCTTGATCGCGTTGCCGTACTCGACAACCGCGTGCTCGAGCTGCTCGGGCGTGGCCTCCTGCAGGTAGATGTTGAGCGGGATCATGCGCCGCTCGATGTAGAGGTGGCGGATGACCAGCCGGTCGCCGTCCTCCTCGATCAGGCTGGGGCAGTAGTGGCGCAGCTCCTGCACCAGCTCGGGCTCGAAGCGCGCGCGCGGGAACGCGACGTTGCTGTACTCGAGCGTGTCGGCCATGCGGCCGACGCGGTCGTGCTGCTTGACCATCAGGTACTTGGCCTGGATCTGTTCGCGCGTGGTGTCCTTCTGCGGCGGGTAGAAGTCCTTGATGACCTTGAAGACGTACGGGAAGCTCGGCAGGTCGAACACCAGCATGACCATGCCTTTGATGCCCGGCGCGATGCGCAAGGCGTCGCTGCTGTGGCGCAGGTGGTGCAGGAAGTCGCGGTAGAACATGTTCTTGCCCTGCTTCTGCAGGCCCAGCGCCGAGTACAGCTCGCTGCGCGGCTTGTGCGGCATCAGGCTGCGCAGGAACTGCACGTAGGCGCTGGGGATCTCCATGTCGACCATGAAGTACGCGCGCGCGAAGCTGAAGACCAGCAGCAGCTCGTCCTCGCCGAACAGCGCGGTGTCGATGACCAGCCCGCGCCCGCCCTCGGCGTGCAGGATCGGCAGCGCGAAGGGCAGCTCGCGGTAGCCGTTGACGATCTTGCCGACCACGTAGGCGGCCTTGTTGCGGAAGAACGCCGAGCTGAGCACCTGGACCTGGAAGTTGGGGTGCAGCCGCACCGAGCCGACCTGCGCGCGCATCGCGACGAGCACCGCGTCGATGTCGCGCTCGAGGTCCTCGAAAGTCAGCGCGAAGCGGAAGTTGTGGACGATGCGCAGCAGCGTCTGGCGCATCGTCTCGGGCCGCGGGTAGTAGGCGCGGTAGGTCGGCGCGGCCGCCGGTTCGCTGTTCTCGATGTACTCGGTGCTGACCGCCGGGCGCACGAAGAGGAAGTCGTTGTTGAAGTAGCTGCGGTGCAGGATCCTGGTCGTCACCGAGTTGAAGAAGGTCTCGGCCAGCTCGGGCTGGTGGTGCTCGACGAGCAGGCCGATGTAGCGCAGCTTGACCTGCTGCCAGGTGTCGCCGCTCAGGCTGGCCGCGGCGAACTCGCGCTGCAGGCGCTCGGCGGCCTCGTCGACGCGTCGGTCGTAGAACTCGATGCGCTCACGCTGCGCACGCTGCTGGCCGTGCCAGTCGGCACGCTCGAAGCGCTGCTTGGCCGCCGCGCTGGTCTCGCGAAACAGGCGGTAGTGGCGGTTGAAGCCGTCGAGCAGCGCAAGCGCGATGGCGTGGGCGCGGGGGTCGGCCAGGTCGGGCGGGAACATCGGGACTCCACAAGGGCTGCCGCACGCATGCTAGCGCCGACCACGCGCTCCCCGACCTGCGCTACATCGTCTGCGCGAACAGCTCGCGCCCGATCAGCATCCGCCGGATCTCGCTGGTGCCGGCCCCGATTTCGTAGAGCTTGGCGTCGCGCCAGAGGCGGCCCAGCGGGTAGTCGTTGATGTAGCCGTTGCCGCCGAAGATCTGGATGCCTTCGCCGGCCATCCAGGTCGCGCGCTCGGCGCACCACAGGATGACGCTGGCGCAGTCCTTGCGCACCTGGCGCACATGCTCGCTGCCGAGCCGGTCGAGGTTCTTGCCGACCGTGTAGCAGAACGCGCGCGCGGCCTGCAGCACGGTGTACATGTCGGCGATCTTGCCCTGGATGAGCTGGAACTCGCCGATGCTCTGGCCGAACTGCTTGCGGTCGTGGATGTAGGGCACGACGTTGTCCATCACCGCCTGCATGAGGCCGATCGGCCCGGCGGCGAGCACCGCGCGCTCGTAGTCGAGCCCGCTCATCAGCACCTTGGCGCCGCCGCCGACGGTACCGAGCACGTTCGCGGCCGGCACCTCGACCTTGTCGAACACCATCTCGCCGGTGTGGCTGCCGCGCATACCGAGCTTGTCGAGCTTCTGCGCCGTCGAGAAGCCCGGCATGCCCTTCTCGACGATGAAGGCGGTCACGCCGCGGGCGCCGAGCTGGGCATCGGTCTTGGCGTAGACCACCATCGTGTCGGCATCGGGGCCGTTGGTGATCCACATCTTGGTGCCGTCGAGCACGTAGACGCCGCCGCGCTCGACGGCCCTGAGCTTCATGCCGATCACGTCGCTGCCGGCGCCGGGCTCGCTCATGGCCAGCGCGCCGACATGCTCGCCGCTGATCAGTTTGGGCAGGTACTTGCGCTTCTGCGCCTCGCTGCCGTTGCGCTTGATCTGGTTGACGCACAGGTTGCTGTGCGCGCCGTAGGACAGGCCCACGCTGGCGCTGGCGCGGCTGATCTCCTCCATCGCGACCATGTGCGCGAGGTAGCCCATGCCGGCGCCGCCGTACTCCTCGGGCACGGTGATGCCGAGCACGCCGAGCTCGCCGAACTTGCGCCAGAGGTCCATCGGAAACTGGTCGCTGGCGTCGATCGCGGCCGCGCGCGGCGCGATCTCGGCCTCGGCAAAGGCGCGCACGGCGTCGCGCAGCGCGTCAATGTCCTCGCCGAGCTGGAAGTCGAGTCCGGGCAGGTTCATGGGCGGTCTCCGGGTGGGGTGGGGTCTGCGGCTTCAACCTTGCAGGTCGCGCCCGCGCACGGTCATCACGGTGGCGGTCATGGTCGCGACCAGCGTGGCGTCGGCGCTGCCGGGCGCATGCTGCAGCGCGCGGCCGTCGACGACGCTGATCGTGCGGCCGGCCTTGGTCACCCGGCCCTCGAAGCGCAGCCAGGGGCCGCGCGCCGGCGCGATCAGGTTGATCTTGAACTCGACGGTCAGCACCGCGGCGTCGGCGGGCATCAGCGTGAACGCGGCGTAGCCGCAGGCCGAATCGAGCGCGGTCGCGACGATGCCCGCGTGCAGGAAGCCATGCTGCTGGGTCAGCTCGTCGCGGTGGTGCATGGTGATCGCGACGCAGCCAGGCTCGACGGCGTCGAGCGCGGCGCCCAGGGTGTGCATCACGCGCTGGCGCGCGAACGACTCGCGCAGCCGCTGCAGGTAGCCGGGGTCGGCCGGGACGGGGTGGGCCATCGTCGGGTCTCGCCGCTGCTGGGCCGCGGCGCGGGCTGCGCGCGGCGTTGACGTTTACGTAAACGTCAATTCTAGCGGGCTCTTCCGTGGCCCGGACCGCGCCGGCGCGCGCACCCTCTTCAGACGGCCGCGCGTTCGCGCCGGCGCAGCCGCTGGCCCTCGAGCGCGAGCAGGCGCTGGCAGCGCGCCTCGTGCTGGGCGATCTCGGCCAGCGTGATCTGGATGTCCTCGAACTGGCGCTCGAGCTGCTCGCGGTGCGCGCGCAGCACCTGCACGAAGGCCTGCAGCTGCGGCGCGGTGTCGGCCGGCGAGTCGTACATCTCGACCAGCTGCTTGATCTCGGCCAGGCTCAGCCCGAGGCGCTTGCCGCGCAGCGTCAGCTTGAGCCGGGTGCGGTCGCGGTGGCTGTAGACGCGGCTGCGGCCGGCGCGCTGCGGCTGCAGCAGGCCGACGTCCTCGTAGAAGCGGATCGCGCGCGGCGTGACGTCGAACTCGCGCGCCAGCTCGGCGATCGAGTAGGTTCGCGCCGGGGCCTCGGCTTTGGCAGTGGCGGTCATGACGGTATCCGGTTGACGTTGACGTCAACGTAAATCTAACAGGCGGCGGCGCCGCCGCTCAGCCCGGCAGCGGCGATTGCTCGCGCAGCGCGCGCCGCTGCTGCTCGTAGTGCGGCAGCACCGCGCGCACGGTGGCCCAGAACGCCGGGCCGTGGTGCATCTCGCGCAGGTGGGCCAGCTCGTGGGCGACGACGTAGTCGATGCAGGCCGGCGGCAGCTGGATCAGCCGCCAGTGCAGACGGATCGAGCCGTCGGCGCTCGCGCTGCCCCAGCGCGTCGCCGCCGAGCTCAGCGCCAGGCGCGTCATGCGCACGCCCAGCAGGGCTTCGAAGTGGCGGCAGCGCTGCACGAACCACTCGCGCGCGCGGGCCTGCAGCCAGCCGTGCACGGCGTCGCGGATCTGCGCCGCCGCGGCCGGCGCCGGCAGCCCGACGCGCAGCACGCGGCCACCACCGTCGCCGGGCGTGGGCGCAGCGCCATCGAGCCGCACGCCGTCGACCGCGGCGTCGAGCACGAGGCGCAGCGGCGCGCCGAGGTAGGGCAGGACCGCGCCGTCGCGCCAGTCGATGCGCAGGCTGTCGAGCTGGCGGCGGCGG
>Ga0208610_100253_pt1 | contig 21667 bp, 21 predicted proteins | sample SubbioR11Jul_8A2_FD_184815 | JGI IMG/M metagenome (GOLD analysis project Ga0208610, IMG submission 184815) | Serpentinite rock and fluid subsurface biosphere microbial communities from McLaughlin Reserve, California, USA - CR11Jul_8A2 (SPAdes) | ecosystem: Environmental > Terrestrial > Deep... | reverse complement strand
CGTCGCCGCGGCCGCCGCCACGTCCCTGCTCGCGCCGGCCCTCGCGCTCCCCCCGACCTTGGGCGCGCTCGCCGCGATCGCCCCGTTCACCGCGGTCTTCACGCCGGCCGGCGTGCTCGGCACGCTCGCCGCGCGGCTTGTCCTGGCGCGCTGGGGGAACCGCTGCCGGCAGCGTCGGCGGCGGCGTCGGCGCGGCTTCCTCGCCGGTCAGCTTCGCCCACAGGCGCTTGAAGAACGACGGCTCGGCCGCAGGCACGGCCGCTGCGGTGCGCGGCGCGGCCATCGCTGCCGGCGCCGGCGCCGGTGCCGGCGGTGACACCACCGGCGCCGGCGACTCGGGCACGATCCCGCGCACGACCGCTTCCTGGCGCGGTTTGCCGTGCTCGCCGTTGCCGCCGCGGCCGGCGCTGTAGGCGGTCTCGGTGTCGGGCGACTCGCTGCGCTCGAAGCTCAGCTTGGCCTGGTCGAGGCGCTCGTCGTCGTGGCGCAGCCGCTCGACCTTGTAGTGCGGCGTCTCCAGATGCTTGTTCGGGATCAACACCACGCTCACGCGCAGTCGCGCCTCGAGCTTGGCGATGTCGGTGCGCTTCTCGTTGAGCAGGAAGGTGGCGACGTCGACCGGCACCTGGGCGTGGATCGCCGCCGTGTTCTCCTTCATCGCCTCTTCCTGCAGGATGCGCAGGATGTGCAGCGCCGAGCTCTCGGTGTCGCGGATCACGCCGACGCCGTTGCAGCGCGGGCAGGTGACGTGGCTGCCTTCGGACAGTGCCGGCCGCAGCCGCTGGCGCGACAGCTCCATCAGGCCGAAGCGCGAGATCTTGCCCATCTGCACGCGCGCGCGGTCGTAGTGCAGCGCGTCCTTCAGCCGGCTCTCGACCGCCTTCTGGTTCTTCGACTCCTCCATGTCGATGAAGTCGATCACGATCAGTCCGCCGAGGTCGCGCAGGCGCAGCTGGCGCGCCGCTTCGTCGGCCGCCTCCAGGTTGGTGCGGGTGGCGGTCTCCTCGATGTCGGAGCCCTTGGTGGCGCGGGCGCTGTTGACGTCGATCGCCACCAGCGCCTCGGTGTGGTCGATGACGATCGCGCCGCCCGAAGGCAGCGGCACGGTGCGCGAGTGCGCGGTCTCGATCTGGTGCTCGATCTGGAAGCGCGAGAACAGCGGCACGTCGTCCTTGTAGCGCTTGACTCGCGCCACCATGTCCGGCATGACGTGCGCCATGAACTGGCGCGCCTGCTCGGCGACCTCGTCGGTGTCGACCAGCAACTCGCCGATCGACGGATGGAAGTAGTCGCGGATGGCGCGGATCACGAGACTCGAGTCCTCGTAGATCAGGAACGGCGCCGGGTTCAGGCGCTTGTTCTTCTGGCCGTCGCTCGCCGCCTGCGCCACGGTCTCGCCGGCGGTGTTGCGGTAGACCGCACGCGCGGCATCGTCGATCGCAGTCCACAACTGCAGCAGGTAGTTGAGATCCCACTGCAGCTCCTCGACCGCCCGGCCGATGCCGGCGGTGCGCGCGATCACGCTCATGCCGGCCGGCAGCTCGAGCTGGTCGATCGCGTCGCGCAGTTCATCGCGCTCGCTGCCCTCGACCCGGCGCGAGACGCCGCCGCCGCGCGGGTTGTTCGGCATCAGCACCAGATAGCGGCCGGCGAGCGAAATGAACGTGGTGAGCGCCGCGCCCTTGTTGCCGCGCTCTTCCTTGTCGACCTGGACCACGAGCTCCATGCCCTCGGCGAGCGCGTCCTGGATGCGGGCGCGGCCGGCGTCCACCCCCGGCTTGAAGAAGGCGCGGGCGACCTCCTTGAAGGGCAGGAAGCCGTGGCGCTCTTCGCCGTAGTCGACGAAGCAGGCCTCCAGGCTCGGCTCGACCCGGGTGATCACGCCCTTGTAGATGTTGGACTTGCGCTGTTCGCGGCCGGCGGTCTCGATGTCGATGTCGATCAGCTTCTGGCCGTCGACGATCGCCACCCGCAGTTCTTCGGCATGCGTGGCGTTGAAAAGCATCCGCTTCATTTCAGCACTCCTTGCGCCTTCTCAGGGGCGCTTGTGCCGAAGCGGGACAGGGGACAGACAGCTCCGGAAGGACCAGCGGCGCGGTGGCCGCCCGTAGTCAGCAGGCGGCCGGCAGGTCGCACCTCCCGCGCCCGGCGACGGCCGAGGCGGGACCGGGCAGCGGCGGGCGCCGGCCGATTCGGCGGCGGCCGCTGCTGCGAGAGGTGGGGCGACGGAGCACGATGCGCTCTGAACGGACTGCGGTCGATCCTGGGGAAGTCTGAAACGGCGCCGCAGGTGCGCGGCGCTCGAACCTACCCGATTCAGCCGAGCCGGCCACACCCGAAGGCAGCACGGCTCCTGGTTGCACCGCTGCGGTGCGCGGTCGGTCCGCGGCTCGGAGCGGTTTGAAATTGCCATGGCGCGGCGATCCTGCACCGCGCCTCCCGTGGGCGGCCGTCGCAGCCGCCGCCTCCCGTTTCCTCGCAGGTGGCGCGGAGTCGGGGAAGGCGGCTGGCTACAATCGGCGCCCTTGCTGAAGGTCTGCCCGCGCCTTGCCCGCCTGCGCGGCCCGCCCGAGGCACTGCTTGGCATCGCCCAGGCTCGGCTCGCGCCGGTGGTCCGTTCGAGGGCCGGTTTTCTAAGCACTCACTTCAACGGCCACGGCCAACTTCAGCGCGGGCAAGTATATATGCAGGACGCGGTGCGCTTTCCTCGCGGCACGCAAACAGCCAGTCCGATCGGTCCCGACCGCGTCGCGCATCTGGTCGTGGGCGACGACGGCGCCGGCCAGCGGCTCGACAACTATCTGCTGCGGCTGGCCCGTGGCGTGCCCAAGAGTCACGTCTATCGGATCGTGCGCAGCGGCGAGGTCCGGGTCAACGGCGCGCGCGTGCCGGTCGACCGCCGCCTGGCGGTCGGCGACCGCGTGCGGGTGCCACCGATGCGGGTGTCGGCAACGGCGCCGCCGCCGGCGGTGGGCGGCGCAGCGCCGCCGGTGCTGTACGAGGACGAGCACCTGATCGCGGTCGACAAGCCGGCCGGACTGGCGGCGCACGGCGGCAGCGGGGTGGCTTTCGGTCTGATCGAGCGGATGCGCGCGGCGCGACCGGCGCAGCCCTTTCTCGAGCTCGCGCACCGGCTCGACCGCGAGACCTCGGGCGTGCTGCTGCTCGCCAAGAGCCGGCGTGCGCTGCTCGGGCTGCACGAACAGTTGCGCGCCGGCGATGTCGACAAGCGCTACCTGGTGCTGGTGCATGGCGACTGGGTCAACGACCGCCAGCACGTCAAGGCGGCGCTCACCAAGTTCGTCACCCGCGGCGGCGAGCGGCGGGTGGCGGTGGACGAGGCGGGGATGCCCTCGCACACGGTGTTCAACCTGCGCCAGCGCCTGGGCGGCTTCTCGCTGCTGGAGGCCGAACTGCGCACCGGTCGCACGCACCAGATCCGCGTGCACCTGGCGCACCTGGGCTTTCCCATCGTCGGCGACGACAAGTACGGCGACTTCGAGCTGAATCGGCGCGCGGCGCGCGGCGAGTTCGGCGCCCGCCTGGCGCGCATGTTCCTGCACGCGTACCGGACGCGCTTCGCGCACCCGGTGGGGGCAGCAGCGCTCGAGATCGAGGCGCGCCTGCCGAGCGAGTGCGAAGACTTTCTGCGGGGGCTGGCGCGTGCGTGACGATCTCGAGGTGGTCGTGTTCGACTGGGACGGCACGGTGATCGACTCGACCGCGACCATCGCCCGCTCGATCATGGCCGCCGCCGGCGACGTCGGTCTGCCGGTGCCGAGCTTCGAGGCGGCTTCGCACGTGATCGGCCTGGGGCTGGTCGAGGCGCTCGCGCGCGCAGTGCCCGGGCTCGGTGCCGAGCGCATCGGCGAGTTCTCGGCACGCTATCGCTATCACTACTTCGCGGCCGAGGACACGCTGGAACTGTTCGCCGGCACGCGCGAGCTGATCGCGGCGCTGCGCGCCGAGGGCCTGCGCCTGGCGATCGCCAGCGGCAAGAGCTCGGCCGGGCTGCGCCGCGCGCTGCAGGCGACCGGCCTGGCCGATAGTTTCGAGGCGACCCGCTGCGCCGACCAGACCGAGCCCAAGCCGCATCCGGCGATGCTGCTCGAACTGGCAGCGCAGATGGCGGTGCCGACCGCGCGCATGCTGATGGTCGGCGACACCACGCACGACCTGCTGATGGCGCGCGCGGCGCAGGTGGCCGCGGTCGGCGTCACCTACGGCGCCCACCCGCGCGCGCAACTGGCGGCGCTGCAGCCGCTGGCGTTGGTCGACTCGATCGCGCAGTTGCAGGCGCTGCTGCTGGCCGGCCGCTGAAGTGAAGCCTCCCGGCGTGTCATCCCCGCGCAAGCGGGGATCCAGTTCCAACGCAGCAACGAAGCTGGGTTCCCGCTTTCGCGGGAACGACACCGCCGGTTTCATGCGTCGCGGGTCGCGCGCAGCGCGCTGGAGCAACTGAGATGTCGCCGCAGCGCTGGCTGCCGCTGTGCGCCGTCGAGGCGCTGCGCGACGGCGGCGATGGCCTGCGCTTCGAGGTGCGCGTCGGTGCCGAAGCCGCCACCGGCTTCGTCGTGCGCGATGCGGGCGAGGTGCGCGCCTATCTGAACCGCTGTGCGCATGTGGCGATGGAACTGGATTGGCAGCCGGGCCGCTTCTTCGACGACCAGCGGCGCTGGCTGCTGTGCGCCACGCACGGCGCGCTCTACGAGCCGGCCAGCGGCGGCTGCGCCGGCGGCCCGTGCGCCGGGCGCGGCGGCCTGCGACCGATCCGCGTGCGCGAGCGCGACGGCGTCGTCTACTGGCAGCCCGACGGCGAGGTGCACGCGCCGCCGGCGACCTAAGGTTGGCGGCCGACTGGCGTCTGCGGTGGGTGCACCGCGGCCAGCAGGGCGAAGACGGTCGCACGCCGATGCAGCGGCGGCCGGCCGGCGGCCCCCAAGGCGCGCCAGGCGGCGACCGGACGGCTGAGCAGGCACTCGTTCGCGGTGCCCAGTTCGATCGCCAGCGCCAGGCGCGAGTCCGGTGCGCAATGGCCGAGGACGGCGTCGAGCAGCCGCTCGTTGCGGTACGGCGTCTCGATCCACAGCTGGGTTTCGCCGCCACGCGAGTCGCGCTCGAGCGCGCGCAGCCGCTTGGCGAGCGCCTGCGGCTCGTGCGGCAGATAGCCGACGAAGCGGAACGACTGTCCGTTCAGTCCGCTGGCCATCAGCGCCAGCAGCAGCGACGAAGGGCCGACCAGCGGCCGCACGCGCAGCCCGAGCGCGTGCGCGCGCGCAACGATCTCGGCGCCGGGATCGGCAACGCCCGGGCAGCCGGCCTCGGAGACGATCGCGGCGTCGACGCCGCCCGCCAGCGGCGCCAGCCAGCCGTCGATCGCCGCCGGGTCCGGATGGTGGCCGATCTCGACGATGCGCAGCTCGGCGATCGGTCGCGGATGGCCGAGCTCCTTGAGGAAGGCGCGCGCGGACTTCGCGCTTTCGGCCAGGAAGTAGTCGAGCTTGCGCGCGATCGCCACGGTCGACGGCGGCAGCGTCGCCAGGGCGCTGCCGGCGGCCAGCGGCGTCGGCAGCAGGTACACCGTGCCGGCACCCGCCGTCGGGGCTGGCTTCATGCGGGCGGCAGGTCGACGCCGACGGCGGCCAGCAAGTCGGTGAGCCGGATCAGCGGCAGGCCGATGAGTGCGGTCGGATCGTCGCCTGCGACCGCTGCCACCAGCGTGATGCCGAGCGACTCGATCTTGGCGGCTGCGGCGCAGTCGTAGGGCTGGTCGGCGCGCAGGTAGGCCTCGAGCCTCGCCGCGGGCAGGCGCCTGAAGAGCACGCGGGTCGGCACGCAGTCGGCCTGGAGCCGCTGGCCGCCGTCGGTGGCCACGCACACGGCGGTGTGGAACACGGCGGTCCGGCCCTGCAGGCGCAGCAATTGCTCGAGGGCGGCGGCGTGATTGCCCGGCTTGTTGATCGCCTCGCCGTCCAGATCAGCGACCTGGTCGGATCCGATCACGATCGCTTGCGGCACCGCGCGCGCAACCGCCATGGCCTTGGCGCGCGCCAGCCGCAGCGCGCAGGCCGCCGGCGACTCGCCGGCGAGCGCACGCTCGTCGACCTCGGGCGCGACCGTCTCGAACGGCAGGCGCAGGCGCGCCAGCAGTTCGCGCCGGTAGCGCGACGTCGAGGCGAGTAGGATCCTGCGCATGGTCGAGGCGCCGCGGCGAGCGGGCGCGGCGGCCACCAGTCTATCGGTCCGGGTCGGGCCGCCCGCGACATGTCCGAGTCCGCAGTACCGCCGCGCTTCATCGATGTCTTCGAGTTCGCCCGCAGCGGCGGTCGGATCGCCGGCACGCTCGCCTGCGCGCGCATGTCTCGGCTGGCGCCGATGCTAGCCGCCGGCGAGGGCGAACTGCGCTTCGAGCTGCGCGGCGCCATCGATGGGCGCGCGCGTCCGGCAGCGCAACTGCGGTTCGCCGGTCGCGTGCTGCTCGAGTGCGACCGCTGCGGTGCCGCGGTCGAGCACGAGCTCGGCGGCGGCGGCCGCTACTACTTCGTGCGCAGCGAGAAGGAGCTGGCGCAGATCGCCATCGATGACGGCGAGGACGAGCCGCTGCTCGGCGCTGCCCGCTTCGACCTGCATCAGCTGATCGAGGACGAGGCGATCCTGGCGCTGCCGATGGCGCCGCGGCACGGGTGCTGCGCGCCGCGCCCGGCCGAGGCGGCAACGCCCGCAGCGGGTGCCGACCGGCAGCGCCCGTTCGCCGCACTCGGACAGGCGCTGAAGACGCGCCGTCGCTAGGTGGGCGCGCGAAGGGCCTCGGCTACAATCGCGCGCTCGAAAGTTTCCCCTGGGGAATGCCATGGCTGTCCAGCAGAACAAGAAGTCGGCGTCCAAGCGCGGTATGCACCGCGCGCACGACTTCCTGAGCAATCCGCCGCTGGCCGTCGAGCCCACCACCGGCGAAGTGCATCGCCGGCATCACGTGAGCCCGAACGGCGTGTATCGCGGCAAGAAGGTCATTCAGACGAAGAACGACGACTAGCCGGCCGGCCGCGCATGGCCCGCGCACGATCCGTCCGCCGCCTGACCGCGCCGCGCCCAGCGCCGGCGCGGCGCCGGCGCGCGTGTCCGGCCTAGGCCGGCCGTTGCGCGACGCGCGCAAAACTGCGGCGTGCCGGTGAGCGTCCGTCTCGCGGTCGATGCCATGGGCGGTGACCACGGTCTCGTGGTCACGGTGCCCGCGGCGCTGTCGTTCCTGCGCGCGCAGCCGCAGGCGCGGCTGCTGCTCGCCGGACGCGCGGCCGAGATCGAGGCCGCGCTCGGCGACTGCGGTGATCTGCGCGCGCGCCTCGAGGTGGTGGCCGCCGACGAGGTGGTGGCGATGGACGAGCCGCCGGCACTGGCGCTGCGCGGCAAGCGCAACTCGTCGATGCGGGTGGCGATCAACCTGGTCAAGGAGGGGCGCGCCGACGCGGCGGTGAGCGCCGGCAATACCGGCGCGCTGATGGCCATCTCGCGCTTCGTGCTGAAGACGCTGCCCGGCATCGACCGGCCGGCGATCGCCTCGGCGCTGCCCAACCGGACCGGCGGCACGACCACGGTGCTGGACCTGGGTGCCAACGTCGACAGCTCGGCCGAGCATCTGCTGCAGTTCGCGGTGCTCGGCGCGGCGCTGGTCAGCGCGATCGAGGACAAGGAGCGGCCGAGCATCGGTCTGCTCAACGTCGGCGAGGAACTGATCAAGGGCAACGAGGTGGTCAAGCAGGCGGCCGAGCTGTTGCGCGCCAGTCCGCTCAACTTCCACGGCAACGTCGAGGGCAACGACCTGTACCGCGGCACGACCGACGTCGTCGTCTGCGACGGCTTCGTCGGCAACGTCACCCTGAAGGCCTCGGAGGGCCTGGCACAGATGCTGGCGGGCATGATCCGCGAGGAGTTCATGCGCGATCCGCTGAGCAGGCTCGCGGCGCTGCTCGCCTATCCGGTGCTGACGCGCTTCAAGAAGCGGGTCGACCATCGTCGCTACAACGGCGCGGCGCTGCTCGGTCTGCGCGGCATCGTGATCAAGAGCCACGGCTCGGCCGATGCCTACGCTTTCGAGCGCGCACTGCTGCGCGGTTTCGAAGCGGCGCGCCACGACCTGCTGGCGCGCACGGTGGCCGCCATGCAACCGATCGCCGAGCAACTGGCGCGGCTGCACGCCGGCGCGGCGGTGGCCGATCCGGCCGATCGTGCATGAGCGGCACCGGCACGCGCATCACCGGCACCGGCGCGGCACTGCCGGCGCTGGCGGTGAGCAACGACGAGCTGGCGGCGAGGCTGGCGCGCGAGGGTGTGACCACCTCGGATGCGTGGATCGTCGAGCGCACCGGAATCCGCCAGCGCTACTTCGCCGGACCGGGGCAGTCGACCGTCTCGCTCGGCCTCGCCGCGGCGCGCCGCGCGCTCGAGATGGCCGCGGTGCCGGCCGACAGCGTCGATCTGATCGTGGTCGCGACCTCGACCCCGGACCAGATCTTTCCGTCGACCGCCTGCCTGCTGCAGGCCGAGCTCGGCAACCGCGGTGCCGCCGCGTTCGACGTGCAGGCGGTGTGCAGCGGCTTCGTCTACGCGCTGGCGGTGGCCGACGCGCTGATCCGCGCCGGCGCGCACCGGCGTGCGCTGGTGATCGGCGCCGAGGTGTTCTCGCGCATCCTCGACTGGCGGGACCGCACGACCTGCGTGCTGTTCGGCGACGGCGCCGGAGCGGTGGTGCTCGAGGCCGCGCACGTGCCCGGCGTGCTCGCCTGGCGCCTGCATGCCGACGGCAGTCAGGCGCAGATTCTGTGCACGGCCGGTCGCGTGGACGCCGGCAGCGTGGTCGGCGACCCGTTCCTGCGCATGGACGGGCAGGCGGTGTTCCGGCTTGCGGTCAACGTGCTCGAGGCGTCGGCGCGCGAGGTGCTGGCAGCGGCGCAGATGAGCGCCGCCGACCTCGACTGGCTGATCCCGCACCAGGCCAACGTTCGCATCCTGGCCGCGACCGCGCGCAAGCTCGGTGTCGCCGAGAGCAAGCTGATCGTCACCGTCGACCGGCACGGCAACACCTCGGCCGCCTCGGTGCCGATGGCGCTCGACTGCGCGGTACGCGACGGTCGCGTGCGCCGCGGCCAGCATCTGCTGCTGCAGGGCGTGGGCGGCGGTTTCACCTGGGGCTCGGTGCTGCTCAGGTTCTAACACTGCGGCCCATAGGTTTCGAAACAGGATGACCCACGAAGTGGCACGCCCCGGCAACAGTGGCGATTCTCGCCACTGTTGCTTCGAAACTTGTGGGCCGCAGTACTAGAGGATCGGTGGCGAATGAAGATCGCGTTCGTGTTTCCCGGGCAGGGCTCGCAGGCGGTGGGCATGCTCGACTCGTTTGCCGAGTGCCCGCCGGCGATGGCGGTCGTGAACCGCGCCGACGCCGCCCTGGGCGAGCCGCTGTCGGCGCTGATCGCCGCCGGTCCGGCCGACGAACTCGCGCTCACCGTCAATACGCAGCCGGCGCTGCTCGTGACCTCGCTGGCGATCTACGCCGCCTGGCGCGACGCCGGCGGTGCTCCTGCCGCGGTGATGGCCGGTCACAGCCTCGGCGAGTACAGCGCGCTGGTGGCCGCCGGTGCGCTCGCCCTGGAGGACGCGGTGCGGCTGGTGCGCTTTCGCGCGCAGGCGATGCAGGAGGCGGTGCCGGTGGGCAGCGGCAGCATGGCGGCGATCCTCGGCCTGGGCGACGCGCAGGTGCAAGCGGCCTGCGCCGAGGCGGCGCAGGGCGAAGTGGTCGAGGCGGTCAACTTCAATGCGCCGGCGCAGGTGGTGATCGCCGGCCACAAGGCCGCGGTCGAGCGCGCCTGCGAGATCGCCCGCCGGCTGGGCGCCAAGCGCGCGCTGCCGCTGGCGGTGTCGGCGCCGTTTCACTGCTCGCTGCTGGCGCCGGCCGCAGCACGCCTGGCCGAGCGGTTGGCGCAGACCGCGATCGCGGCGCCGCAGGTGCCGGTGATCAACAACATCGACGTGCGCGCCGAGACCGATCCCGATCGCATCCGCGACGCGCTCGCGCGCCAGGCGGCCGCTCCGGTGCAGTGGGCGCGGATCGTCGCGCAGATGGCGGCCGACGGCGTCAGCCACCTCGTCGAGTGCGGGCCGGGCAAGGTCCTCAGTGGCCTGGCGCGGCGCATCGCGCCCGAGGTCGAGGCGCTGTCGATCTTCGACCTGGCGAGTCTGCGCCAGGTGCACGAGCGGCTCAGCCGCTGACGGGAGCGAGGCGATGACGGGCAATGACGTATTCGCCGGCAATGCGCTGGCGGGCGAAGTGGCGCTGGTGACCGGCGCCTCGCGCGGCATCGGTCGTGCCGTCGGCGAGCGGCTGGCGCGCATCGGCGCCTTTGTCATCGGCACCGCGACCACCGAGGCGGGCGCCGCCGCGATCAGCCAGCGCCTGCAGGAGATCGGCGCGCGCGGCCGCGGCGCCGTGCTCGATGTTGCCGACGCGGCGCGCGGCGATGCCCTGGTCGAGGAGGTCGTGCGCGAGCACGGCAAGCTGTCGATCCTGGTGAACAACGCCGGCATCACGCGCGACGCGCTGGCGCTGCGGATGAAGGACGCCGACTGGAGCGCGGTGATCGACACCAACCTGTCGGCGGTGTTCCGTCTGTCGCGCGCGGTGCTGCGGCCGATGATGAAGGCCAAGGGCGGGCGGATCATCAACATCACCTCGGTGGTCGGCGCCAGCGGTAACGCCGGCCAGGCCAACTACGCGGCGGCCAAGGCGGGGGTCGAAGGGCTGACGCGCGCGCTGGCGCGCGAAGTCGGCAGCCGCGGCATCACGGTCAACTGCGTGGCGCCGGGATTCATCGACACCGACATGACGCGCGCGCTCAACGACCAGCAGACGCAGGCGCTTCTGGCGCAGATTCCGCTCGGCCGCCTCGGCCAGCCGGACGACATCGCCGCTTGCGTCGCCTTCCTCGCCAGCGGCGCCGCTGCCTACCTGACCGGTGCCACGCTGCACGTCAACGGCGGCATGTACATGAAATGACGGCGCGCGCGAGGCGCTTGCACCAGCGCGGCGAGTCAGTTTGCGCGAGGGTGCTCTGCTAGACTCGCGGCCGCCTTCTGGCAGGGTGTCGCGCGAGATTCGGCCCTGTCGCTGCAACGAAATCCCCTGAAGGAGGAGCTATGGACAACATCGAACAACGGGTCAAGAAGATCGTCGCCGAGCAGCTCGGCGTCAACGAGGCGGACATCAAGAACGAGTCGGCCTTCGTCGAGGACCTGGGCGCCGATTCGCTCGACACGGTCGAGCTGGTGATGGCGCTCGAGGACGAGTTCGAGTGCGAGATCCCGGACGAGGAGGCCGAGAAGATCCGCACCGTGCAGCAGGCGATCGAGTACATCGCCACCCATCTGAAGAAGGTCTGAGTCACCGTCGGCCTGCGCCGGGCGCCACAGGCGCTGCGCGCCGCACTCCCGAGCGAGCGATGAGCGCAAGACGCCGCGTGGTGGTCACCGGGCTCGGCATGGTGAGCCCGGTCGGAAACGATGTCGACTCCTCCTGGCAGGCGCTGCTCGCCGGCCGCTCTGGAATCGGTCCGATCACCCGCTTCGACGCCTCTACCTTCGGCTGCCGGATCGCCGGTGAGGTGCGCGGCTTCGATGTCGGCGCCTACCTGGCGCCGAAGGAGGCGCGGCGGATGGATGCCTTCATCCACTACGGCATCGCCGCCTCGATCCAGGCGATCCGCGACAGCGGCATCGAGATCAGCGACGCCAACCGCGAGCGCATCGGCGTGATCGTCGGCTCCGGCATCGGCGGTCTGCCGATGATCGAGGACAACCACGACGAACTGCGCAATCGCGGCGCGCGCCGCATCTCGCCGTTCCTGATCCCCGGCTCGATCATCAACATGATCGCCGGTAACCTGTCGATCATCTACGGGCTCAAGGGCCCGAATCTGGCGATCGTCACCGCCTGCACCACCGGCCTGCACTCGATCGGCATGGCCGGCCGCATGATCGAGCACGGCGACGCCGAGATCATGATCGCCGGCGGCGCCGAGGGCACGATCTCGGCGCTCGGCATCGGCGGCTTCGACGCGATGAAGGCGCTGTCGCTGCGCAACGACGATCCGGCCGGCGCCAGCCGTCCCTGGGACCGCGACCGCGACGGCTTCGTGATGGGCGAGGGCGCGGGCGTCATGGTGCTCGAGGAGTTCGAATCGGCGCGGCGACGCGGCGCCCGCATCTACTGCGAGCTGGCCGGCTTCGGCATGAGCGCCGACGCCTTTCACATGACCGCGCCCGACATGGACGGGCCGCGGCGCTGCATGGAGATGGCACTGCGCAGCGCCGCCGTCAACGGCGATCAGGTCGACTACCTGAACGCGCACGGCACATCGACCCCGCTCGGCGACGTCAACGAGACGCGCGCGATCAAGGCGGCGTTGGGCGATGCGGCGCGCCGGATCGTGGTCAACTCGACCAAGTCGATGACCGGCCACCTGCTCGGCGGCGCCGGCGGCATCGAGTCGGTGATCACGGCGCTCGCGATCCATCACCAGGTGTCGCCGCCGACGATCAACCTGAACCGACCGGATCCGGAGTGCGACCTCGACTACTGCGCCAACAGCGCGCGGCAGATGAGGATCGAGGTCGCCCTGAAGAACTCCTTCGGGTTTGGCGGCACCAACGGCACGCTGCTGTTCCGGCGCATCTGATGGCCGGCGCCGGATTCGGCTGGACACCCTTGCGGGCCTCGCTTGAGCGGCGCCGCTGGCTGCGCGCGGCGGCGCTGCTGTCGGCGGTTCTGGCGCTGCTGCTGCTGGCGGCGGTCTGGCTCGATCCGCACGCGCTGCGCGCGCTGGCCGCGGCGGCGGCGGTGCTGGCGGCCGCCTGGGCCGGCTTCGAGAGCGGCCGAGCGCCGTCGCCCTTTGCCCTGCACATCGATGCCGACGGCGCGATCTGGGGGCGGGTCGAGGGCGCCGTCGAACCCTCGCCGCCGCTGCGCCTGCGTCCAGGCGTGGTGACCTCGCGGCTGGTGACGCTCGCCGGCGACGGAATCACGGCCGCGGTCTGGCGCGACGCCCTGCCGGCGAGCGAGTTTCGCCGGCTGTGCGTGCACGCGCGCTGGCATCTCGAACGCGGTGACCCGCGCCGCGGCCCGGTGTCGCCGGCCGGTGCCGACGGCCACTGACCGTGGTCACCAGGCGATGAAGCGCGGGGCCGAACTTATTGCGGACGGCCGAGTCACAGGATCGGTGGCCGTGGGGGCGGTCGCGAGCGGCGGCGTTGCCGGTCGATGAAAGAACGAGACATCGACCAGGCGCTCGTCGAGCGCGTCCAGCGCGGCGACAAGCGGGCGTTCGATCTGCTGGTCTCCAAGTACCAGCGCAAGATCTTCCGCCTGCTGTCGCGCCTGATCCGCGATCCCGGCGAAATCGAGGACGTCGCGCAGGAGGCCTTCATCAAGGCCTACCGCGCGCTGCCGAACTTCCGAGGCGAGAGCGCTTTCTACACATGGCTGTACCGGATTGCGATCAACACGGCCAAGAACCACCTGGTCGCCCAGGGCCGGCGGCCGTCGACCACCGAGACCGAGGTCGAGGAGGCCGAGAGCTTCGACGAAGCCGACAGCCTGCGCGACTTCAACACGCCGGATGCGGTGCTGATGTCGCGCCAGGTGGGCGAAGCGGTCAACCGCGCAATCGAGAAGCTGCCGGCGGATCTGCGCACCGCGGTCGTCCTGCGCGAGCTCGAAGGTCTGTCGTACGAGGAGATCGCGGAGTCGATGAACTGTCCGATCGGCACCGTGCGCTCGCGTATCTTTCGTGCCCGTGAGGCGATCGCGAACGAGTTGCGGCCGTTGCTGGAAACGAGCAAGGACAAGCGTTGGTGAGGTCGAGCATGAATCCGTCTGGGCGTCACTCGGGTCAATCCACCGCCGCGCCGGGCGCAGTGCCGCCGGCTGGCGCGGACTCGCCGCCGTCGGCCGGCGAAGCCGGCGCGCTGGAGCCGATCTCGGCGCTGATGGACGGCGAACTGGACGAGCCCGAACGCCGGCGCTGCCTGGAGCGGCTGTGCGCCGACGACGGCAGTCGCGCGCAGTGGGCGTTGTGGCACGCGGTCGGCGACGCGCTGCGCTCGCCTGAAGTTGCCGCGCTGCACGCGCCGAATTTCTCGGCGCGGATGGCCGAGCGTCTGGCGGCCGAGCCGGCGATCGTCGCGCCGCGCGTCCATGGTGCAGACGTCGGGCTGCCGCGGCGCCTGCTGTTGCCCGGGATCGCCGGTGCCGCCGCCGCCGCGGTTCTGGCGGTGGTCGCGGTGCCGGTCCTGCGTGACGACGCCATGGGCGGCGCGGTCGAGATCGCGCGCGTCCAGGGCATGTCGCAGCCCGCTCTTCCCAGGGTGCCTTTGGCGGCGTCGGTCGTGCAGCCGCCGCCGCCGATGTCGTTGCCGGTGTTCGACCGCTTTCACGTCTACCTGTCGGCGCACGGCCAGATCAGCGGTCCGATCGGCATGCCGCGTACCAGCCAGTACCTGCGGCAGGGCCTGATCGAGTCCGACGGACAGCGCTGAGACGACGTGCGGCGGCTCGCTCATCGATCGCCATCGTCGGCTGCCGGGCGGCTGGACGGTCGAGCCGCGCGAACCCGCCGGTTGCCTTGAGCCATGTTGCGAATGACTGCGCCGCCGGCGTCCGGTCGATGGTCTGTCCTGAGCTTGCTCGGTCTGGCGCTGGTCGTGGGTGCGGCGCTGCCGCTGACGGCGCAGCCGGCGGCTGCGAGCGCCGCCGATCCGGTCGAGCGCAGCGACCTGCAATGGCTGCAGGCGATCCAGGCGGCGGCGCAGCGGGTCAGCTACGCCGGCACGATCGTCTACCACGGCGGCGGCACGTTCTACGCGTCGCGCATCGTCCACTACTTCGACGGCAGCGTCTCTCATGAGCGACTGCAGGTGCTCGACGGTCGCCGCCGCGAGTACATCCGGCGCGACGACGAGGTCCAGTGCCTGTATCCGGACCTGCGCCTGGTGCGGCTCGAGCGCCGGCTCGGGCAGGATCAGTTCCCCGCGCTCGGCGGCGGAACGCCGGCCGAGATCCTCGCCTGGTACCGGCTGATGGTGCGCGGCATGGAGCGCGTGGCCGGAATCGACTGCCGCGTGCTCACGCTCGAGCCCAAGGACACGCTGCGCTACCCGCAGTGGCTGTGCGTCGACACCGGCAGCGCGCTGCTGCTCAAGGCGCGCACGCTGAGCGAGCACTGGCGGCCGCTCGAGCAGATGGCCTTCGTCGATCTGCGCATCGGCGGCCGTCCCGATCCCGCCGCGCTGCGACCCTCGTGGCCGACCGATGGCTGGACCGTCGAGCGGGTCGAGCCGACGCCGGTCGATCTGGCGGCGAGCGGCTGGCAGATCACGCCACCGGCCGGCTTTCGCCTGCAGCGCGCCGTGATGCGCAGCCTGGCGCGCGACCGCGCCGGGCGGCCGACCCTGCATGCCGTCTACAGCGACGGCGTGGCGACGCTGTCGGTGTTCATCGACGCCGGCGCCGACTCGACCTTGCACGAGCAGGTGCGGCGCCAGGGGGCGACCAGCGGCTTTGTGCGGCGCCTGGGCGACGCCACGGTGACCGTGATCGGCGAGGTGCCGCCGGCCACCGTGCATCAGGTCGCTCTGTCGGTGACGCGAGCACCGGCGCGATGAACGCTGCCGCCGGCGCGGGGCAGCGTCCTTTGGCAATCACCTTCTACAGGAACGACATATGACGATGCTCGGCAAGCGAATCCTGATCGCCGCGCTGCCCGCGATCGCTGGGCTGGCGATTCTTTTGCCGCCGACGGCCGCCGCGCAGCCGGCAGCGCCGGCAGCGCCGGCAGCGACGCTGCCCGACTTCACCGATCTGGTCGAGCGCGTCGGTCCGGTGGTGGTCAACATCCGCACCGTCGCGCGTGTCGGCGGCGGCGCGCCCGGCGGCGCGATGCCGGAGCTCGACGAGAGTGATCCGTTCCACGAGTTCTTTCGCCGCTTCTTCCCGCACCCCGGACCGCAGCCGCGGCCGGGGCCGCGCGCGCCGCGACCGGAGCGTGAGGTGCCGCGCGGGGTCGGCTCCGGCTTCGTGCTGAGCGCCGACGGCTTCGTGATGACCAATGCCCACGTGGTCCAGGGCGCCGACGAGATTCTCGTCACCCTGCCTGACCGGCGCGAGTTCCGCGCCCGGCTGATCGGCGCCGACCGCCGCACCGACGTGGCGATCGTCAAGATCGACGCCAGCGGGCTGCCGTTCGTGCGTATCGGCGACCCGAACCGGCTGCGGGTCGGCGAGTGGGTGATCGCGATCGGCTCGCCGTTCGGACTCGAGAACACGGTGACCGCCGGCATCGTCAGCGCCAAGGCGCGCGAGACCGGCGAGTTCCTGCCGTTCATCCAGACCGATGTCGCCGTCAATCCCGGCAACTCCGGCGGCCCGCTGATCAACATGCGCGGCGAGGTGGTCGGCATCAACTCGCAGATCTTCACCACCTCGGGCGCCTACGCCGGCATCTCGTTCGCGATCCCGATCGACGAGGCGATGCGCGTCGGCGAGCAGTTGCGCGCCACCGGCCGCGTCACGCGCGGCCGCATCGGCGTGCAGATCGGACCGGTGACGCGCGAGGTCGCCGAGGCGCTCGGCCTGACGCGGCCGCAGGGTGCGCTGGTGTCGCGCGTCGAGTTGGGCCTGCCGGCCGAGCGTGCCGGCGTCGAGCCCGGCGACGTCATCGTGCGCTTCGACGGCCGGGCAATCGAGCGCGAGAGCGATCTGCCGCGGCTGGTCGGCGCCACCAAGCCCGGCAGCCGGGTCACGATCCAGGTCTGGCGCCGGGGCAAGACGGTCGATCTGCCGATCACGGTTGCCGAGATGGAGCCCGATGCGCCGCCGCGGCGGCCGGATCAGCCGGCGCGTGCCGTGCCGGCGGCCAACGCGCTCGGTTTGTCGGTGTCCGACGTGCCGGCCGAGCGCCTGAAGGAGCTGCGCCTGCGCAGTGCAGTTCTGGTCGATGCGGTCGACGGTGCCGCGGCGCGCGTCGGGCTGCGGCCAGGCGACCTGATCGTCGCCCTGAACAACGTCGAGGTCAGCACTGCGCGCCAGTTCAACGAGGCGGTGGCGCGCCTCGATCCGAAGCGCAACGTGCTGCTGCTGGTACGTCGCGGCGAGCAGTCGAACTTCGTCGTCGTGCGGCCGCAGGACCGGCAGTAGCCGCGCCGGTGCCGTCGCCCGCCGGCGACGACCGGCGCGGGTACAATGCGCGGCTGTCCCGAGGGGGTGCGCGTGCACCCCCTCGCCATGTCCGGGCCCGGCAGCGGCGCCTGCATCCGGCCGGCGTCCCGGCCTTCGCCCGTGCCGCCGGTCGCCAGCGCGGCGAGTCGCCGCCACTTCGATGCAGCACATCCGCAACTTTTCGATCATCGCCCACATCGATCACGGCAAGTCGACGCTGGCCGATCGTCTGATCCAGCGCTGCGGCGGCCTGGCCGAGCGCGAGATGGCAGCGCAGGTGCTCGACACGATGGACCTCGAGCGCGAGCGCGGCATCACGATCAAGGCGCAGACCGCGGCCCTGCAGTACCTGGCCGCCGACGGCCGTCGCTACCACTTGAACCTGATCGACACGCCTGGCCACGTCGACTTCAGCTACGAAGTGAGCCGCTCGCTGTCGGCCTGCGAGGGCGCGCTGCTGGTGGTCGACGCCACGCAGGGCGTGCAGGCGCAGACGGTCGCCAACTGCTACACGGCGATCGAGCTCGGCGTCGAGGTGTTGCCGGTGCTCAACAAGATGGACCTGCCGTCGGCTGATCCCGAAGCCGCGCGCGCCGAGATCGAGGACGTGATCGGCATCGACGCCCACGACGCGATCCTCGCCAGCGCCAAGACCGGGCTCGGTATCGACGAGATTCTCGAGCGGGTCATCGAGCGCGTGCCGGCGCCGCAGGGCAGCCCGGACAGCGCCCTGCAGGCACTGGTCATCGACTCCTGGTTCGACAACTACGTCGGCGTGGTGATGCTGGTGCGGGTGGTCAACGGCGTGATCCGGCCCAAGGACAAGATCCTGCTGATGGCCACCGGCGCCACCCACCTGGTCGAGCAGGTCGGGGTGTTCACGCCGAAGTCGCGTGCGCGCGAGCAACTGTCGGCCGGCGAGGTGGGCTTCGTTGTCGCCGGCATCAAGGAACTGCGCGACGCGCGCGTCGGCGACACGGTCACCCACGAGCGCAGGCCGGCGGCGGCACCGCGGCCCGGCTTCAAGGAGGTCAAGCCGCAGGTGTTTGCCGGCCTGTACCCGGTGGAGGCCAACCAGTACGAGGCGCTGCGCGACGCGCTCGACAAGCTGCAACTGAACGACGCCGCGCTGCACTTCGAGCCCGAGGTCAGCCAGGCGCTGGGCTTCGGCTTCCGCTGCGGCTTCCTCGGCCTGCTGCACATGGACATCGTGCAGGAGCGGCTCGAGCGCGAGTACGACATGGCCCTGATCACGACCGCGCCCTCGGTCGTCTACCAGGTGGCGCTGCGCGACGGCACCGTGATCGACGTCGAGAACCCGTCGAAGATGCCGGAGCCGGCGAGGATCGAGGCGATCCGCGAGCCGGTGGTGAGCGTGACGATCTTCGTGCCGCAGGAGTACGTCGGCGCGGTGATCACGTTGTGCACCGGCAAGCGCGGCGTGCAGACCGCGATGGCCTACCACGGCCGCAACGTGCACCTGACCTACGACCTGCCGCTGGCCGAGGTGGTGCTCGACTTCTTCGACCGGTTGAAGAGCCTGTCGCGCGGCTACGCGTCGATGGACTACGAGTTCAAGGAGTACCGGGACGCCGACGTCGTCAAAGTCGACATGCTGATCAACGGCGACCGGGTCGATGCCCTGAGCGTGATCGTGCACCGCTCGAACTCGCAAAGCCGCGGCCGCGAGATCGCCGCGCGGATGCGCGAGCTGATCCCGCGGCAGATGTACGACGTCGCGATCCAGGCGGCGATCGGATCGAACATCATCGCGCGCGAGAACGTCAAGGCGCTGCGCAAGAACGTGCTCGCCAAGTGCTACGGCGGCGACATCACGCGCAAGAAGAAGCTGCTCGAAAAACAGAAGGCCGGCAAGAAGCGCATGAAGCAGGTCGGCACGGTCGAGATTCCGCAGGAAGCGTTCCTCGCGATCCTGCAGGTGGACGAGAAATGAACTTCGCCCTGATCCTGTTCATCCTGCTCGTGGTCAGTGGTGCGATGTGGCTGATCGATGTCCTCTGGCTGGCCAAGCGGCGCGCGGCGCTCGCGCGCGACCGGCTGGCCGAGTTCGACGCGCGCAACGCCGCTCGCGCCGGCGTGCCGCCCGAGTTCACCGCACGCGAGCGCACCGCTCTGGCCGAGGACCTGACGCGCCGGCCTTGGTACATGGAGTACACGGCGAGCTTCTTTCCGGTGATCCTGATCGTGTTCGTGCTGCGCTCGTTCCTGTTCGAGCCCTTCCGCATTCCCTCCGGGTCGATGATCCCGACCCTGGCGATCGGCGACCTGATCCTGGTGAACAAGTACACCTACGGCGTGCGGCTGCCGGTGCTCAACACCAAGCTGTTCGAAGTCGACAGTCCGCGCCGCGGCGACGTGATGGTGTTCCGCTTTCCGCACAACCCGCGCCAGGACTACATCAAGCGCGTGGTCGCGCTGCCCGGCGACGAGGTCGGCTACCTGAACCGACAGCTGGTGCTGAACCGGGCGCCTGTTCCGACACGATCGTTGGAACGGTTTCTGGATCACGACCGGATGCAGCACTACGCGCAGTTCGCCGAGTCGCTCGACGGCCGCGAGCATCGGGTGATCCTGGCCGAGGGCATGGGCGTGCCGGTGGTGCCGGGGTTCGTCCACACCCATCCGCAGGCCTGCCGCTACGGCCATGAAGGGGTCATCTGTACGGTGCCGCCCGGCCACTATTTCGTGATGGGAGATAATCGCGACAACAGCGAGGACAGCCGCTACTGGGGATTCGTGCCGGAGGAGAACATCGTCGGCCGCGCCTTCTTCATCTGGCTGACCCTGGATGGCTGGATCCCGTCGTTCGAGCGCGTCGGACGGTTTCATTGAGGGGAGCCATGCGAACAGCGATACCTGCCCGCCGGCAGCGCGGCCTGTCGATCGTCGGCCTGATCTTCGTCGGCGGCATCGTCGTCGTCCTGCTGCTGATCGGCTTCCGTCTGGTGCCGGCGATCACCGAGTACATCGCGATCGAAAGGGCCGTGCACAAGATCAAGAACGAGGCGAGCACGGTGCCCGAGATCCGCGCCGCCTTCGACCGCCATGCGGTGATCGACGACATCCGGTCGATCTCCAGCAAGGATCTTGACATCACCAAGGACAACGACCGCATCGTCATTTCCTATGCCTACTCGTACCAGTTGCAGTTGCTCGACAACGTGCGCCTGGTGATCGACTTCGCCGGCACGACGCAGGATCGTCCCGGCAAGAAGGTGCCATAGGAAATGGCCCCGCGGCGGCAATCGGCGGGCATCGACCATGGATCAGGCGGCGCTTGAAGAGCGCCTCGGCTATCGCTTCTCGTCTCCGGCACTGCTGCAGCAGGCGGTCACCCACCGCTCGCATGGCGCGGTCCACAACGAGCGGCTCGAGTTCCTCGGCGACGCGATCCTGAACTGCACGATCGCGCAGCTCCTCTATCAGAAGTACGTGCGCCTGAACGAGGGCGATCTGTCGCGCCTGCGCGCCAACCTGGTCAAGCAGTCGTCGCTGGCCGAGATCGCCGAGCGCATCGAGCTGTCGCGCTATCTGCGCCTGGGCGAGGGCGAGATGAAGAGCGGCGGCTTCCGCCGGCCGTCGATCCTGGCCGACACGATGGAGGCGATCTTCGGCGCCGTGCTGGTCGACGGCGGCTTCGAGGCCGGCAGCGGCGTGATCGCGCGTCTGTTCGAACCGGTGCTCAAGCACGTCGACCCGAAGACGCTCGGCAAGGACAGCAAGACCCTGCTCCAGGAGTACCTGCAGGGCAAGCGCCTGCCGCTGCCGGTCTACGCGGTGGTCGAGACGCGCGGCGCCGCCCACAACCAGGAGTTCGAGGTCGAGTGCTCGATCCCGAAGCTCGAGATCAGCGTGCGCGGCAGCGGCCGCAGCCGGCGCGCTGCCGAGCAGACCGCCGCCAAGCTGGCGCTCGAGCAGGCCCAGGCCGCGCTGGCGGCGGCGCGCCGTGCGCGCAAGAAGGCGACGACGGTGGTCGACTCGGGGCCGGCGCCCGCCGCCGATCCGGCCGCCGCCGATCCGCCGCCGCCGGTCACCTCTGCCGCCGCCGTGACCGGCGCCAACGAATCGGCCAAGACGCCGCTGCGCCCGGCTGCAGTGCGCGAGCTTGCGGTCGATCGCGGCGCCTCGGCGCCGGTGGTGGACAACCAGATCACCGAGATCCTGGAAAGCGCGGTGGCGGGGATCGAGGGCGTGAAGGTGATGTCATCCCAGTCGCGTGACGAGCGCAGCCAGGTCACGCTGGAATTCCTGCTCTCGCGCGACGTCGACGCGGCGGCGAACGACGTGCGCGACCGCGTGGCGCGCGCGCTCGCGCGCCTGCCCGACCAGGCCGACACGCCGGTGGTCGCGAAGGTTGACGGCGACAGCCGGCCGATCCTGTGGATC
>Ga0208610_100250_pt1 | contig 21817 bp, 17 predicted proteins | sample SubbioR11Jul_8A2_FD_184815 | JGI IMG/M metagenome (GOLD analysis project Ga0208610, IMG submission 184815) | Serpentinite rock and fluid subsurface biosphere microbial communities from McLaughlin Reserve, California, USA - CR11Jul_8A2 (SPAdes) | ecosystem: Environmental > Terrestrial > Deep... | reverse complement strand
CGGAGGCCGCGGCCCCCCTAGGGTCTTCCATGAGTGCCTTCCTGGCGGCTTGACACGCGGCAGGTCGGCTTCCATCATATCAACTGATATGTTAGTTGGATTGCACAGGAGCTCCCCGCCATGATGACCGAGAAACAGCGCCGCTTCCGCGAGCAGTACAAGGGCCGCATCAGCCCCTTCTACAACGGCTTCGTGCACACCGGCGTGATGTTCCTCGTCGGCGTCACGGCGATCTGGTACTGCCTCGGCAAGCTGGACCACGCCACCTGGGAGTGGCTGATCCTGCTGCCGGTGTTCCTGGCCGGCAACTTCATCGAGTGGTTCATGCACAAGTACGTGATGCACCGCCGCGTCGACGTGTTCGCCCTGCGCGCCATCTACGAGCGTCACACCCGCGAGCACCACCAATACTTCACCGACAACGACATCACGATCGACACGGTGCGCGAGTTCCGCATCGTGTTCTTCCCCTGGCGCGTGCTGATCGTGCTGGGTGTGGCCGGCACCATCCTCGGCTGGACCGCCGCGCAGGTCTTCAACCCGAACGCCGGCTACATCCTCTTCATCACGATAGTCGCGCACTACCTGCTGTACGAGGTGTTCCACCTGTGCTGCCACGTGCACGAGAACGCCTTCGTGCGCAACATGCCGTTCGTGAACACGATCCGGCGCCACCACACCGCGCACCACAACCAGGGAATCATGATGCACAAGAACATGAATCTGACCTTCCCCATCTCCGACTGGATCATGGGGACCAGCGACCTGGATCGCGGCCTGATCGGCACGCTGTTCAACGGCTACGACGAGAGCCGCATCAAGCCCGAGTTGAAGCCCATCGTCGCGCGCTTCCGCAACAGCGAGACGCAGGAACGGCGCGTCACGCTCGACGGCCCGCTGCTCACCCCCGAAGAGAAGCAGGCGCTGGCCTGAGATCCCCATCACCGCGCAGGAGACAACCCCATCAAAAGACGCCACCTCATCGCTTCCGGCCTGGCCGGCGGCGGTCTGCTCGCCGCCACCAGCGCCAAGGCGCAGAGCGGCCCGACCTTCATCGCGCTCCAGTGTTGCTGACGCTGGGAGCGACGCACTACTGGCCGCAGCTGGTGACCTGGCTGCCGCAGCTCGCGCTGCAGTCGCGCTGACGCAGGAGTGGTCATGGATCAGCGACCCAGGCAGCGTACCGACACCGACGTGCTCGTCATCGGCGGCGGCGCCACCGGCGTGGCTGCGGCCTGCACCGCGGCGCGCGCGGGGCTGAAAGTGCTGCTCGTCGAGCGCTACGGCTTCTGCGGTGGCGGAGCGGTGGCCGGGCTGTCGGGCACGATCTGCGGCCTCTACGAGGCCGCCGAGCAGCCCCTCACGCCGCGGCAGCTGGTGCATGGCTTCGTCGATGACTTCATCGCGCAGATGGAGTCGCGCGGCGGCCTCACCAGGCCGTTGCTGTACGGCAAGACCTTCACTCGCGTGCACGAACCGCTGGCCTGGCGCGAGAGCGCCGATGCGCTGCTTGCCGATGCCAGCGTGCGTGTGCTGTACCACGCGTTGGCCACCGGCGTGCATCGCGACGGCGACGCGATCGGCGGTGCGACGGTGTGGACCAAGTCCGGCCTGCTCGACGTGCGCGCGCCGCTGACCGTCGACGCCAGCGGCGACGCCGACCTGCTCGCCATGGCCGGCCTGCGCACCTGGTGCGGCGCCGACGGCGTGGTGCAGAACCCGACCATGATCTTCCGCCTGCAGGGCGTGGACACTGCGCGCTTCCTCGCCGCCTACGGGCACGACACCATCATGCCGGCGGCGGTGGGCGAGCGAATCCTGACCGCGCAGCAGCGGGGCATGGAGCTGCCGCGCGCGAAGATCTGGCTGTTCACCACCACGCGGCCCGGCGAGCTGCTGTGCAACTGCACGCGCATCCGCGGCGCTGACGGCCGCGAGCTGAACGCGACCATTGCCGAGGACTTCAGCGAGGCTGAGCCGCAGGGCCGTGCGCAGGTGCGCGAGTACGCCCGCTTCTTCCGCGAGCAGCTGGCCGGCTGTGAACACGCCTGGGTCAACGACACTGGCGTGCAGGTCGGCGTGCGCCAGACGCGCCAGGGCGCAGGCACCGCCGTGCTGCGCAATGCCGACGTGGTGGCAGGCACCAAGTTCGCCGATGGCGTGGCGCGTTCGCCCTGGCCGATCGAACTGCATGCCGGCGCCAGGCCGCGCGTCGAGTGGCTGCTCGAGGACTTCTACGAGGTGCGCTACGGGTGCTTCGTGCCCGAGGTGGGCGAAGGCCTGCTGTTCGGCGGGCGCTGCCTGTCGGCCGAACACGAGGCGGTGGCCTCGGCGCGCGTCACTGCGCAATGTTTCTCCTATGGCCAGGCGCTGGGCGTTGCGGCCACGCTCGCCGTGCAGGGCCGCCGCCAGCCGCGCCAGATCGACGGCCGCGAGGTGCGCGCCGAACTGAACCGCCAGGGTGCACGCCTGGACGACTGAACGCTCCGACGCACGAGGTAGCTCGCGGTGCCGGCGACCAGCCCCCACAGCGCGCTGCGCGCGAGCCGGATCACGGCGCCCAGCACCAGGGCCGAGACGAGCCGCGGGTCGGTCAGCGCATCGGCCCAGGCCGCCGTCGCCCCGGCCGCGCCGACGGGCAGGTCGCGCACGATCTCGGGCACGGTGATGGCCAGCAGCGCGGCCAGCGGTGCGTAGCGCAGCGCCTCGGCGACCGCGCCGCGCGGCTGCCAGCGCGCGGGCAGGATCAGGAAGAAGTTGCGCGCGACCAGGGTCAGCAGCGCGAGCAGCGCGACCAGCAGCAGCAGGTCGAGGGCGGCGTAGGGCAGCGGGGCCATCGGGTCAGTTGCGGGCGGCCGGGGCGGCCGGCGGCGGGTCGGGGTCGCGCCGGCGCCCGAGGCGCGCGGCCAGCAGCGCGGCGGCGACGCCGGCGAGCACCGCGGCGAAGGTGCCCAGCCGGTGCGGCCAGTCGGCGCCGGCCAGCGCGACGGCGATGCTGGCCGCCGCCGCCGCCCAGGCCGGCTGGCCGACCAGCATCGGCACCGTGATGCCGAACAGCGCCAGCACGCCGACGTAGGCCAGCTCGGGGCCGAAGGGCAGGGCCGCGGCCAGCGCGATGCCCAGCAGCGAGCTGGCGCACCAGACCGCGGCGGTGATCGCGTTGGCGCCGTTGAGGAAGGCCACGCGCTGCACCAGCGGCGCCTCGCGCTGGCGCTGCAGCAGCGCCGCCAGCGGGCCGTCGATGGTGACGAAGCCGGTGGCCAGGCGCAGCGTCAGCGGCACCCGGCGCAGGTGGCGCGAGAGCACCGCGCTGTAGACAACGAAGCGCAGGTTGGCCACCGCCGCGGCGCCGACCATCGCCAGCACGCCGGTCGAGGCGGCCATCAGCGGCAGCACCGCCAGTTGCGAGGTGCCCGAGTAGACGACGAAGGTCAGGCCGAGCATCGTCCACAGGCCCAGGCCGAGGGTCGCCATGGCCACCCCGGTGACCAGGCCCCAGGCGGCCATCGCCGGCAGGCTGGGCCCGACGGCGCCTGCGCCGGCGGCGAAGGCGGCGCGGCGGGCGCGGTGGTGGCGCAGGCTCAGCAGCATGGTGCGGCGCGGGACGGGCAGCGAGGGGCGGTGGCGGGCAGCGGGGGTCGACCCGGCGGCGGCGCGCGCGGCCTTGGCCTGGATCAAGCCGGCGGCGGCCGGCCGCCGGCATGCTGCCACAACCGCGGCGCCGTCGACGCTGCGGCCCACCCTGCCCACCCGGAGCGCACCATGAGCCTCGCGACGATCTGCACCCGCCATGTCATCACCGTCGACGCCGCGGCCAGCCTGGCCGAGGCCGCGCGGCGCCTGCGCGAGCACCATGTCGGCGCGCTGGTCGTGACCCGCGCCGGGGCCGAGGGCGTGGCGGTGGCCGGGGTCGTCACCGACCGCGACCTCGCGGTCGAGGTGCTCGCCCGCGGCCTCGATGCCGCTGCGCTCGCCGTCGGCACGCTGGTGCAGGGCGAGCCGGTCGCGGTGCCCGAGTCGGCCGGGGTCGACGAGGCGCTCGCGCAGATGCGCGCGCATGGCGTGCGCCGGCTGCTGGTCGCCGGCGCGCAGGGCCAGTTGGTGGGCATCGTGACCCTCGACGACTCAGCTCGCCGCGTTTGCCGCGCAGCTCGGCGCGCTGGCCCAGGTGGTGGCCAGCGGCATCGAGCGCGAGACGCAGCGGCGCGGCGCGCTGGCGCCACCGCCGATCCCGCCGGTGCGCATCCCGGCCATCGGCACCGCCGGCTGGACGCAGCCGACCCGGCTGTGACGCCGCGCCGCCGCCGGCCGGCGCCGGCCTGAGGGCCTCAAGCCTCGCTCGGCGCCCGGCTCAGCGCGTTGTTGGCAGCGACCAGGGCGCGCAGCAGGCGCATGAACTCGTCGCGCTCGGCCGCCGGCAGCGGCTCGAGGATGCGCTGCTGGGCGCGCTGCATCGCCGGCTGGGCCTCGCGCAGCAGCCCGTGGCCGGCCGCGGTGAGGCTCAGCAGGCGCACGCGGCGGTCGCCCGGGTCGGCGTTGCGCAGCAGCAGGCCGCGCGCCTGCAGCCGGTCGACGACGCCGCCGGTGGTCGAGGTGTCGAGCCCGATCGTGCGGGCCAGCGTGCGCTGGTCGATGCCCGGCGTGTTGGCCACCGTCTGCAGGGCCGCGTACTGGACCGGCGTCAGGCCCTGCGCCTGGACCTCCTGCAGGAAGATCGCGACGGCGATCTGGTGCAGCCGCCGGATGTGGTGGCCGGGCAGGCCGTCGAGGTCGACAGGGTCGGGTTGCGGCGGGGGCGAGGTCATCCTGGGGTTCGGGTCTGGCCCGGGGTCTGGGCTGCGCCCGGGTCGGCGCGGGAAGTCTATCACTACACTCTTGCTGAGTATGCCAATCGTTGGCGGGCAGAGCATTCAGGACGCCGGCCCGTCCACCCGCCGGGCCTGCCGCTGACGGCCCCGGTCGGGCCCGCCGTGCACGCCGCGTGGCGCCGGGCGCCTTCAGTCGTAGCGGCGCAGGTCCTCGATCACCTTGCCGTCGTTGGGCAGGCTGCCCGCGGCCAGCAGCTCGACCTGGCCGCGCAGCTTGGTGACTTCGCGCAGGCTGTGCTCGATCGCCGCGGCCAGCGCCGCCGCGTCGGCGGCCGCGCCCGGGCGCAGCTCGGCGCGCAGGGCCATGCGGTCGTCGGCCAGCTGGCCACTGACCACCAGCCGCGCCCTGTGCAGCTCGGGGTGGCGGCGCAGCACCTCGGCGACCTGCGCCGGATGCACGAACATGCCCTTGACCTTGGTGGTCTGGTCGGCCCGGCCGAGCCAGCCGCGGATGCGGGTGTTGCTGCGCCCGGTCGGGCAGGCGCCGGGCAGGACGGCCGACAGGTCGCCGGTGCCAAAGCGCAGCAGCGGGTAGTCGGGGTTGAACACCGTGACCACCACCTCGCCGACTTCACCCTCGGACACCGGCTCGCCGGTGCCCGGTCGCACCACTTCGAGCAGCACCTGCTCGTCGAGCACCAGGCCCAGGCGGGCGCCGGTCTCGTAGGCGATCACCCCGGCGTCGGCGGTGGCGTAGCACTGGTAGGCGGCGATGCCGCGCTCGAGCAGCCAGTCGCGCAGCGAGGGTGGAAAGGCCTCGCCCGAGACCAGCGCCTTGCGGATCGACAGCCGCTGCCCGCCCGGCTGCGCGGCCTCGGCCTTCTCGACGAGGATGCGCAGGAAGCTCGGCGTGCCGGTGTAGGCGCTCGGCCGCAGGTCGGCGATCGCGGCCAGCTGCTGCTCGGTGTTGCCGACCCCGCCCGGGATCACGGCGCAGCCCAGCGCCTGGGCCCCGCTCTCCATCATCCAGGCGCCAGGCGTGAGGTGGTAGCTGAAGCCGTTGTGGATCAGCTCGCCGGCCTCGAAGCCGGCGGCCACCAGCGCGCGCGCGACGCGCCAGTAGTCGGGCGCGCTGCCCTCGGGTTCGTAGATCGGGCCCGGCGACTGATAGACCCGGCGCACCCCGCCGGCGTGGCGCAGGCCGCGCCAGCCGATGGTGGCAAAGCCGCCGAAGGGGTCGCCGCCCGCGGCACGGCTGGTCTGCTGGCGGGCCAGCAGATCGCTCTTGCGAATGACCGGCAACCGGGCCAGCGCGTCGCGGCTGGCCAGGCGCTCTGGATCGATGCCGGCCAGGGCCTCGGCGTAGGCCAGGCTGCGCGCCTGCAGATGCCGCGCGAGCCCGGGCAGCGCTGCCATCAGGGCCGCTTCGCGTTCGGCGGGCGGGCGGGTTTCGAGGGCGTCGTGGTGGGCGGGCATGGCGGTGCGTGGTCGGTGACGGGCTGTGGGGGCGCGCGCGGGCGGTGGCCGGTTCAGGCCAGCCAGCGCTTGCGCCGCTTGTAGCTCTTGACGTCCTTGAAGCTCTTGCGCTCGCTGCCGCCCATGCCGAGGTAGAACTCCTTGACGTCTTCGTTGTTGCGCAGGTCCTCGGCCTTGCCGTCCATCACCACGCGGCCGCTCTCCAGGATGTAGCCGTAGTCGGCGTAGCGCAGCGCCACGTTGGTGTTCTGCTCGGCGATCAGGAAGGTCACGCGCTCCTTCTGGTTGAGGTCCCTGACGATCTCGAACACCTCCTCGACGATCTGCGGCGCCAGCCCCATCGAGGGCTCGTCGAGCAGCACCACGCTGGGGCTGGCCATCAGGGCGCGGCCGATCGCGCACATCTGCTGCTCGCCGCCCGAGGTGTAGGCGGCCTGGCTATGGCGCCGGGTCTTGATGCGCGGGAAGTAGCCGTACACCTTCTCGAGGCTGGCGGCGATCTCGGCCTTGCCGCGGCGGGTGTAGGCCCCGGTCAGCAGGTTCTCCTCGATCGTCAGGTGGCCGAAGCAGTGCCGGCCCTCCATCACCTGCACCACGCCGCGCTTCACCAGGTCGGAGGTGGTGAGGTGGTCGATGCGCTCGCCGCGCAGCTCGATGCTGCCCTTGGTGACCTCGCCGCGCTCGCCCGCGAGCAGCCGTGAGATCGAGCGCAGCGTGGTGGTCTTGCCGGCCCCGTTGCCGCCCAGCAGGGCGGCGATCCGGCCCTCGGCGACCTGCAGCGAGACGCCCTTGAGCACCAGGATCACATGGTTGTAGATGACCTCGATGCCGTTGACGTTGATGACGATGGAAGGCGTGCTCATGGGTCGACCTCGAACGCAAACGATGCCGGTGGCCGGCGGCCGGCCGCGCCCGGACGCCGGGGTGGTGGCGCCACCGCCCCCGGCGCGGGCCGCGACCCGCGGCTTCAGCAGCCCGCCTCGGTCCGGCGGGTGACGTTGTTGTCGCGCGCGAAGGACTCGGACGACGCCGTGATCATTCGCGTGATGACGTTCATGTCGGCCTGCAGCCAGTCCGAGGACCAGTCGAAGCCGCTGCCGTTCCAGGTGTGGATTCGAGTGAGTGCCGTGCCCACGTGGTTGCGGCACGAGGTCACGATCGGGCCGCGCAGGACACCGGCAAAGCCCAGCTCGTCGAGCCGGGCCTGGGTGATGTTGAGGTTCTCGTAGCCCCAGCGCGCCTGTTCGCCGCTGACGTGGCGGCCGCGGCCGAAACGCTCCTGGGCCCGGAACACGCCCTCGACGGCCAGCATCGCGCCGACCACGCCGCGCATGTAGAGCACGTCGCCGACTTCGGTGCGCGGCCCGGTGCCCTGGCCGCGCTCGTGCACCTGGGCCAGGATCTGGCGCACCACCTCGGAGTCACGCGCCTGGCCATGCTGCATCATCACCGCGTTGTAGCCGCGGGCGTCGGCGCCGATGTCGCGCAGGTCGGGCTCGGCCCCGCTCCACCAGGTGCCGAACATGCGCTCGCGCGGGAAGCCGGTGGCGACGGCCTGGCGGATGGCGGTCGCGGTCATCACGCCCCAGGTCTGCATGACCACGAAGTCGGGCCGCTGCTGGCGGATCTGCAGCCAGACGGCACGCTGCTCGACCCCCGGCGGCGGCACCGGCAGCGCCAGCACCTGGAAGCCGTGCATCTCGGCGCGGCGCTGCACGATCGGCAGCAACTCGCGCCCGAACGGGCTGTCGTGGTAGACCACGGCGACCGTCTTGCCGCGCAGGTTGGCCCAGCCGCCGGCCTTGTTGGCGATGTGCTGTAGCACCACGTCGCCGGCGATCCAGTAATGCCCCAGCAGCGGGAAGACCCACGGGAAGATGCTGCCATCGGCGGTGTCGCTGCGGCCGTAGCCCGAAGTGATCATCGGGATCTTGTCGGTGGCCAGGCGCGGCATCAGGGCAAAGGTGATGCCCGTCGAGAGCGGCTGGAAGACCGTGGCGCCGCCGTGGCGGCCCTTGAGGCGCTCGTAGCACTCGACGCCGCGGTCGGTGGCGTAGGCGGTCTCGCACTCCTCGACCAGGGTCGGCACGCCGTTGATGCCGCCGCGCGCATTGACCAGCTTCATGTAGTCGGCGTAGCCGTTGGCAAACGGCGTCGCGTTGGGGGCCACGGCGCCGGTGCGGCCGGTCAGGCTGGGGAAGAATTGCACCGGCGTCTGGGCCATCGCCAGGCCGGTGCTCAGGGCGGTGGCTGCCGCGGCCAGGGCCAGGGCGGCAGACAGCGCGAGTTGTCGCAGTCTCATCGGAGGTCTCCTATGACCAACACCTGACTCTCACAGGGGTGCGCGCGGGTGCCGAGGTGTCGGGCAGCACCCGCTCGCGAACGGAACTCAGTGCGGGAACGGCCACAGGCGCAGCTTGTGGCGCGTGAGGCTCCAGTACCGGGCCAGGCCGTGCGGCTCCTTGATCAGGAACCAGACGATCAGGGCGCCGAAGATCATCAGCTCGGCATGGCCGACCATCGCCGTCGAGATGCGCACCCCCGCCAGAGCGCCGAGCCAGGGCAGCATCTGGTTGAGCGCGATCGGCGTGATGACGATGAAGGCGGCGCCGAAGAAGCAACCCACGATCGAGCCCAGCCCGCCGATGATGACGATGAACAGCAGCTGGAACGAGCGGTTGATGTCGAAGGCCAGCGGCTCCCACGACCCGAGGTGGATGAAGGCCCACAGCGCGCCGGCGACGCCGACGATGAACGAGCTGACGGCGAAAGCGGTGAGCTTGGCGTACATCGGCCGGATGCCGATCACCGCGGCGGCCACGTCCATGTCGCGGATCGCCATCCACTCGCGCCCGATCGGGCCGCGCACCAGGTTCTTGGCCAGCCACGCGAACACGACCACGAAGCCCAGCACGAACAGGTACTTGTCGAGCGGGGTGTCGATGCTCCAGCCCAGCATGCCCAGGTTGCTGACCTCGGCGGTGCCGGCCGGGCTGTGGTTGGTGAACCACGGCACGCGCACGAACAGCCAGTCGAAGAAGAACTGCGCCGCCAGCGTCGCCACCGCCAGGTACAGCCCCTTGACGCGCAGGCTGGGGATGCCGAAGGCGATGCCCGCCAGCATCGCGCACAGGCCACCGGCGAGCAGCGCGACGATCAGCGGCACCTCCGCGACCCGGATGAAGACGTTGTAGGCCATGTAGGCCCCGACCGCCATGAAGGCGCCCGAGCCCAGCGAGATCTGGCCGCAGTAGCCGACCAGGACGTTGACGCCGATGGCGGCCAGGGCCAGGATGAGAAACGGCACCAGGATGGCGCGAAACAGGTATTCGTCGGCCAGCAGCGGCACGCCGACGAAGGCAAAGGCGATCAGGGCCAGGATCGCGAGGCGGTCCTGGCGCACCGGGAAGATCTGCTGATCGGCCTGGTAGCTGGTCTGGAACTGACCGTTTTCGCGGTAGAACATGGCGGCTCTTTTCCTCAAACCCGGTCGATGATCTTTTCGCCGAACAAGCCCTGCGGCCGGAACAGCAGCACCACCATGGCCAGCACGTAGGCAAACCAGATCTGGATGCCGCCGCCGACCAGCGGGCCGATGTAGACCTCGGCCAGTTGTTCGGTCACGCCGATGATCAGCCCGGCCACGATGGCCCCGGGCACCGAGGTCAGGCCACCCAGGATGATCACCGGCAGGGCCTTGAGCGCGACGAAGGTCAGCGCAAACTGGACCCCCATCTTGGCGCCCCAGATCATGCCGGCCACCAGCGCGGTCAGGCCGGCGATGAACCAGACGATGACCCACATGCGGCCCAGCGGGATGCCGACCGATTGCGCCGCCTGGTGGTTGTCGGCCACCGCACGCAGCGCGCGCCCGGTGCCGGTCTTCTGGAAGAACAGCGTCAGCAGGGCGACCATCGCCATCGCCATGACGGCGGTGACGAGGTCGTCCTGGTTGATCAGCAGGCCGCCGGGGAACAGGCTCTCGAGGATGAAGACCGGCTCCTTGGGCAGGCCGAGGTTGATCGAGTAGATGTCCGAGCCGAAGACGGTCTGGCCGAAGCCGTCGATGAAGAAGGTGATGCCCAGGGTGGCCATGAGCAGGGTCACGCCCTCCTGGTTGACCAGATGGCGCAGCACCAGGCGCTCGACGGCCCAGGCAAAGACCAGCATCAGGGCGGCGGCGATCATGAAGGCGATGACGTTGGCCAGCAGCACGCTCTGGAAGCCCAGCCACTGCGGCAGCCATTCGGCAAAGCGCGCCATCGCCAGCGCGGCGAACAGCACCATCGCGCCCTGGGCGAAGTTGAAGACGCCCGAAGCCTTGAAGATGAGCACGAAGCCCAGCGCCACCAGCGCGTAGAGCACGCCGTTCATCAGGCCGGCGAAGACGGTTTCCAGGAAGAACCCCATGCTTGCGCTCCCGCTCAGTGGCTGGTGCCGAGGTAGGCCCGGATCACGTCCGGGTTGGCGCGCACCTCGTCGGCCGAACCGTCGCCGATCTTCTTGCCGTAGTCGAGCACCACCACGCGGTCCGAGATGTCCATCACCACGCTCATGTCGTGCTCGATCAGCACGATGGTGGTGCCGAACTCGTCGTTGACGTCGAGCACGAAGCGGCACATGTCCTGCTTCTCTTCGACGTTCATGCCCGCCATCGGCTCGTCGAGCAGCAGGACCTGCGGCTCCATGGCCAGCGCGCGGCCGAGGTCGACGCGCTTCTGCAGCCCGTACGGCAGTTGTCCGACCGGCGTCTTGCGGTAGGCCTGGATCTCGAGAAAGTCGATGATGTGCTCGACCTTCTCGCGGTGCTCGACCTCCTCGCGCTCGGCCGGCCCCCAGCGCAGGGCCTGCAGCAGCAGGTTGCTCCTGATGCGCAGGTTGCGGCCGGTCATCAGGTTGTCGATCACGCTCATGCCCTTGAACAGCGCCAGGTTCTGGAAGGTGCGCGCCACCCCCATCTGCGCCACCTGGCGGCTGTTCATGTGCCTGAAGGTCTGGCCGCGGAAGGTGATCGAGCCCTCCTGCGGCTTGTAGACGCCGTTGATGCAGTTGAGCATCGAGCTCTTGCCGGCGCCGTTGGGGCCGATGATGGCGCGGATCTCGTGCTCGCGCACGTCGAACGAGATGTCGCTCAGCGCCTTGACGCCGCCGAAGCGCAGGCTGATGTTGCGCACGTCGAGGATGACGTCGCCGATCTTCTTGGGGGCCATGGCTGTGCTGCTCGCTGAAGTGCTCAGGCCGCCTGCTGCACGCTGGCGTAGGTCCTGGCCTCACCCAGCCTGAGCCTGGCGCTGACCTTGCCGCTGCGGCCGTCCTCGAACCTGACAGGCGTCTCGATGAACTGCTCGCTCAGGCCGCCGTAGAGGGCATCGACCAGCAGCGCGTACTTCTCGCCGATGTAGGCGCGGCGCACCTTGTTGGTACGGGTGAGCTCGCCATCGTCGGGGTCGAGCTCCTTGTGCAGCACCAGGAAGCGGTGGATCTGGCTGCCCGCGAGCAGGGCGTCGCGGCTGAGGTCGGCGTTGACCTGCTCGACACAGTCCTTGATCAGTTGCAGCACCTCGGGCTTGCCGGCCAGGTCGGTGTAGCCGGCGTAGGGCAGGTTGCGCCGCTCGGCCCAGCTGCCGACCGCCTCGGCGTCGATGTTGATCATCGCGCAGACCTTTTCGCGCCCGTCGCCAAAGGCCACCGCCTCCTTGATGTAGGGGAAGAACTTGAGCTTGTTCTCGACGTACTTGGGCGCGAACAGGGCGCCGTCGTTGGCGCCGCCGCGCAGGCGCCCGACGTCCTTGATGCGGTCGATGATCTTGAGGTGCCCGCTGGCGTCGATGAAGCCGGCGTCGCTGGTGTGGTACCAGCCGTCGGCGGTCAGCACCTCGCGCGTGGCCTTCTCGTTCTTGTAGTACTCCTTGAGCAGCCCGGCCGACCTGACCAGGATCTCGCCGTCGGCGGCCAGCTTGATCTCGACGCCCGCGCAAGGCACGCCCACGGTGTCGGCGCGCGCCTCGTGGTCGGGCTGCAGGCAGACGAAGACCGCGGTCTCGGTCGAGCCGTAGAGCTGCTTGAGGTTGATACCGATCGAGCGGTAGAAGGTGAACAGATCCGGCCCGATGGCCTCGCCGGCGGTATAGGCCACCCGCACCCGCGAAAAGCCGAGCGTGTTGCGCAGCGGCCCGTAGACCAGCAGGTTGCCCAGCGCGTACAGCAGGCGGTCGCCGGCGCCGATGGTCTGGCCGTCCATCAGCGCCGGGCCGACCCGGCTGGCATGCGCCATGAAGTAGCGGTAGAGGCGGCGCTTGAGCGCACTGGCGTCTTCCATGCGGATGGTGACGCTGGTGAGCAGGCCCTCGAGCACGCGCGGCGGCGCGAAGTAGTAGGTCGGGCCGATCTCCTTGAGGTCGATCGTCACGGTGGCCGCCGACTCCGGGCAGTTGACCACGTAGCCGCAGGCCAGCCACTGCGCGTAGCTGAAGATGTTCTGGCCGATCCAGGCCGGCGGCAGATAGGCCAGCACCTCTTCGTTCTCGGTCAGCTTGTCGAACTGCGCGCCGGCGGCGGCACGATCGAGCAAAGTCGCATGGGTGTGCACCACGCCCTTGGGGTTGCCGGTGGTGCCCGAGGTGAAGAACATCGCCGCGACGTCGTCGGGCTGGGTCTGGTCGACCTGTTCCTGGAAGAAGTCGGGGTGCTGCTGCACGAACACCCGCCCGCTGGCGAACAGCTCCTCGAGCGCCGCCAGCCCCGGTTCGTCGTAGTTGCGCAGGCCGCGCGGATCGTCGAACAGGATGTGCTCGAGCAGCGGGCACTGGGGCCGGATCTCGAGCATCTTGTCGACCTGCTCCTGGTCTTCGACCACCGCGAAGCGCACTTCGGCGTTGGTCAGCGGAAAGACGCACTCGGCAGCCGCCGCATCCTGGTACAGCGGCACCGCAATCGCCCCCAGCGCCTGCGCAGCCAGCATCGCCGCGTACAGGCGCGGCCGGTTGGCGCCGATGACGACCAGGTGCTCGCCGCGGCGCAGACCCCGCTGGTGCAGACCGGCGGCGAGCTCGCTGGCCAAGGCCGCCATGCCCTGCCAGTCGATGGCCTGCCAGATGCCGTAGCGCTTCTCGCGCATCGCCGCCGCCCGCGGGCGCTGGACCGAGTGCTCGAGCAAGCGCCGGGGAAAGGTCGTTCGCATGGTGTGGTCCCTGGGGCCTGGGTCGGACCACGAAGGCGGTGTGGTCAAGTCAAGCTGTCCCGCACGCTACGCCGGAGTTTGACGCCGCGTTGTCTCTGCGATGACAATCCTGGGCAGTCCCCACTGGGGCTTACCCTGGTTTTGCAGGGCGGGAGCAGGTCATGAGCACTCGAGCAGGGCTGCGTCAGCGCGCTCGCGCGCTGAGCGACGACGAATTCGCCCGCATCGTCTGGCTGCCCCTGCTGACGGCGTTCGAAGGCGAGCGCGTTCGCGCCGAGCTGGTGGTCACGCTGGCGCAGCCGGGCGACACGATCTGCCGCCTGGGGCGGCCGGTGACCTACTGGTTCGGCCTGCTCGAGGGCCTGCTCAAGATGAGCAACGACGACAGCCAGGCGCCGATGATGACCTTTGCCGGGCTCGCGCCTGGCGGCTGGTTCGGCGAGGGCACGGCGCTCAAGCGCGAGAGCTACCGCTACAACGTGCAGGCCCTGCGCAAGAGCCTGGTGGCCGGGCTGCCGGTCGAGACCTTTCACTGGCTGCTCGACCATTCGATCGGCTTCAACCGCTTCATCATGAGCCAGCTCAACGAGCGGCTGGGGCAGTTCATCGCGTCGCGCGAGATCGACCGCCTGAGCGACCCGGAGGTGCGGGTCGCGCGCAGCCTGGCCAACCTGTTCCACCCGGGGCTGTTTCCCGGCGTCGGGCAGTGGCTGCGCATCACGCAGCAGGAGCTGGCCTACCTGATCGGGCTGTCGCGCCAGCGCGTCAACCAGGCGCTCGCGGCGCTGCACCGGCAAGGCCTGATCGCGGTCGACTACGGCGGCCTGCGGGTGCTCGACCTGGCCGCGCTGCGCGCCTACCCGGCAACGGTGAAGACGGTCTGAGGGCGGCGCTCAGGGGTAGAGCCCGCGCACCTGCCGCGCGGTCAGGATGCGCTCGCAGGCCACCGCGTAGGCGGCGGTGCGCAGCGTGATGCGGTGGCGCTCGGCGGTGTCCCAGACGGCCTTGAGCGCGTGGATCAGGATCTTGTCGAGCCGCAGGTTGATCTCGTCCTCGCTCCAGAAGAACGAGCTGAAGTCCTGGACCCACTCGAAGTAGCTCACCGTCACGCCGCCGGCGTTGCAGACGACGTCGGGCACGACCAGCACGCCGCGTTCGGCGAGCACGTCGTCGGCGGCCGGCAGCGTCGGGCCGTTGGCCCCTTCGAGCACCAGCCGCGCGTGCAGGCGCTGCGCGCGCGCGGCCGTGATCTGCCCCTCGAGCGCGGCCGGGATCAGGATGTCGCAGGGCGTGTCCCAGAACGCCTCGGCGTCGGCGGCCTCGCCGCCGGCGTAGCCGGCGACGCCGCGGTGCTCGCGCAGGTGCGGCATCAGCGTGGCGAGGTCGAAGCCGCCGTCGTGGAGTCGGGTCCCGCTGTGGTCCTGCACGGCGACGAGCCTGGCGCCGGCCTGCACGAACAGCTCGGCCGCGGCCGAGCCGACGTTGCCCATGCCCTGCACGGCCACGCGCGCGCCCTCGAGCGGCAGGCCGATGCGCCGCGCCGCCTCGCGGCCGGTGACGAAGACGCCGCGGCCGGTGGCCTTGACGCGGCCCAGCGAGCCGCCCAGGTGCACCGGCTTGCCGGTGACCACGCCGGTGGCGGTGGCGCCGACGTTCATGCTGTAGGTGTCCATCATCCAGGCCATGATCTGCGCATCGGTGTTGACGTCGGGCGCCGGGATGTCCTGCTGCGGGCCGATGATGATGCCGATCTCGCTGGTGTAGCGGCGCGTCAGCCGCTCGAGCTCCTTGCGCGAGAGGGCCGCCGGCTCGACCCGGATGCCGCCCTTGGCGCCGCCGTAGGGCAGGTTGATGGCGGCGTTCTTGATGCTCATCCAGGCCGCCAGAGCCATCACCTCCTCGAGCGTGACGTCGGGGTGGTAGCGCACGCCGCCCTTGCCGGGGCCGCGGCTCAGGTTGTGCTGCACGCGAAAGCCCTCGAAGTGGGCGACGCGGCCGTCGTCGAGCTCGATCGGGATGTCGACCACCAGCGCGCGCTTGGGCCGGCGCAGCGTCTCGGCCCAGCGCGCCAGCGGCCCGAGGTAGGGCAGCACGCGCTCGACCTGCGCGAGGTAGGTCGACCACGCGCCGTCGGGGCCGGGCTGGATGTACGACAGATGCTGTTGGGGCATGGCTGAAACACCTCCGCAGGGTGGCTGGCAGTATCGCCCAGCGCCGCGCGGGCGGGTGCGCGACGAGGCGGCCTCAGGCCGGCGCGCCGAAGCCGCCGCCGCCCGGCGTCTCGATCACGAACAGGTCACCCGGCGCCATCGCCACCGAGCCGATGTGGTCGAGCCGCTCGCTGCGGCCGTCGCGACGCTCGACGCGGTTGCTGCCCAGTGCGCCGGGCGCGCCGCCGGCCATGCCGAAGGCCGGCACCCGGCGCCCGTTGGACAGGATCGAGGCGGTCATGGGCTCGAGGAAGCGCACGCGGCGCACGCCGCCGTCGCCACCCGGCCAGCGCCCGGCGCCGCCCGAGCCCGGGCGGATCTCGTAGCTCTCGAGCCGCACCGGGAAGCGGAACTCGAGCACCTCGGGGTCGGTCAGGCGCGAGTTCGTCATGTGCGTCTGCACGACGCTGGTGCCGGCGAAGCCCCCGACGACGCGTCCCGCGGCGTCCTTGACGACTCCCGCGCCCGAGCCGCCGCTGATCGTCTCGTAGTACTGGTGCGTCTGGTTGCCGAAGGTGAAGTTGTTCATCGTGCACTGGCCGGCGGCCATCACGCCGAGCGCGCCGTAGAGCGCGTTGGTCACGCACTGCGAGGTCTCGACGTTGCCGGCCACCACCGCGGCCGGCGGCTGCGGGTTGAGCATGCAGCCCGCGGGCACGATCACCGTCAGCGGCTTCAGGCAGCCGGCGTTGAGCGGGATCTCGTCGTCGACCAGGGTGCGGAAGACGTAGAGCACCGCCGCCATCGTCACCGACTTCGGCGCGTTGAAGTTGTTGGGCAGTTGCGCGCTGGTGCCGGAAAAGTCGATCGTCGCGCTGCGCGCCTTGGCGTCCACCGTGACCTTGACCGCGATCTGCGCGCCGTTGTCGAGTGCGAGCGTGAACTGGCCATTCTTCAGCGCGGTGATGACGCGGCGCACCGATTCCTCGGCGTTGTCCTGCACATGCTTCATGTACGCGGCCACGGTGGCGCGGCCGAACTGGGCGACCATCGCCTTGAGCTCCTGCACGCCCTTCTCGTTGGCGGCGATCTGCGCGCGCAGGTCGGCGATCGTCTGCTGGGGGTTGCGCGCCGGGTACGGCCCTGAGCGCAGCTGCGCGCTCAGTTCGGCCTCGCGCAGCTGGCCCTCGCGCACCAGCAGGAAGTTGTCGAACAGCACGCCCTCTTCCTCGATCGTCTTCGAGAACGGCGGCATCGAGCCGGGCGTGCTGCCGCCGATGTCGGCATGGTGGCCTCGCGAGGCGACATAGAAGCTCGGCTTGGCATCACCCGCTTCGAGGTATACCGGCGTGACCACCGTGACGTCGGGCAGGTGGGTGCCGCCGTGGTAGGGGTCGTTGAGCACGTAGATGTCGCCGGCGCGCATCGCCGGGTTGCGTGCGATCACGGTCCTGATCGACTCGCTCATCGAGCCCAGGTGCACCGGCATGTGTGGGGCGTTGGCGATCAACTGGCCCTCGGCGTCGAACAGCGCGCACGAGAAGTCCAGCCGCTCCTTGATGTTCACGGAGTAGGCGGTGTTCTGCAGGCGCAGCCCCATCTGCTCGGCGATGTTCATGAACAGGTTGTTGAAGACCTCGAGCATCACCGGGTCGGCGTCGGTGCCGATGGCGTGCTGCGTGGCACGCGGCACCACGCGCTCGAGCTCGATCGGCCCGGCCGCGGTGAGCCGCGCCTGCCAGCCGGGCTCGACGACGGTGGTGGCGTTGCGTTCGGCGATGACGGCCGGCCCGTCGACGAGCGCGCCGGCGGCGAGCGATTCGCGCACGTAGAGCCCCGCCTGCAGCCAGCGGCCGGCGTGCATGCGCACCGTGGTTTCCGGCTGCGGGCGCGAAGGCGCGGGCTCCTCGCCGGTGGCCGGCGCGGCATGCCGCTCGCCCGGCCCCACCGCCTCCACCGAAACGGCCTCGACGACCAGCAGGCGGTCGGGCATCAGAAACGCGAAGCGCTGGCGGTACGCGGCCTCGAAGGCGCGGCGGATGCCGGCCAGGTCGGTGCACGGCATGACGAGCGCCGTGTCGGTGCCCTGGTAGCGCAAGTGGATGTTGCGGCGCAGCTCGATCCTCTGGCGCGGCACGCCCTGGCTGGCCACCTCGCCGCACGCGGCGTCGCCCAGCTGCGCGAGCCGCCGCTCGGCCGCCGCCAGGCCGGCCTCGTCCAGCGGCAGCTCCACGCTCGCCTCGCGCATCGCGATCTGGTCCGACAGGCCCATGCCGTAGGCGCTCAGCACGCCGGCCAGCGGGTGCACGAAGACGCGGCTCATGCCCAGTGCATCGGCCACCAGGCAGGCATGCTGCCCGCCGGCGCCGCCGAAGCACTGCAGCGTGTAGCGCGTGACGTCGTAGCCGCGCGCCACCGAGATGCGCTTGATGGCGTTGGCCATGTTCTGCACGGCGATCTGCAGGAAGCCGTCGGCGACCGACTCCGCCGTCGCATCGCGGCCGGTGCGCTCGCGCACTTCGCGCGCCAGCTGCTCGAACTTCGCGACGACGCCGTCGCGGTCGAGCGGCTCGTCGGCCTTCGGCCCGAAGACCTTCGGGAAGTACTCCGGCTGGATCTTGCCGAGCATGACGTTGGCGTCCGTCACCGTCAGCGGCCCGCCGCGGCGGTAGCTCGCGGGCCCGGGGTTGGCGCCGGCGCTCTCGGGGCCGACGCGCAGCCGCGCGCCGTCGAACTGCAGCAGCGAGCCGCCGCCGGCGGCCACGGTGTGGATGCTCATCATCGGCGCGCGCATGCGCACGCCGGCCACGTGCGTCTCGAACGCGCGCTCGAACTCGCCCGCGTAGTGGCTGACGTCGGTGCTCGTGCCGCCCATGTCGAAGCCGATCACCTTCCCGTGCCCGGCGGCCACCGCCGTGCGCACCATGCCGACGATGCCACCGGCGGGGCCCGAGAGGATGGCGTCCTTGCCCTGGAAGCGGTGCGCCTCGGTGAGGCCGCCGCTGCTCTGCATGAAGAACAGGCGCACGCCGGGCATCTGGCCCGCCACCTGGTCGACGTAGCGGCGCAGGATGGGGCTCAGGTAGGCGTCGACGACCGTGGTGTCGCCGCGGCCGACGAGCTTCATCAGCGGGCTCACCTCGTGGCTCGCGCTGACCTGCGCGAAGCCGGCCTCGCGCGCCAGCCTCGCGGCGGCCTGCTCGTGCGCGGTGAAGCGGTAGCCGTGCATGAAGACGATGGCCACGCTGCGGATGCCGGCGTCGAACGCTGCGCCCAGCGCGACGCGCAGGTGCGCTTCGTCCAGCGGCACCAGCACGTCGCCGTGCGCGCCGACCCGCTCGTGCGCCTCGACCACGCGTTCGTACAGCAGCTCCGGCAGCACGATGTGGCGCTCGAACAGCTTCGGCCGCGCCTGGTAGGCGATGCGCAGCGCGTCGCGGAAGCCCTGTGTCGTGACGAGCAGCGTGCGGTCGCCCTTGCGTTCGAGCAGCGCGTTCGTGGCCACCGTGGTGCCCATCTTCACGCACTCCACGCGCTCGGGCGTGATCGCCTCGCCCGGTTGCAGCCCGAGCAGGCGGCGGATGCCTTCGACCGCCGCGTCGCGGTACTGCTCGGGGTTCTCGGACAGCAGCTTCAGCGTGCGCAACCCGCCCGCGGGCGTGCGCGCGACGATGTCCGTGAAGGTGCCGCCGCGGTCGATCCAGAATTGCCAGCGCGGGGCGGCTCCCGCAGTGCCGATGTCCATGTCGGTTCAACCCAGCCGATGACGGCGCCCGAGTGTGCCACCGCCCGGGCGCCGTCCTACACTGCCGGCATGGACAGCCAGGACGACAGCATCGCATTCATCGGCGGCGGCAACATGGCCACGGCCATCGTCGGCGGGCTCGTGCGCGCCGGGCGCGCGCCGCAGGCCATCGTCGTCGTCGAGCCCGACGCCGCGGCGCGCGCGCGGCTGGCCGCGCAGCATGGCGTGCGCACGCTGGCCGGCGCCGACGCCGCGCTGGGTGCGGCGTCGGTGGTGGTTTGGGCGGTCAAGCCGCAGGTCTTCGCCGCCGCTGCCGCGCCTTGCGCCGCACAGGTGCGCGGTGCGCTGCAGCTCAGCGTGATGGCCGGGGTGCGCAGCGCGGCGATCGCGCGCGCGACCGGGGCCGCGGCGGTCGTGCGCGCGATGCCCAACACCCCGGCGCTGATCGGCCAGGGCATCAGCGCCCTGTGGGCCAGCGCGGCGGTCAGCGCGGCGCAGCGCGCCGCGGCCGAGCGCGTGCTCGCGCCGACCGGGCGCACGACCTGGGTCGCAGCCGAGGCCGACCTCGACGCGGTGACCGCGCTGTCGGGCTCAGGGCCGGCCTATGTCTACTACCTGGTCGAGGCGATGGAGGCCGCGGCGGTCGGCCAGGGCTTGCCGCTGGCGCAGGCCCGCGAGCTGGCCCTGGCCACCGTGGCCGGTGCGGCCGCGCTCGCGCTGCAGTCGGGCGAGCCGCCGGCGCTGCTGCGCGAGCGCGTCACCAGCAAAGGCGGCACGACGCACGCGGCGATCGCCGCGCTCGACGCCGACGGCGTGCGCGCCGCGCTGGTGCGCGCGATCGACGCGGCCCACCGGCGCGCGCAGGCGCTCGGCGACGAGCTCGGGCGCAGCTGAGGGGCGCCGCCCGGCCTGCCGGCGCTCACGGCCGGCGTGGCGGATCGACGCGGCGCAGCCGCCGCGCCTCGTGCATCGCATGCAGCGAGATCTTGCGCACCTCGACCTTGCTCTGTTCGATATGGCTGCGCAACAGTCGCTGGGCTTCGTCGACCTTGCGGCGGATCACTTCGCGCAGGATCTTGGCGTGCTCGTCGTAGGTCGCGTCGATGCGGTCGGGGCGCGTGAAGTCGAGCCTGCGCACGATGCGGATGCGCTCGGTCACGTCCTGGTGCACGCGGGCGATCTCGTCGTTGCCGGCGGCGCGGACCAGCCAGGCATGAAAGGCCTCGTCGAGCTCGCCCACCGTGCGCGCCTCGCGTTGCCGCTCGGCCACCGGCACCAGCCACGCGGCCTTGAGCGCCGCAAACTCGGGCGGGTCGTCGCGGCGTGCGCCGAGCCGGGCCACGCTCGCGCATTCGAGCACCACGCGCAGGTCGTAGAGCTGGTCGAGGCGGTCGAAGTCGATCGGCCGCACGAACCAGCCGGTCTTGGCCTCGACCTCGACGAGGCCCTCGTTGCGCAGGCGCAGCAGGGCCTCGCGTACCGGCGTGCGGCTGACGCCCAGGCGCAGGCCGATCTCGGACTCCGACAGCCGGTCGCCCGGCACCCAGGCAAACTCGTGCAGTTCGCCCTTGAGCGCGGCGTAGACCGTCTCGGCGAGGTTGGCGCGCGGACTGCCGGCAGGCGCGGCGACCGCTGCGGCGGCGGGGGTGAGGGTCGGGGTCATGGCCGCGATGATGCCCGTTGAATCACGACGCTGCTACTGCTGGCGGCCGCGCCAGGGCCGGCCGCAGCGCGGCCATCAGGGCCGCCAGCGGCGCTGCCCAGCCGACGATGCCGCCCTGGGCGACGATCATCTCGATGGCCGCTGCCTTGAAGGCCGGGAAGTAGCTGGCGGTGGCCTCCTCGACCAGCAGGCACTCGTAGCCGCGGTCGTTGGCTTCGCGCATCGTGGTCTGCACGCAGACCTCGGTCGTGACGCCGGCCACGATCAGCTGGCGCACGCCCAGGCGGTCGAGCTCGGCGGCCAGCGGCGTCGCGTGGAAGGCGCCCTTGCCGGGCTTGTCGATCACCACCTCGCCGGCCAGCGGGGCGAGGGCGGGCACGATCGCGCAGCCGGGCTCGCCGCGCACCAGCAGCCGGCCCATCGGGCCGGGCTCGCCGATGCGCAGCGTCGGGCTGCCGCGCCGGCGTTTGGCCGGCGGGCAATCCGAGAGGTCCGGCGCATGCGACTCGCGGGTGTGCACGATGGGCCAGCCGAGCGCGCGCCAGGCATCGAGCAGGGTGCGCGTCGGCGCGACCGCGGCGGCCAGCTGCGACACGTCGTTGCCCAGCGCGGCACCGAAGCCGCCGGGCTCGATGAAGTCGCGCTGCATGTCGATGATCAGCAGGGCCGCGCGGTGCGGCTCGAGCCCGAACTCGAACGGTCGCGCGGCGACGGCCAGAGCCGCGGGCGGATTCACTGGGGCACCCTCGGGCCTGCGGCCCGGTCCCGCCGGGCGGGAATGAGCCCCTTCGGGCG
>Ga0208610_100242_pt1 | contig 22049 bp, 20 predicted proteins | sample SubbioR11Jul_8A2_FD_184815 | JGI IMG/M metagenome (GOLD analysis project Ga0208610, IMG submission 184815) | Serpentinite rock and fluid subsurface biosphere microbial communities from McLaughlin Reserve, California, USA - CR11Jul_8A2 (SPAdes) | ecosystem: Environmental > Terrestrial > Deep... | reverse complement strand
AGTCAAGCTCGAGCATGTTCGGCCTCGCGCAAGAGCGCGATCTGCCCGCCGTAGGCGCGGCGCAGGTTGTCGCCGGTATAGACCTCTGGCATCGGCCCCTGAGCGATCAGACGTACGTTTAACAGCACCAGGTAGTCAAAGTAGCTGGCCACGGTCTGCAAGTCGTGATGCACTACAATAACGGTCTTCCCCTGGCTGCGCAGCGTTTTGAGCAGGGTGATGATGGCCTGTTCGGTAGTGGCGTCTACCCCAGCTAGCGGCTCGTCCATCAGATAGAGCGCGGCGTCTTGCACCAGCGCCCGCGCCACAAAGACCCGCTGCTGTTGCCCGCCGGAGAGCTGGCTGATCTGCCGCCCAGCATAAGGCTCCATGCCAACCTGGGCCAAGGCGGCCATGGCCTGCTCGCGCTGGCGCCGTCCGGGGCGCCGCAGCCAGCCGAGCTGCCCGTAAAGCCCCATCATCACTACATCCAAGACGGTGGTGGGGAAGTCCCAATCGACCGAGGCGCGCTGCGGGACGTAGCCGACCAGACGGCGCTGCTCGCGATAAGAGCGCCCGAACAGGGTAATGTGGCCTGCCGCCGGCTTAACCAGGCCGAGCACACTCTTAATGAGTGTGCTCTTGCCGGCGCCGTTAGGGCCGACGATGGCCGCCAGTACGCCCGGCGGCACGTCGAGGTCGATATCCCACAGCGCCGGCTTGCTGTGATAGCTAACCGTCAAGTCTTCGATATGCAGCGCTAACTCGGGTTCGTGGAGCACTTTATCCTTAAGTCAAGAATGTCCTTTAACTCACTAGAGCCCCCACCGCTCGGCCCAGGCGCGAAGCGCGTCGGGCCACGGCGCCGGCGAGCCGCCGAGCGCCTCGGCGATGGCCAGCACGTTGTGACGGATCATGCCGAGATAGGTCCCTTCCGGGGTACCAGGGTCGCCCATGGCGTCGGCGAACAGCGTAGCTCCGATGGTTACCTCCCAACCGCGGTCACGGGCAGCAGCTTGCACGGCCTCAATATTGCGAGGGTTGACGGCGGTCTCTACGAAGATAGCCGGTATCTGGCGGTTCACTACTAGCTCGGCTACCGCGCGGATGTCGGCGATGCTGGCTTCGGCCTCGGTGCTGATCCCCTGGGTCGCCTCGCTGGCCTCGAAGCCGAACGCCGCTGCAAAGTAGTTATAAGCATCGTGAGCGGTGACGAGGATGCGCCGCTCTGGCGGGATGGTGGCCAGCGTTGCCTCTGCCCAGCCGTGGAGGGCCAACAGCTCGGCCTGATGGCGCGCGGCGTTGGCGTCGAACTCTGGAGCGCAGATTGGCCGTAGCTCGGTCAGTGCCTTGACCAGACCGGGGATGGTCTGCTGCCACAACGCCGGGGCCAGCCAGAGGTGCGGATCGTATTGGAAACCCTCCTCCGCGACGGGCAGCAGCAGCTCGGGCGCGACGGTCTCGGCGACTGCTAAGGTGGGCCGACGCTCGGCTAAGCGCTTGAGTAGGCTGTCCATCGCCCCCTCCAGGAACCAGCCGTTGTAGACGATCAGCTCAGCCTCATTTAAGAGCTGCACGTCACCGGCGCTGGCGCGGTAGAGGTGCGGATCGACGCCGGGGCCCATCAGCGCGGTGACGCTGACACACTCGCCGCCGACTTCGCGCACCAGATCAGCGACTATGCCGGTGGTAGCGACAACGTTTAGCGGCGGCTGATGAGAGGCTTGGACCGGTGCCGACAGCACTAGCGCGAGGATGGCGATGATCATTATTGGTATTGGTAGTGAGATTGATTTAGTCATAACGAAATCATAACTGAGCTATGCCTAATAGTCAAGCAGCTGTTACGATCACCGCCTCAGCGAGCAGCGAGGAGAGGCTAACCGCCCCTTGTTCGCACTGCAGCAGCACCGGTCCGGCGAACGGCTCGCGGGCCAAGACCGTTGCCACCGTCCCGGGCCGCAGGTTGTGCTCGGCCAAGTAACGAAGCACTTCGCGCTCCTGCTTGGTGATGCGGACAATCTCGATCGTGGCGCCTACCGCCACTTCGCTTAACGGCTGGCCTGGGCGATCGGGGATGCTACCATCGCGCTGCGGGATGGGGTCGCCGTGGGGGTCGTGGGTGGGATGGCCGAGCAGTTCGGCAATCCGCTCTTCAAAGGCCTCGCTGATGTGGTGCTCGAGCCGCTCCGCTTCGTCATGAACCTCGTGCCAGCCGTAGCCGAGCGCCTGTGCCAGATAGGTTTCGATCAAGCGGTGATGGCGCACCACCTCCAGCGCCACCTGCCGCCCCGCGGGAGTCAGGCCGGCCCCCTGATACCTGGTATAAGCCACCAGTTTGAGCGCGGCCAACTTCTTGAGCATCCCCGTCACGCTGGCCGGGCTGATCTTGAGCGCATCGGCTAGCGCCTGGGTAGTAACGCCCTCTTCGCCTAGCTCGTAGATCGCCTTGAGGTAGTCCTCCATGGCGCTGCTTAGCGCCCCCCGCTTGACTCGCGGCACCGGCTTCACGGAGCGCCGCCGATTTTTATATGACGAAACTTTGAGTTCGGCATGGCTGAAAGTATAACACCCTAGCTACGCCGAATCCCCCACAAAGACGGTAGAGGCGAACACGAAAACAGAGGAGTCTCTAACCCTTTGTCGTAGCGCTCGTCATGACCCCGAGCGCGGCAGCGCGAAGCTGTGGCGTAAGGCGCATTCCACTGGCTGCAAGGAGATCGATATCCTCAGCAGGCGTGCGTGAGGCGAGTTTGCGGGCATGTAGTTCGATAAGTAGCCCGAGGGTGCCGGTGAGAGACATACCGAGTTGTCGGGCATAGCCTCGCGCCTTCCGATCATCCAACGCCACTGTTGCTGAGAGTTCGAGTGCCAGTGCAACGGCTTCTTGCTCCCCCATCCCGGCCTGAAGCTCTCGCCGGACTCGAGCAAGCACATTGGGGCTCGCGGGACGCCGCTCGAACCAAGGGAGATAGGGTGCGCGACTGCCGGGCAAGTCGGTTCCTTGCCGCAGTTCATGCGCTACTGCAGGTGGCAGAAAAACCTTGTCATAGAGCTTGGAGAGGTGGCTGACGTACCCCAAGCGATCAAGCTGGATGAGAGGGCCGGCGTCAAGCACCAGCCAGTCGAGATTTGGCGTAGTTGATCTCATGCTCGAGCTCTTCCTTGGTCAGATTGGGATATGGATACCCCTGTGCCGTGTACCACTCCATGGCCTGCCAGCGGCTCATCCCTAAGCGCTCTCCAGCCCAGGCGAGTGTTACCCTGCCCTGATGAACCAGGTGAAGCAGCAAGGCCTCCAGGGTTTCCCGCTCCGGGTCGTTACCGAGCACCTTCGCCACTTCAGGGGGAAGATCGAGCTTTATGGTCATCGCTTCCATTATACATGCCTGCCGTGAACGTCAAACGGATAAGGCTTAGCGCAGATCTTGCCCGATCACCGCCTCGAGCGAGCCGAGGCCGTCGCTTTCAAGCTGCTTAAGCAGCCCGCGGTTGAGGTGATACGGGAGCCGCGGCCCCTGGTAGATGAAGCTGGTGTAGAGCTGTACCAGGCAGGCTCCGGCCTTGAGCCGCGTATAGACATCTGCGGTGCTGAAAATCCCCCCGGCTGAGATGAGCGCCAGCGGAGTCTTAAGGCTGGCCAAAAAGCGCAGCACCGAGAGCGCGCGGGCCGCCAGAGGCCGCCCCGACAGGCCGCCTGCCTCAGTAGTAGCGACGGTTAAGCCGTCGCGGCTGGTGGTGGTGTTGGTAGCGATCAGCCCGGCCAGCCGGTGCTTTACAGCCAGCGCCGCGATCGTCTCAAGCTCACTCTCGCTCAAATCGGGGGCGATCTTGAGCAACATGGGCCGCGGCTTGTCCTGCTGCGCGGCAAACTCCATCACCGCTGCTAGCAGCTCAGCTAGCCGCTCGCCCGTTTGTAGCTCGCGCAGGCCGGGCGTGTTGGGCGAGCTGACGTTGAGGGCAAAGTAATCGGCATACGGCCAGAGCAGGGCCAGCGATTGCCGGTAGTCGGCGGCGGCTTCCTCGATGGGCACCTGGCGCGATTTGCCCACATTTACCCCGACGGGGATTCTGAGGGGCGGGCCGCGGCGCAGTTCGCGTAGCCGCTCAGTGGTGTTAAGCGCCCCTTGATTGTTAAACCCCATCCGGTTGATGATCGCCTCATCAGCTACCAGCCGAAAGAGCCGGGGTGGTGGATTGCCCGCCTGTGCCTGGGCTGTGACCGTGCCGAGTTCGACCGCGCCAAAGCCGAGCGCCGGCCAGCTCGCTACTGCCTCGGCATCCTTGTCAAAGCCGGCGGCGAGTCCGATCGGGTTGGGAAAACGCAGCCCGAAGCACGTCTGCTCGAGCCGGGGGTCGCGCAGCTCACAGGCCCGGGAAAGGAGCCGCAGCGCACCGGGATACCGTGCCGTAAAGCTCAGCCCACCCATCACCCAGTGATGGATCACCTCCGGGTCGAAGCGAAAGAAGGCCTGCCGGGCAAGCCGGTACACGTTAGCGCGCCGGTGGTTGCGAAGGGCGCACTTCGATACGGCTCGGCAGTGTCCGGGCCGGCATCTCCAGCAGGTTGACAACCAGCCGGGCGATATCTTCGGGCTGGATCTTCCAAGTGTCGGCTTCGCTGGGTTGATGGTGGTTGAAATGGGTGGCCACCGAGCCGGGCATGATGGTGCTGACCCTGATGCCGTGCGGTCGCAAGTCGAGCATGATGGCTTCGGAGAAGCCGCTTAAGCCGAACTTGCTAGCGTTATAGGCACCGCCGGTGGCAAAGGGGTTCTTGCCCGCTAAGCTGCCGATGGTCATAACCATTCCCCGCGTCTTCTTAAGCTCTGCTGCTGCGGCCTTAACGCTGTAAAAGACGCCGGTTAAGTTGATATCGATGACTTCGGCCCACTGCTCAAGGGTCAGCTCATCGACCGGGGCGAAGTGGCCCACCCCGGCGTTGGCGACGAGCACGTCGAGCTGACCGAATTTCTTGACGGTGTGCATGACCACTTCGCACTGAGCGTTATAGTCGCGTACATCACAGACTATCGGTAAGACCCGGCCCGGCCCGTTAAGGTTAAGCCGTGCGGCGGCGTCGTTTAGCTCGACCTCGTTGCGTGCGGTGATACAAACGTTGTAGCCGTTACGAACTAAGGCCTCGGCCACGGCGTAGCCGATCCCCTTGCTGGCTCCGGTGATGAGAGCTGTTTTCATGCCCTTAACTTAACACATGGCGCCCAGGCCCTGACCAAACAGGGGCCAAAATGCGTTACACTTTAAGGTGAATGTTGCAGCTTACCCTGATCCGTCATGCGCTCACCGAGTGGAACAGCAGCGGCAAATTTCAAGGACATAGCGACATCCCGCTTTCAACCCAGGGACAGGCTCAAGCCAGGTCGCTCGGCAAGCGCTTAGTTAAACTCGGCAACGTCGATCTGATCTATTGCAGTCCGCTTAGACGCACCGTGAGCACGGCCCAACTCGCCCTGCCGGGCCGCGAACTGCGGCTCGAGCCCCGCTTGATGGAGCTGAACTTCGGGCAGTTTGAGGGCAAGACCATGGCCGAAAACCAGCAAGACGCTGCCTGGGCGCAGTGGATGGCCGAGCCGTTTAATACCGCCACGCCGGGCGGCGAGTCGTATGCCGAGCTGCGCCGCCGCGCCGTCGCCTGGATGAATGAACTTCCCGATAAGGGGCACGTGGTGGCCTTTACCCACTCAGGCACCATCCAGATGCTGCTTAGCCACTGCCTGGGGCTCGAGCACCCCCGCTGGCGCAAGCGCCTCTTCCTGCGCCCCACCAGCATCACCCGTATCCTGGTCAAGGAGCACGAGGTGATCGTCGAGCGTGTCAACGATACCCGCCACCTGCCCAACGAGAGCGGCGACCCGTTCGACGACTAGCAGCAGGGTAGCGGGTTGTAGTTAGTGGGTTGTGGGTAGTGGGATACCCCACAGCCTGATCATGGCGACCTGAGGATTAGGCCAACGCTGAGCGGGTCAGGCGGCGCTGTCGGGGTTGCGGCTGGGCGTGACGTAAACAGTCTTCTGCTGGGTCAGATAGACCGCCCCCGGTGCGCCACCCTTGGGCTTCCAGACATGTTTTCTCAGGGTGTAATCGACCGGCACGTTGTCGGAGTGGCGGGCCTGGGAGTACGCGGCTGCCAACTGCGCAGCAAATAGGACGGTTTCAAACGGTACCTCGCGCCCTTGGGCCTGAATCACCACGTGCGAGCCAGAGTAGCCCTGGACATGCAGCCAGATGTCTCGGCTCTTGGCCAGCTTGAAGGTCACGATGTCGTTGTCCTGCGCATTGCGTCCGACCAGGACGGTAAATCCCTGCGGGCTAGTGTAGCGGATGCCCGGCGGAGTGCGAAATTGCGTCCGGCGGGGGGTTTGCTCGGCCAGCGCGGCTAGCTCGGCAGGGGAGAGCTCTGCAAGCCGCGCCAGCAGTGCCTGGGTCTGGTCTAGTTCGGCCTGTAGGGTTTGGGCTTTGGCCTCGGCCTGCTGTGCCCGCTGTTCACGCTTTTTGGCCCGCTCAAAGAGCTTCTGAGCAGTGGCTACGGCACCTAGGCCGGGCTCGAGCGCAATCGTCAGCGGCTCGCCCGCAAAATCGCTCAGCGTTACCTCACGGGCGCCCTCTGGCACCTGCCGGGCATAGGCCAACAGCACCGTAGCGCGGTGCCGCAAGTCGGCGGCCTCGGCGGCGGCCGCTAGCGCCTTGGTCGCGTCGTCAAGTTGATTACTAAGCAGCTTGAGGCGCTTATTTAGCCCTTCTTGTACCGCCTGTCGCTGTTGTTGCCAGCGGTCTTGCTGGCGTAGTGCGGTGAGGTCGCCTTCACTTAGCGCTGCGGCGGGTTGCGCTACTACTTGGCGCAAGATGGGTAGCAAGTGCGCTACCGCCTCAGCGCTGAGGGGCTGGTTGAGCGCCAGCCCAGCCCGCTGGGCCAGCGCCTGGGTGAGCTGCGGCCCAAAGCCATCAAGGAGGCGCTTTACGGCCTCCAGCGGTTGTCCGATAAGCGCCTGGCTGAGTGCTTGGTCGCTGGCGGTGTGTGGCTCGAGCTTCTGGTAGGGCGGCGGCGGCGCGTAGGGCAGGCCGCGGCGCAGCTCTCGGAAGCGGTTGATGTCGGCGCTCACCTCACGTGCTAGCCCTAAGATCATCCCGGTGCTGTCTAACAGGATCAGGTTGCAGTGGCGCCCCGTCAGCTCGGCGATTATGGTCACCGGTGGGGTGCTGACAAACCCCTCACTGGCAGCAAACTCGCACCTCACCACGCGATCTAGCTTGAGCTGCTCGATGCTGAGTAGCTCGCCCGCAGCCTTGGCGACGAGCAGCTCTTGAAAGCCGCTGTGCGTGCCGCCGGGTGGTGGAAACTCAGCCAGGTAAGCCAGCCGCGGGTTGGGCGGGCGGTTATAGAGCCAGAGCGCCCCGGTACTTAGTGGCAGCACGAAGGTGTGTGGGTCTGGGAAGCGCCAGCTCAGGCGCGGGCTCGGCAGCAGCGGGGTTAAGGCGCGCAGCGCTTGCGCGATGAGCAGTCCTTCCATCCGATTAGTCTACCGAGGGCGGGGGTCAAAGGGGTGACCTTTACCTTGCCGAACTTCACCATCTTCCAGCCGGGTTTCAGGGCTTGTGTGCTCATTCTGCTATCCCTTCCAGCAAGGCAGCGATCTCTTCCGGCTGGGGCAGTTGCCCCCGCAACTCCTTGGGCAGCGTCTTGGTGATTTGATAGGGCGCCACGCCGATGGGCTTGCTAGCATCGTGCAGGGCATATTCAACAATGGTGCGACCCTTTTCCTTGCAGAGAATGATGCCGACGGAGGAATTCTCATCCTCCTGCCGAACCTGCCGGTCCAGCGCGGTCAGATAGAACTGCATCTTGCCGACGAACTCCGGCTTGAATCTGCCGATCTTCAGCTCGATGGCCACCAGACAGCGCAACTGCCGGTGAAACAGCAGCGGGAAGATATCGGTCCAGCGGTAAACGGTGTCACTGCTGACGCCGAGCTACTTGCCTAGCTCGTCTACTGCTAACCAGCGGTCTTCCATCGCGGCCACCTCTCTAGCTCCTTCTGGACGAGCGGTTTTCTTGCCACGCCAGAGGCGGTAACGGGGAGGCTGGGCGCGGCCTCCCCACCTTAAAACATCCTCAAACAAATATATCAAGGCAGGGGCCGCTTGTTAAACGCTGTCGTTAGTGACCCTCTCCGCACACTGACCGAGCAATTCCGAAAGGCGGCCTAGTCAGGGGCGATGGAGAAGATCATGTTGGATTAGCGGCAACTCCTCGATCACTACCCCATCGTCGCGCTCAAAGCGGCGCACCAGCGGTTTGACCAGCTGCCAGAGCGCTTTGCTATCAAAATGGTCGGGCGAAGCCTTGTCGTCGCTCGCCAAGAAGCGTGTGACTTGGTCAAGGAGGTTGTATACCTGGCGAGGGGTATACCGCTAGACTCCGCCTAGTAGGCGGGTCATGTTCCTTACCTAAGCGCCCTGGGAGGTAATACTATGCAGCTCAAGCGGGTGTTGGTGTTGTTATTGCTGGCGTTAGCGGTCGGGGCCTATGCCCAGCAGCGGCTTTCGATTGCCACCGGCGGCACCGGCGGCGTGTACTATCCGGTCGGCGGCGGCTACGCGCAGATCATTAATGAGCAGCTGCCGGGCTTCAGCGCGACGGTCGAGGTTACCGGCGCCTCGGTGGAGAACGTGGGGCTCGTCGCTCGCGGCGACGCCGACATCGGGCTAGCGCTGGCCGATACGGTGCTGATGGCTTTTCGCGGAATCGGTCGCTTCGGCCCCGGTGGCGAACTGCCGCGCTTGCCAAATCTGCGCGCTATCGGCATCGCGTACCACAACGCGATTCATATCATCACCCTCGAAGGGTCAGGGATTTACAGCCTGGCCGATCTGCGCGGCAGACGTGTCTCGGTCGGTGCCCCTGGCTCCGGCACCGAAGTCTCGGCCCGCACCATTCTCGAGGCTAACGGTATCACCCCCGATGACTTCGCCGTGCATCGCCTCTCGGTCGGCGAGGCTACCGACGCCTTGGTCGACGGCGTCATCGACGCCGGCTTCTGGTCGGGCGGTGTGCCGACCGGCGCAGTAATGAGCCTGGCCGAAACTCATCGCATCCGGCTGGTGCCGATCAGCGCCGAAGAGCTCGAGCGGGCTCAATCCGCCGACCCTACTTTTATCCCCTACACCTTCCCTGCGGGCGCTTATCGCGGCATACCCGAGACGCCCAGCGTCGGCATTCCTAACGTGGTCTTCGTTGCCGCCGAGATGCCCGAAGAGCTGGCCTATCAATTCACGCGGGCGCTCTTTGAGCATATCGCGGTAGTGCGGGCGATTCACCCCTCGGCCTACGAGACCGTGCCGGAGCTGGCTCTAAACTCGCCGATTCCGCTGCACCCCGGCGCCATCCGCGCCCTGGAGGAGCTCGGCCTGAGCGTTCCCGACCACCTGCGTGGCGAATAGCGCCTGGATGAAGCGGTTCGGGTATGCCGTGAAGGGCAGGCTTGTCGGCCTGATTCTTGCGCTGCCTCTGCCTTTTTTAGCGCTCGCCTACGGGCCGAGTCCGGTGTTGCGGGTGGTGACCGATGGGGGGGAGGTGATCCTCAGCGTAGCGATTCCCGAGCGTCGCTGGGAGGTGCATTGGCGCCACTCGGTGAGCGGCGTCTGGCTGTATGAGGCATACCGGTGGTGTGACGGCGCGATAGTGCTGACCGACGCGTTTGCCCCCCACCTCGACTTAGCCGGTATGGGCTACACTCCAGGACGCGGCGAGTTGCGTCTCTTGCCCGAGGGGTATCGCGGTGTCCGGTATCACATAGCCGGTATTGACGAGGTGATCCCCGTCGAGCACCGCTTCAGGCTGGGATCGAGCCTGGCCCCAACCGTGTTGGTCGTTGCGGGACGGCACTACCCGCTGAGCGAGCTTTACCCCGGTGGTAGCGTCCGCTTCGAGGTGCTGGCCTTCTCAGCAACTGCACCATGAGCACCCTGGCGACCAGCTCCCCCGAATCCACGCCGATACGGCCTGCCGTCGGCCCCTGGATCGGGGCCATCGTAACCCTCCTGGCGTTGGCGCTAGGCGTCTTTCAGCTCTATACCGCCGGCATTCGACCGCTTGACCTCTTCACTCAGCGGGGTACGCACCTGATGCTGGTGCTGCTGGTGGTGTTTTTGCTCTTCCCATTTGACCGCAGACGAACGATCGTGAGTTGGCTTATCGACGGACTGTTCATCGCGGGGGTTGTCTATTCCATCGGGTACCTATTGCTCAACCTGGATGCGGTGCTGGACAGAACAGGTTTCTTTACCATGCAAGACATCTGGGCCGGGACCATCGGAGTCGTTGTGCTGCTCGAGGCCACGCGGCGGATCCTCGGCCTCGCTTTTACCATGATCGGCCTTGGTTTTATTATCTACGCCATGGCCGGGCCGCGCGGCCACCTGCCCTGGCTCGGCGAGTTGCTCCCCGAGGTCCTGGCGCATCGCGGCTACCCCATAGAGCGTATCGTCGGCACGCTCTTCCTGGGTCAGGAAGGGATCTTCGGCGTGCCGCTCGGGGTGGCGGCCACAGTGGTGTTTACCTTCGTACTGTTTGGGGCCTTCCTGGAGATGAGCGGCGCGGGTAGGTTTTTTATTAACCTGGCCTACGCCGCGACGGGGCAGCAGCGTGGCGGCCCGGCCAAAGCCGCTGTAGTGGCCTCGGGCTTCATGGGCTCAATCTCCGGCAGCGCGATTGCGAACGTGGCGACCTCAGGGGCGTTCACTATTCCGCTGATGAAAAAGCTCGGCTATAAGCCCGAGGAGGCGGGCGGCGTGGAAGCGGCGGCAAGCACCGGCGGGATGATTATGCCGCCCATCATGGGGGCCGGAGTCTTCTTAATGGCCGAGTTTACCGGCATCCCTTACGCCGAGATCATGATGGTCTCGATTTTGCCCGCCATCCTTTATTTTGCCATCGTCTATCTGTTCGTGGACTTCATTGCTGCCAAGCAAGGCCTGCGTGGGCTCAAGGCGTCCGAGCTGCCCAAGCTGAGCGAGGTACTGCGCGACGGTTGGGTCTATCTTGTCCCCTTAGGCATCCTAATCTACTTCTTGCTCCAGGGGATCTCACCCAACCGCGTCGGCTTCGTAGCTATCGTGGCGATCCTGGCGATAACGGTTCTGCGGTGGGTGGTGCGCCGCTTCGCGCTGCGGATGTACGACACCGAGCCTTTGCCGATCGGCGCGGCGCTGGTTTTGGGGGGGCGGCAATTTGTAGGCGCGTTTGAGGCCGCTGCTCGCAACGCCATGATAGTGACGGTGGCGTGCGCCATGGCTGGAGTGGTGGTGGGCATCCTCGGACTTACTGGCCTGGGGATTAAGTTTTCGACGCTGATGCTCAGCTTTTCCGGCGGCCACTTGCTGTTGGCGCTACTGCTGGTGCTACTGGCCAGCCTGATCCTCGGCCTGGGCCTCCCGGTGACGGCGTCCTACATCGTCCTGGCGGTGACCGCGGCCCCGGCGCTCCATCATGAGTTTGGCCTCCCCCTGTTGATTGCCCACCTGGTTATCTACTGGTATTCGCTGGACTCCAACGTGACGCCGCCGGTAGCGCTAGCCGCCTTTGCTGGTGCGGCTATCGCCGGCGCCAACCCCATGAGCACAGCGATAAAAGCCTTTAAATATGCTAAGGGCCTTTACTTGATCCCGCTGTTTATGGTCTACAATCCCGAGATTATCCTCGGCGGGCCGCCCCTGGTGGTGGCATGGACCGTGCTGACAGCGATTGCGGCGCTGCCGGCCTTCGCGGCTTCGCTAGATGGTTTTATGTTTACGCGGGTACATATCGTTTTGCGAGTGGTGTTAGCCGTGGGCACGGTGTGCATCTTCTGGCCGAGCTTCACCGTCGAACTGATCGGGCTGTTGTTGATCGTCTTGGTGCTGGCGATCAACCTCTTCCAGTGGCGCCGTGAGCGCTACGGCGAGCGGCAACGCGCCGACGTGTAAAGTGAGTTGGGCCATGAAGGTGGCTTCAGCGGCTCGCCATCCGGCTGCGGCTGCCGGCTAGCTACGATGACCGGCAGTGCGGGTGGGGCGCTGTGGAGGGAAGATGAAACGCGCACTGCTCGGCCTTGTACTGGTGCTGTTCCTGATCGCCTGCTCTACGCCGCCACCTCAGAACCAAGCCCCGACCGCCTCCTTCACCGCCACCTCGGTCGAGGGGACGACCTTTGTCTTTAACGCCGCGGGCTCGAGCGATCCCGACGGTGCGATCATCGCGTATAGCTGGAGCTTTGGCGACGGTGGTCCCGCTACCGGCGTGACCGTTAACCACACCTATACCAACCACGGCAACTTCACCGTCAGCCTGACCGTGACCGATAATCAGAGGGCGACGGACACGACCACTCGCACGATCCCAATCGGCCGCCTGTCGGGCGCGATCGGCGTGGGGACAGCTGCTAGCGGTGAAGGGACGCCGATCCCCGCCCAGGGCGCCGCCGTAACCGAGGCCCCGTTTGTCCCCGGCGAGGTGATCGTTCAGTTTGCGCCTGGCATCAGCACCATGTCGGCTTTGAATGTGGCGGGAGCCGGACTGCAACTTGTGCGCCCGTTAGCCCTCCCGAACGCTGCGCTCTACCGCATTGCCGACGCCGTGGCGCTCCAGGCTACCGAGGCGGGCCGCGCCGCTACGATCGCGCTCATCGACCAACTCAACGCCCGGCCCGACGTTGTGGAGGCGCAGCCGAACTACATCCTCACGGCCATGCGCACTCCTAATGACCAGTTTTATCCGCGGCAGTGGCACTACCCCGCCATCAACCTGCCGCAAGCCTGGGACCTTACCACCGGCTCAGCTGCGACGGTGGTGGCGGTCATCGATACCGGCATCCTGTTCGAGGCGGGAAACTCCAGCCGCATCCACCCCGATTTCGTTGGTAGGGTGCTGCCCGGCTACGACTTCATCAGCAACCCGACCACCGCCAACGACGGCGACGGGCGCGACCCCAACCCCTATGACGACGGCGATAATCCTACCCTCGGCGGCCAGTCGTCCTACCACGGCTCGCACGTGGCCGGCACCATCGCTGCGGCCACCAACACCAACGTCGGTGTGGCCGGGGTGGACTGGCAGGCCAGGATCCTGCCGGTGCGGGTGCTGGGCGTGGACGGCGGCACCTTCGTGGACATCCTAGACGGGTTGCTCTGGTCGGTGGGCCGGTCCGTGTCGGGCGTCCCCAATAACCTCAACCCGGCTGGCATCGTTAACATGAGTCTGGGCGGCCAGTTCAGCTGCACCACGACCATGCAGAGCGCTATCGATCAGGCGCTAGCGACCGGTGCCATTATCGTCGTCGCTGCTGGCAACAGCAACACCAACGCCGCCAACTTCGCCCCGGCCAGCTGCGCCGGCGTCATTACCGTGGGCGCGACCGAGTTCCAGGGTTCCCGTGCGCCTTACTCCAACTTCGGCTCGCGGATCGACGTGATGGCCCCTGGTGGCGACGTGACCGCCGACCGCAACAACGACGGCTGGCCAGACGGGGTGCTGAGCCTCTGGCGCAACGACACTACCAATCAGTTCGATTACACCTTCATGCAGGGCACCTCGCAGGCCGCGCCGCATGTGGCGGGTGTCATTGCCCTGATGAAGAGCCTGAAGCCGACGCTGACCTCAGCCGAGGCTCTTAACATCCTTAAGGGCACCGCGCGCCCACTGTTGGCGGTCGAGTGCAACCGGCCCAGTGGCGGCGAGTGCGGCGCCGGTCTGATCGACGCTTATGCGGCGCTCCAGGCGCTTAACAACCCACCCCCGCCGCCCACAGGAGGAGAACTCAGCTTCACGCCGGCGCTGCTCGACTTCGGCACTACTACCGTGGAGCTAGACGTAACCCTGACCAATGTGGGGGGCGAAAGCCTGACCTGGGCGATCAGCTATTTCCAGCCGGCTCCGGATAATCCTGGGAGTATACCCGAAGGTACAGTTTACGTGCCTTCAGGCTTCCCCCTGTCCGGCACGCTGGCAGCCGGAGCGAGCACCGTCACTCGCATCGGCATCGACCGGAGCTTCATTACTACCGACGGCTTCTACCAGCTCGAGCTGGTCTTACTTGAGAACGGCACCACCGAACGCCGCCTGCCGGTGCGCTTCACCAAGGCCCCTGCCACCCAGCCCGACCCGACCGGCCCAACCATTGTGGCGGGCTTCATCGAGCAAACGCCGGGTATCTTCACCGTGAGCGGGTACGAGGAACGGGGCAGTTACTTTACCAGCTACACCTTCCCGGCGCTGGCGGGAGCGACCTGGGTGGTGGCTTGGGTGGATGTGAACAACAACGGTCTGGTGGATGGGGGCGACTATGAGGGCTTTTATCCGACCCAGGTAGCACTGGCGGGTAATCAGGTTCTTTCCGACCTCAACATCGCCATGGAGCCGGTGGTGGATGTGCCAGCCCTCCTTGCCCAGTACGGCGAAATCGTGCGGCTGCTGGAGGCGCGGCGGGCTAGCCAAGGTTTGGCGCGGTAGCTAGGCCGGCTGTGTGCGGAGCCGCTCGAACTCCGCTAGGACTGCCGCCGGGCAGCCTGGGCCGATGCGCGCCATAAGGGCGTTGGCCGGACTGAGGCGGATCTCCGGGTCGCTGGTGCGGTATGGCTCCATGCCGACCGAGCGGTAGAGGTTTTGCAGCAGTTGCTTGTACTGGAACTCACTAAGCCCACTCCGCTTGAGGTCGTAGTGCCAGGCGTACATAGTGGCGATCACGATGGTGTGGTCGAAGCGCCCGTCGGCAAAGCTGGCCTGCAAGAGCCGGGTAGCCAGGTTCTGGCCGCGATAGCAGGGATCGACCTCAACCGCGCCTAGCTCAATGATCTCGCCGGTGCGGTCGCCGCCCCAGTGCTCGCTTGCGCTGGGTGGATGAAAGGCCACGTAGCCAATTAACTGCCCCTCGCTCACCAGAATGCTGACGCAACACTGCGGATCTTGGGCCAGCGCGATGAGCGCCTGGTGTTGCTGAGCCGCCGGGCGGAAGATGCTCAGGGCCGGGCTGATGGTAAGCCCGGCGAGGCGTGCAGCGGAGGCGCAGACCTCCAGCGTAGGGGCACTCATGTCACGGAGAGCGGCGTTGCCGCCAGCGCAACACCAGTTCGTCGGGGAGGCGCAGGTGTCCGGGATTGGTGGGAAGAGACAGTAGCCGGGCTAGTTGCTCGTTAGCTACCTCAGCGTTAGGCAGCAGCTCTACCGCTTCCCCGAAGATGCGGAGCAGCGCTTCGTGATAGGGCGCCAGCGGTGCCGCCTCGAGGCTGGCCAGCAAGGTGCTTGCCGCCGCCTGGAACTTGCCCTCCGCGAGAGCAAGGCGCAGCTCCAGAGCACTGAACCAGGCCAGCAGGCCGCTATCACTGTGCTCGCCGGGTTGCTCAGCCACGGTCATAAAGGCGGGTTTAGCCGCAGTAAGCGCCTGACCTGCCTCGTATCGGCGCCCGCTGCGCAGCAGGGCCGTGGCTAGCACAGTCTGGGCTGTAGCGAGTTGATAAGGGTGGCGAGCCAGGGTTAGACCTGTCTGAGCGGAGAGTACTGCTGCCTCAGGGGTGGCGGCCAGCAGGCTCGTGATCTCCCAGAACAGCCCGCCGAGCGGCAACAGGCAGGGATCGCCAGGCCGCAAGCGGGCCTGAATCTGGGCCAGCAGGGTCTGGGCGTGGCGGACGTCGGGGGTGTCCGGCAGGGGCTCGAGCCCTCGCAGCAACGGCGGGTGGTAGGGCTGCCCCACTCCGCGGCACCAGTAGGCCAGCGCCAGGTGGAGGCGGCTGCGCAGCCGCCGGAAGGTGGCGTTTACCTGATGCTCAGCCTGGTAGCGCTTAAAGGTGTCAAGGTTGTGCTGCAAGGCGCCGATAGCGTCGTCGAAGCGGCCCACGGCTAGGTGATACGGAGCCTGTTCGTCCATGACCTTGGCCTGCTCGAAGGCTAGCTCGAGCGGTGATAGGTGCGCCGCCATCTCAAGCATTGCTAGAGCGGCGCCAAAATCATCTGCGGCGCGGGCAAACTCGGCTCGGCGCCGCTGCAAGGTGGCGCGGCGGGCCAAATAGCGAGCCTGCTCGTGACGCGGCGCTTCGTTGGCAGAGGAGAGCGCCACAGCCAGGTTAAGCTCACCAAGCGCCCCATCAAAGCGACCGAGCCGCAGCAGGACGTCGCCCTTCTGGAAGGCCACCCGTGCGCGGATCAGATCGTCTGGTGGGGCAACGCGGTCGAACTCGCGGAGCGCGGCCTCCAAGTCGCCGCGATCCTTGGCGATCAGCCCAGCCCACACGGCCAGCTTGGCCTCGGCTAGCCGCTTGGCCGCATCAGTGAAGCGCCGGGGCGAAGCCGTATCAGCGGCAGGTGTCTGCGGGAGTAGCCGCGCCCCTTGCTCGATCAGTTCGGCGGCCTGGGTCAGCTGGCCGCGCCAGCGAGCAATGTTGGCGTTAAGGAGCGCAATCTCGGCTTGAAGCAGCGGATCGTCGCTCGGTGGCGCAGCACTGAGCAACGCTTCGGCTTGCTCAAAGCGCCCTTTTAAGACCTCCCCCTCGGCGCGTTTGAGTTGCGTCCAGGTGCGCACGGTGGAATCGGTGGCAGCAGCGAGCAAGGTAAGCGCCAGCAGTGCGTCAGGGTGGTCAAAACTGCCGAGCCTGACGTAGTAGGAGGCTACTTGTAAGGCCAGCCCTTCGAGCGCGGCGCCGGACAGCTCGGTGCTAGCCGCCTGCCACAAGCGTTGCAGCAGCGACTGCTGGATGCTGCGCCCCTTGAGCCACTGCTCGAGCCCCGCCCAGTCACGAGCTTCGAATAGATGGTGGAGGTGGCGCGCCGCTGCTTCGCCGCGCGGCTCGGCCAGGGCGGCCTCCTGGTAAGCGGCGGCGGCCTGGCGGTGCAGCTCTTGATAGAGCGCCGGGTCGGAGGCGCTGAGGCGTTGGCGCAGCATGCGCGCTAGCTGGCGTGAGAAGCAGCGCCAGGAGTCGCGCTCACCTGGCACAGCGTCCAAAAAGGCCCGCTCTAGTGGGCTTATCTCCTGCCACGGCGCCGGGCGGAGGCGTGCCAGGATGGTCCCGTCAAGGGTAGGGAACTCCGGTAGCGACATTACCGCCAGCACTGCTAGGAAGTTGCGTAGGCGCTTATCGCCCGCTGTCTCAACTAAGCTGCTGAGCTGCGCCAGGTGAGCCTCGAGCCCTTCCTCACTAGGGGTAGCCTCGCGGGTTTCGGCTAAGAGCGTCAGGGTGCGCAGGTCTTCATACGAGCGGCCCGCCCGCTGCACGATCACCTCCTGCTGCGGCAGGGAAAGGTAGGGGAGGCGGGCGCGCACGAAGCGCTTGGCCTCACTGGTGCTCGGTGGGCTTAGCCTGATCGGCTCTTCGAACTGCCCTAGCTGCTGCGCTGCCCGCCTCGGCAGTTCGGCCATGGTGACTAAGAGGCTCAACTTGGGCAGGCGGCTGAGCGGCTCGAGCAGCGTCTGCCAGAGCCACTCTGCGGCGCTGACGCGCGGTACCTCCGGGGTGTTGAGCCTAAGTGGGACCATGCCCAGCGTATCCGGCTCATGCGCTACGGCCGTCAGCGAGATGTGCAAGAGCACGACTGGCGCCTCTTGTGCCTTTACCGCGTCGAGGATTACCCGCGCCACCTCGGCCTGGGCATCGGCCTGAACGGCAAAGGCGCTGGCCAAGCCGATCTTGATCAGCCGGGTCTCGAACAGCTCAGCAGGCACACCGAGCATTTGCGCCAGCCGACCTAGTGATACCCCTAGGTCGCTGCCGCCTAGCTCGAGCCGGATCGGCGTCCGCCCCAGGAGCGTGAGCGCCTGCTGAACATAGTCGCTCAAGAGAGTTTTGCCCGAGCCCGGACGCCCGACCACCAGCAGCTTGGGGTGCTGGCCGCCCCGTACCGCGCTGACAAAAGCACGGTAAGCCCGCCGCTTTTCGGGGCTTAGCAGCCGTAGCGCTTCTTCCTCGGTGCCGCCCTCCTCATGTAACTCAGCTAGCTCTGGCGCTTGCAGCGGAGGCCGGCCGGTGCTTTCCCACAACTCGTTTAAGATGTTGTACAGCACGCGCTTATCTGCTAACTTCCCCTTGTCGCGATAGATGATGTTGCGAACTACGTTGGGATTAGCCTCCCGGAGGGCCATCTGCTTGCGCAGCCAGTTGATGCTACCCACGATGCCGTGCTCGTCACGGCGGTTGTCGAGTGCCTGGCGCACCTCTTCAAAGATGCGGCGCCAGGGGCTTGAGGTTTGTGGCTCGCTGTCGGACATAGTGTCCCATTGTATCGAGCCGAGGTATACAGGTACAAAGGTCGATTGTCACTTTAGCCTGATAGTGGCTCCTGGCGCTTTCCCAAAGCCGATAGTCAGTATGGGGCTATGGCGAGCGGCGCTACCTATGGCTGCGGCGAAACCGGATATTTTGTTAAGAGGAGGTAGTTATGCGCACACGGTTGGTTGTAGCTCTCTTGCTAGCGGTGTGGGCGCTTGGCAGTGTTGTGGCCCAAAGCGCTGTGGTTCAAATCGTGAATCACCCCCAGTACGGGATGATCCTCACCGGCGAAAATGGTATGACCCTTTACCTCTTCACCCGTGACGAGCCCGGCGTGAGCAACTGTACGGGTGGCTGCTTAGCCGCCTGGCCGCCACTCCTGGTCGAAGGCGACATCGTGGTCCCCGCAGGGTTGCCCGGTGTCTTTGCCACTATCGATCGGCCGGAAGGCGGCAGGCAACTGACCTATAACGGCTGGCCGCTCTACTTCTGGGTACAAGACCGGCAGCCCGGCGATACCACTGGTCAGGGCGTCAACGATGTCTGGTTTGTGGTAAACCTCAATCCGACGGTGCGGGTAGCGGTACACCCGGAGCATGGCAACATCCTGGTTGGCCCTAACGGCATGACGCTGTACCGGTTTGCCCGCGACGAGCCTGGCGTGAGCAACTGTACGGGTGGCTGCTTAGCCGCCTGGCCGCCGCTTTTGGTCGGCTTTACGCCGCTAGCTGACGAAGGGGTGACCGGCATCGGCACCATCACTCGCGATGATGGCCGCCTGCAAGTGACCCATAACGGCTGGCCGCTCTACTTCTGGGTACAAGACCAGCAACCCGGTGACGCCACTGGCCACGGGGTCAACGACGTCTGGTTTGTGGTCAGCCCCTAGCAGGGCTAGGCCAGGTCGCCGGCCAGTGCGCGCAGATGCTTGACGCTGGTGCGCACCCCCTCGGCGCTCCCACCGATCTCTAGGCAGATGGTTCCGCTAAAGCGCTGTAAGTAGGCGATATAGCGGTGATAAGGGATGGTCCCCTCAGTGGTGGGGAGGTGCTGGTCATCACTGCCGTCGTTGTTGTGCAGGTGCAGGTGGATGATGCGGCTGCCGAGTGTGTCGACGTAACCTTGAATCAGATCCTCACCTGGTCCAGGCTTGTGCCACGGGCGATGAGCTTCGACATGGGCGTGGCCGAAGTCCAGGCAGTTGTGGAGATGGTGCTGCTCGGTGACTGCTAGCAGCGCCTGGGGGCCGTGCAGCAAGCCTAAGCGCTCCAGCGCTAGGTTTTCTAGCGCGATGGGTAGCGGCGAGTCGGCCAGAGCCGACAGTGACTTATCAAGGACGGCGCGGGCATACTCCGGGGTGAGGGCCTGGTATAAGGGGTTGGTGCCGGTGTGCAGCACCCCGCAGCTCGAGCCCACCGCGGCAGCGAAATCGATAGCCCGCTGCACACGTTCAACCGCTACCATCCGGGCGGCAGGGATCAGCGAGGCGAGGTTTAAGTCCACAAACGGCAGGTGCATAGTAGTGCCGACGCCGGTAGCGCGCGACAGCTCACGCACCTGTGCCTCTGACTGAAGCTGCGGCACGATTTCGGACAGCTCCCAGGCCAGCTCGACAAAGTGCAGCTCAAGCTCTACGGCCAGCTTAAAAGCCTCGTCCAGATTGAGGATGGCGGCGGTGGTGGGGCTGTAGCCTAACTTCATGGGCGATCTCCTGAATAGCAGTACGGGTGGCGGTCTCCCTACGCAGGGACACCCTAGCATACCCACGCCTACGGCCTGCCCGCAGTGACCTAACGCTCGGCTTCGGCGCGGCGCTGCGCCTCGGCTAGCGCCTCCTCAGGCGCCATCCCGCCGAGCAGACTGCGCTCTAACGCCTCTTCGAGATACTCCTGCCAGACGGTGTAGGCAGCGATCTGAGGGCGGGGCGCGGCATAAGTAAGCTGCTCCAGCCCCACCCGCGCCATGGGGTTGGCTTCGTACCAGGCGGCCAAGAGCGGCACCACCGCGCGCCTGACCGGTAGGAAGTACGACGCCTCGATCCAGGTCTGGAGGTTTTCCGGCGCCAGCAAGAACTGCCAAAAGGCCAGCGCTCCGCGCTGCTCTGCCTCGCTAGCGCCGCGCACTACCGCTAACTGTCCGCCCATCAGCGGCAGACTTCCCCCTGGCGCTAGCGGCAGCGGTGCTAACCCTAGCTCAAAGGCCACGGCAAACCGCTGGCCTTGCGGCAAAAAAGCCAGGCCGGCTACCGACATCATCGCTCTGGTCCGCACGAAGTCGATCATGGCCACCTCGAACTGGGCGAAGCTGCGCACCTGCGCGTGGCCCCGCTCGGCCAGGCGCTGGAGCATAGCCAGCGACTCAATCGCCGCCGGGCTGGTGAAGTTGGGCTGCCCGCCCGCAGTTACGATGCGGCCGCCCCGGCTGTTAACCAGCGCCTCAAAGATGGGGGCTGCCGCCACTACCACATAGCCGGCAGTGTGGCGAGTGGTGAGGCGTCCAGCTAAGGCTTCGAACTCCTCCCAGCTTTGCGGCGGTGCCAGCCCTAGCTGGTTAAAAATCGAAGCGTTGTAGATCAGCACCGGCAGCGAGCTGTGCCAGGGGAGGCCGTAGCGCCGGCCATCGAGCTGGCCGACTGCCCACAGGTTGGGGTAGATGTCTTCGATCAGCTCCTGGGGGAGTTCGGCCAGCCAGTGATCTAGCGCCAGCACCGCCCCCTCTTCGGCTAGTCGAGGCAGTACGGTAGTTTCAGCATCGACCAGGACCGGAGCATTAGGCGTCCCTAGCGCGGCAATGAGCCTCAGCGCCGTCTCGCGGTACGAGCCGGTATGGCGCGGTAGGACTTGATAATCGTCTTGCGCAGCGTTAAATGCCTCGGCTAGCGCCTCGATGGTGGGGATGGTGGCGTCCTGAGCGTGCCAGAACTCTATTACCGTGCGGGCGTCGGCCAAGGGGGCAATCCCCAACACCAGTAGCGTGCAAAGCGAGCGTAGAATCACCTTCGTCAGCCTAGCGCGACTTCATGAAGGGCGCCTTAGCGCCGAGGCGGCCGCTACGGTTCTGCTGCTCGGTGGGCGACGGCACCATAGGAGCAAGGAGGCGGGTGTGCCGGTCGTAGGTTAGATACTCGGCGGCCCAGCTTAAGAGTACCGTCAGGCGGTTGCGGAAACCGACCAGGTAGAGCAGGTGCAAAAACAGCCAGGCCAGCCAAGCGAACAAACCCTTAAGGCGTAGACCAAAGGGGAGTTCGGCTACGGCAGCGCTCCGCCCGATGGTGGCCATGCTGCCTAGGTCGCGGTATCTAAACGCCTCGCCGGGCTGGCCCCGCAGGCGGCGCCGGAGCTGCTTAGCGATGTGCTTGCCACCCTGGATGGCAAGCTGCGCCACTTGCGGATGGAGTTTGCCGGCCGCGTCCTGGCTGGCGCTCATGTCGCCGATGACAAAGAGCTCCGGATAGTCCGGCAAACTGAGGTCAGCCGCTACCGGCACGCGCGCGCCGCGAGTCAGCGGCAGGCCAAGCGTCTCGGCCAGCGGGCTGGCGCGCACCCCGGCAGCCCAGATCAGCGTGCGGGTTGAGATCACTTCGCCGCCCAAGTGTACCCGCTGGGCCTCGACCCGCGTGACGGTGGTATTGAGCCGCACCTCCACGCCGCGCTGCTTTAGGGTCTTAAGGGTATAGGCCTGAGAGTCCGGGTGGTAGGGGCTAAGCAGCGTTGGAGATAGCTCGAGCAGCACCACTCGTGCCCGGTCTACCGGCAGCTCCTTAAAGTCTTTGGTCAGCACGCGGCTAAACAGTTCGACTAGCGCACCGGCTAGCTCGACACCGG
>Ga0208610_100236_pt1 | contig 22367 bp, 19 predicted proteins | sample SubbioR11Jul_8A2_FD_184815 | JGI IMG/M metagenome (GOLD analysis project Ga0208610, IMG submission 184815) | Serpentinite rock and fluid subsurface biosphere microbial communities from McLaughlin Reserve, California, USA - CR11Jul_8A2 (SPAdes) | ecosystem: Environmental > Terrestrial > Deep... | reverse complement strand
CAGGCTCCGATTCCTCACCCACCCCAGCCCCCGCCCTGGCCGCACCAGCTTCGGCTTCTGCATGCACACTTGCACTTGCTCCCAGCGGCCGGCCGGCCAGCCGGGCAAAAAATTCGCGCAAGGGCTGCAAGGGCAGGCGCATCAGGTCGTGCAGACACAGCCCCGGCAGGGCTTGGAGTTGCGCCCGGCTCCAGCCCGTGCCGGGCGGCAGGAAGCGCTGCTCGGGGGCCAGCACCGCATCGGCATCGGCTTTGGAGCCCAGGCGCCAGAGCAGGCTCTCGGGCTGCAGACGCGCCCCTTGGCAGGCCGGGCATTCGGTGTAGCTGCGGTATTTGGACAGCAGCACCCGGATGTGCATTTTGTAGGCCTTGCCCTCGAGGTAGTCGAAAAAACGCCGGATTCCGTACCACTGGCGCTTCCAGTCGCCGCGCCAGCCGGGCTCGCCTTCGAGCACCCAGTGGCGCTGCGCGGCGCTCAGGTGCATCCAGGGCGTGTCGCGCGGAATGCCGGCCGCCTCGGCGTGCAGCAGCAGTTCGTCTTGGCACTCTTGGTAGGCCGGGGTCTGGATCGGTTTGATGGCCCCGGCGCGCAGGGTGCGCCTCTGGTCCGGGATCACCAGTCCCCAGTCGATGCCGATGACCCGGCCAAAGCCGCGGCAACTCGGGCAGGCCCCGAGCGCCGAATTGAAGGAAAAATGCGCGGGCAGCGGTTCGGTGTAGCGCAAGTCGCTCTCGGGGCAGTGCAGACCGCTGGAAAAACGCCACACTGGCGGCTCGGCCGCCGGAGCCGAATCTTGGGCCGTCTGGGCTTGCGCAGCCTGCGGCACCTCAGGTGCCGCTTGCACGTACACACTCAGCCGCCCGGCTCCATGCTGCAGGCAGCGCTCGATCGCCTCCAGCACGCGCGCGCGTTCGGCGCGGCTGAGCAGCAGCCGATCGGCCACCACGTCGAGCACCTGCACCGGCTCGCCCTCGCTGCCACTGGCGGCTTGCAGGCGCTGCCCCAGCACGCGGGTGTAGCCGCTGGCGCTCAGCCACTGCTCGATTTCGGCCGCGCTGCTGCTGGCCGGCAACTGCACCGGGAAGGTGAGCAGCAGGCGCGGCTCTTGCCCGGTGCGGGCGGCCTCGTGCTGGCTGCGGCGCAGCAGTTCGGCATAGATCGAATCGGCGTGGTCGGCGCGCACCGGCAGCGCGGTCTGGCGGTCAAACAGTTGCGCTGCGCGCGCGTACAGCAGCTTGAGGTGGTCGTTGAGCTCGCTCATCGTGCCCACGGTGGAGCGCGAGTTGCGCACCGGGTTGCTTTGGTCGATGGCGATGGCCGGCGGCACGCCCTCTACCCGGTCCACCGCCGGGCGGTCCATGCGGTCTAGGAACTGGCGCGCGTAGGCGCTGAAGGTCTCGACGTAGCGCCGCTGCCCCTCGGCATACAGGGTGTCGAACACCAGGCTCGATTTGCCCGACCCGCTCGGCCCGGTGACCACCGTCAGCTCGCCGGTGCGCAGGTCGAGGTCGAGGTTTTTCAGGTTGTGCTGGCGCGCGCCGCGTATGCGGATCAAATGGTCTGAACTCAAGGTTTGATGATCAGCACCGGAACCTTGGCGTAGGTAAGCACTTTTTGCGCCACGCTGCCCAAAATCAGCGCCTTGACGCCGGTGCGGCCGTGCGAGCCCATCACGATCAGGTCGCAGCCTTCGTCTTGCGCCGTCTCCAAAATGCCTTCGTAGGTGCTGTTGCGCTCGATGGTGTCGGCGGCAAAAGCCACGCCGCGCGCTTCGCAGCAGGCCTGGATGTCGCCCAGCGCGCGGTCGGCCGCCGCTTGCGCCTCGCCCATATAGGCTTGCAGACCGGCGGCCGAGGCGTCGCCGATGCCGATGTAGGGGAAGGGGTCGATCACGTACAGACCGACCACGCTGGCCCCATGCACCTTGGCCAAGTCGGCGGCGAATTCGGCCGCGCCATGCGCTAGTTTGGAGCCGTCAGAGGGCACCAGGATTTTTTTGAACATCGCGACTCCATGCGTTGAGCCGTTTGCACGGCGAGGCCATCATCTTAACCAAGCCGGGGCGGTTTGCGGGCACGGCGTCACGCCGGGGGCTATCTATGGCAACTGCAGCCCCTCCATGCGCGCCCCGATGCGCCCTTCGATGCGCCGCCAGCAAGCCCATTGCTCATCCGCACTGGCCGCGCTCCAGTGCGCGATCTCGTCCAGCGTGCGCCAGCAGCCCAGGCAATAGCCGCTGGCCGCATCCATGCGGCAGACGCCGACACAGGGCGAAGGCACGGAGCCTCCGGCACGGGCTTGGCGCAGCGCGGCTTTGAGATTCGGGTGGCGGGGCGCGCTGGCCTGAAATCGTTCATGGGCCACACTGTAGGGCACACAAGGCCAACCTTGGGGCGTGTGCGCCTATTGCGCGGTGCCACAGCGGGCCTCACGGCGCCTCAGTGCGCCGCTTGCACCCTCTTGGCCAGCAGCCGCGCGCGCCACCCGCGAGCCGCTGGCGCGCCCCAGCGCGGCGCTGATGTACGCCCCGGCGTCGATCAGCGCCTCCAGATCGACCCCGGTGTCGATTCCCATGCCGTGCAGCAGATAGACCAGGTCTTCGGTGGCCACGTTGCCACTGGCGCCGCGGGCGTAGGGGCAGCCGCCGAGGCCGGCCACCGAGGCATCGAACTGCGCCACCCCGAGTTGCAGCGCCGCCAGCGTGTTGGCCAGCGCCTGGCCGTAGGTGTCGTGGAAGTGGCCGCTCACCTGCTGCAGCTCGTAGTGCTGCAAGGCGGCCTCGAAGGCGCGCTGCACCTTGAGCGGCGTGCCCACGCCTAGGGTGTCGGCCACGCCCACGTGCTGCACCCCGATGCCCTTCATCAGGCCCGCCAGCCGGCCCACCTGCTGCGGCGCCACCTCGCCCTCGTAGGGGCAGCCCACGGTGCAGCTCATGGCCCCGCGCACGAATATGTCCGCTGCCCGCGCCGCCGCCACCACCGGCGCAAAGCGATCGATGCTCTCGGCCACGCTGCAATTGATGTTCTTTTGGCTGAAGGCTTCGCTGGCCGAGCCGAACACCACGATCTCGTCGGGCCGGTCCGCCAGCGCGGCCTCAAAGCCTATCAGGTTCGGGGTCAGCACGGCATAGCACACCCCGGGCAGGCGCTGCAGGCCACGCATCACCTCGTGGTTGTCGGCCATCTGCGGCACCCACTTGGGGCTCACGTAGCTGGTGACCTCGATGTGGCGCAAGCCCGCCGCCTGCAAGCGCTGCACCAGCTCGATCTTGACCGCCGCCGCTACCGGCTGCGCCTCGTTTTGCAGTCCGTCGCGTGGCCCGACTTCGACCAGGTGGACGCGGGATGGGAGTTTCATGCAGACCTCCAAGGGGTATCTATCAGGGCAAGCGCTGGGTTGCGGCAGCCCTATTCAAGCTGGAATTAAACGCAGCAACTCCGCCCCTTCGGCCACCTGGTCGCCGGGGGCGTAGAGCAGTTCGGCCACGGTGCCGTCGGTGGGGGCGGCGATGGTGTGCTCCATTTTCATGGCTTCCATGAGCGCCAGCGGCTGGCCTTTTTTGACCGCCTCACCGGCCGCCACGCAAAACGACAGCACCTTGCCGGGCATGGGGGCGCTCAGGCGGCCGCCTTCGGGGGTGCTGTCGCCGGCGTGGGCGAGGCGGTCGATCTCGACGATCTGGGCCGCGCCAAACGGGCTAAATACGTGCATCTGCTCGCCCTGCACATACACGCTGGCGCGGCTGCTCAGCCCGGCAAAGCCCAGTTCCAGCGCCCAGGCGCTGTCTGCAGGCAAGGCATGAAAGCGCAAGGGGCCAGCGCAGGCGGCCGCAGCACCGGCCACAGCTTCTGCCCCATCCGCGCCCGCTGCAGCCGCCGCACCCGGCTCCACGCTCAGGTGCAGGCCGCCATCGCGCTGGTAGGTGAGGCTGGCTGCCACCGGCTGGCCCCGGTACTCGAAGGCGATGCGGCGCACGGTTTCGCTGCTCGGGTGGCTGCGCCAGCCGTCGCGGCGGCTAAAGGGGTCGGCACCTTCCTGGGCGCGTTCGTCGAGCACGGTTTGGGCGGTTGCGGCCGCCACCGCCAGCGGCAGGCCGAGCGGGTCTTGCCCGAACAAGCACGCCGCCTCGCGCGGGATGAGCGCGGTGTCGAGCCGGGCCTGCTCGAAGGAGGGGCTGCGCAGCACCTGGCGCAGGAACTGCACGTTGGTGCTGAGCCCGACGATGTGCGTCTGCGCCAGCGCCGCGTCCAGCCGCGCCAACGCCTGCTCGCGGGTGTCGGCGTGCACGATCAGCTTGGCGACCATCGAATCATAAAACGGGCTGATGGCGTCGCCCTCGCGCACGCCGTCGTCAAAGCGCACCGGGCCGCGCTCGAAGGCGCAGTGGGGCGGCTTGCGGTAGCGCAGCAGCGTGCCGGTGGCGGGCAAGAACTGCTGCTCGGGGTTTTCGGCGCAGATGCGCGCTTCGATGGCATGGCCCTGAATGCGCAGCTCGTGCTGCTGCAGCGGCAGCGCCTCGCCCGCAGCCACACGCAACTGCCACTCCACCAGATCGACCCCGGTGATGGCCTCGGTCACCGGGTGCTCGACTTGCAAGCGGGTGTTCATTTCCATAAAAAAGTAGTGGCATGCCCCCACGCTGCGCCGCTGCTGCGGCTCGCTGCCCCCCGAGGGGGCGTTCGCGCCTTGGGGCGGCCCGGCGGCGCTCAGACCTTCTTCCTCCTGCGCCTCACCCAGCCCGTAGCCCTCGGGCTGCTCGACGATGAACTCCACCGTCCCCGCGCCCACGTAGCCCACCGCCTGCGCGGCCGCCACCGCCGCCTGGCCCATTTGCTGGCGCAAGGCGGGGGTGAGGCCCGGTGCCGGGGCTTCTTCGAGCACTTTCTGGTGCCGGCGCTGCACCGAGCAGTCGCGCTCGTGCAAATAAACGCAGTGGCCGTGGTGGTCGGCAAACACCTGGATTTCGATGTGGCGCGGGCGCTGCACGTATTTTTCGATCAGCACCGCGTCGTCGCCAAAGCTGCTGCGCGCCTCGCGCTGGCAACTGGCGAGCGCGGCGGCAAAGTCGGCGCTGCGCTCGACTGCGCGCATGCCCTTGCCGCCGCCGCCTGCGCTGGCCTTGATCAAGACCGGGTATCCGATGCGGTCGGCCTCGCGTTGCAGCAGCGCCGGGTCTTGATCGGCCCCGTGGTAGCCCGGCACCAGCGGCACGCCGGCTTGCTCCATCAGGCGCTTGGACTCGGCCTTGAGCCCCATGGCCTCGATCGCGGCCGCTGGCGGCCCGATGAACACCAAGCCGGCAACGGCACAAGCGCGGGCGAATTCGGCGTTTTCGCTCAGGAAGCCGTAACCTGGGTGGATGGCTTGCGCGCCCGTGGCCTGCGCCGCTTCGATGATGCGCACCCACTGCAAATAGCTGTCTTTGGGCGCCGGGCCGCCGATGTGGATCGCTTCGTCGCAGGCGGCCACGTGTTTGGCTTGCGCGTCGGCATCGGAATACACCGCCACGGTCTGGACGCCGAGGCGGCGCGCAGTGGCGGCCACGCGGCAGGCTATCTCCCCCCGATTGGCGATCAATATTTTCTTGAACACGCTGCGCTCCTTTAATCCAGCCAATTGGGCTTGCGTTTTTGTAAAAAGGACTGCACGCCTTCGCGCCCTTCGGCGCTGGCGCGGATGTCGGCGATGGACTCGACCGTGTGCGCCACCAGCGCATCGTCCAGCGGGGCTTGGTCGATATGCTGCAGCAGCCGCTTGCAGGCGCCCACGGCGGCGGGGCCGTTGGCGCACAGGGCCTGCACGATTTCGCCCAGGCGCGCATCCAGCGCCTCGGGCGGCACCACGGCATGCACGAAGCCGATGCGCAGCGCCTCGGCGGCGTCGAAGCGCTCGGCGCTCAAAAAATAGCGCTGCGCCGCGCGCGCGCCCATGGCGCGCAGCACGTAGGGGCCGATGGTGGCCGGAATCAGGCCCAGCTTGACTTCGCTCAGGCAAAAGTGGGCGCTATCTGCCGCGACCGCGATGTCGCAGGCCGCCACCAGCCCCATGCCGCCGGCATAAACGTCGCCCTGCACCCGCGCCAGCGTGGGCTTGGGGCATTCGTAAATGTGGCGCAGCATCGCCGCCAGCCGCCCGGCGTCGGCAAGGTTTTCGGCGCGGGTGTAATCGGCCATGCGGCGCATCCAGTTGAGGTCGGCCCCGGCGCAAAAGGCCGGCCCCTCGGCCGCCAGCACGATGGCGCGCAGCTCGGGGCGTGCGCCCAAATCCTGAAACGCGGCGTTGAGCTCGGCAATCAGCTCCTCGTTGAAGGCGTTGCGCAGCGCGGGGCGTGTGAGCGTGACGGTGGCGCAGGCACCCTGCACCTCGATTTTTAGGTTCGTCATGCTGCGCCCCTCACATGCGAAACACGCCAAAGCGCGTGTCTTCGATCGGTGCATTGAGCGCTGCCGACAAGCCCAGCGCCAGCACCCGGCGCGTGTCGGCCGGGTCGATCACGCCGTCGTCCCACAGCCGGGCGCTGGCGTAGTAGGGGTGGCCTTGGGTCTCGTACTGCTGGCGCAGCGGGGCCTTGAAAGCTTCTTCTTCCTCGGGCGACCACTGGCCGCCCTTGGCCTCGATGGCGTCGCGCTTGAGCGTGGCCAGCACGCTGGCGGCCTGCTCGCCGCCCATGACGCTGATGCGCGCATTGGGCCACATCCACAAAAAGCGCGGGCCAAAGGCGCGCCCGCACATGCCGTAGTTGCCGGCCCCAAAGCTGCCGCCGATGATGACGGTGAACTTGGGCACCGCCGCCGTGGCCACCGCCGTCACCATCTTGGCGCCGTGGCGCGCAATGCCTTCGTTTTCCACCTTGCGCCCGACCATGAAGCCGGTGATGTTTTGCAAAAACACCAGCGGCACCTTGCGCTGGCAGCACAGCTCGATGAAGTGCGCGCCCTTTTGCGCCGATTCGCTAAACAAAATGCCGTTGTTGGCCACGATCCCGACCGGCATGCCCTCGATGTGCGCAAATCCGCACACCAGGGTGCTGCCAAAGCGCGGCTTGAACTCGTGCAGCGCGCTGTCGTCAACCAAGCGGGCGATGATCTCGCGCACGTCGAAGGGCTTGCGGCTGTCGGCCGGCACCACGCCGTGCAGCTCCTCGGCCGGGTAGCGCGGCGGCAACGGGGGGCGCAAGGCCATCTCGGGCTGTTTGCGCCGGGCCAGGTGCGATACCGCCTGCCGCGCCAGCGCCAGCGCGTGCAGATCGTTTTGCGCCAGGTGATCCGCCACGCCCGACAAGCGCGTGTGCACATCGCCCCCGCCCAGGTCTTCGGCGCTCACCACCTCGCCGGTGGCGGCTTTCACCAGCGGCGGCCCACCCAAAAAGATGGTGCCCTGGTTTTGCACGATGATGGCCTCGTCGCTCATGGCTGGCACGTAGGCCCCGCCCGCGGTGCACGAGCCCATCACCACCGCGATCTGCGCGATGCCTTGGGCGCTCATCTGCGCCTGGTTGTAGAAGATGCGGCCAAAGTGATCCCGGTCCGGGAACACCTCGTCCTGATTCGGCAGGTTGGCCCCGCCCGAATCGACCAGATAGATGCAGGGCAGGCGGTTTTGCTGCGCCACCTCTTGCGCGCGCAGGTGTTTTTTGACCGTGAGCGGGTAGTAGGTGCCGCCCTTCACGGTGGCGTCGTTGCACACCACCATGCACTCGATACCCGCCACGCGGCCGATGCCGGTGATCAGGCCAGCGCAGGGGGCTTCGTTGTCATAGACATCAAGCGCGGCCAGCGGCGCCAGCTCCAGGAACGGGGTGCCGGGGTCGAGCAGATTCTGCACGCGCTCGCGTGGCAGCAGCTTGCCGCGCGCCGTGTGTTTGGCGCGCGCTGCGGCACCGCCGCCCACTGCAATTTGCTCCAGGCGCTGGCGCAAATCATCGACCAAAATGCGCATGGCTTGCGCGTTGGCCAAAAATTCGGCGCTGCGGGGCTTGAGTCGGGACTCGAGTGCGGTCATGGGGGCATCTCCTCTTTGAATCCCCCCTATTGTGCAGCCAGCGCGCTGTGCCCTCCTTGGGGCTTACCGCTTATTTGTCCAAAAAACGCTGCGCATCCAGCGCCGCCATGCAGCCGGTGCCGGCGCTGGTGATGGCCTGGCGGTAGATGTGGTCTTGCACATCGCCCGCGGCAAAGACGCCGGGCACGCTGGTCTGGGTGGCAAAGCCGTTTTGTCCGCCCTGGGTGACGAGGTAGCCGTCTTTGAGTTCGAGCTGGCCTTTGAACAGATCGGTGTTGGGGCTGTGGCCGATGGCGATGAAGCAACCCTGCAGCCCGATGTCCTCAGTCTGGCCAGTCTGCACCTGCTTGATGCGCACGCCATTGACGCCGCGCTCGTCGCCCAGCACCTCGTCGAGCAGATAAAAGAGCTTGAGTTCGATGCGGCCCTCGGCCACACGGGCCATCAGCTTGTCGATCAAAATGGGTTCGGCGCGGAAACCGTCGCGCCGGTGGATGAGCGTGACCTTGCTGGCGATGTTGGACAGGTATAGCGCTTCTTCCACTGCCGCGCTGCCGCCGCCGACCACGCACACCTCTTGGCCACGGTAGAAAAAGCCGTCGCAGGTGGCGCAGCCGCTCACACCCCGGCCCATGAAGGCTTGCTCGGAGGGCAGGCCGAGGTATTTGGCCGAAGCGCCGGTGGCGATGATCAGGCTGTCGCAGGTGTAGTGGCCGCTGTCGCCGCTCAGGCGAAACGGGCGCTGGCTCAGGTCTACGCTCTGGATGTGGTCGAATACGACTTCGGTCTGGAAGCGCTCGGCGTGGGCCTGGAAGCGCTGCATCAGCTCCGGGCCCTGCACGCCGTGCACGTCGGCGGGCCAGTTGTCCACGTCGGTGGTGGTCATGAGCTGGCCGCCCTGGGCCATGCCGGTGATCAGCAGCGGTTTCAGGTTGGCGCGCGCGGCATAGACGGCGGCGGTGTAGCCGGCCGGGCCGGAGCCGAGGATCAGGACTTGGGCGTGGCGGGGGTTCATGGTGTGGGCTCTCCGGGTGCAGTGGGCTAAAGGTGAGTGTATCGTAGCAGCAAACTCAAATGCGGGTGGGGGTATTTATTTTTGACCGGCGGTCGGCCTCGGTTAAGCTAGCGCCTGCACATGAGTACCCCTGTCAACACCCTCAACAAAGACACGGCGCGCAGCGCGGCCCGCGGCATCGGGCGCTTCACGCAGGAGTTTGCCCTGCTGCTGGGGGCGGCTGGGCTGCTGTTTTGGTGGCTCGCGCTGCTGAGCTACAGCCCTGGCGATGCCGCTTGGTCCACCTCGGGCGTGGCCTCGGCCAGCGCCAACTGGGGCGGGCGTGCCGGCGCTTGGTTGGCCGATTTCAGCTACCTTTTGCTGGGGGCGTCGGTGTGGTGGTTGGTGCTGGCGGCCTCGCACGTCTGGCTGATGGCGCTGGCACGCTGGTTGCGCGCGGCTTCGGCAACCGGGGACCGCAGCCCAGCGGCGCGGCCCGACACGCCCTTGGCCGCCATGCGCGCCCGCTGGCAGCAGCCGCCGTGGTCGAGGGTGGCGTTTGGCGCCGGGCTGTTGCTGCTGCTGGCGACCAGCACGGTGCTGGAGTGGAGCCGGTTGCACCGCTGGGATGCGTGGCTGCCGGGTGAGTCCGGCGGCCTGTTGGGCGGCCTGCTGGGGCCGCCAGCGCAGCTCTGGCTGGGGCAGACCGGGTCGGCCCTGCTCGCCATCTGCCTGCTGTTGGTGGCCATGGCCGGGGTGTTTCGGTTTTCGTGGGCCGAGGCGGCCGAGGGCTTGGGGCGCTGGATCGACGACGCGGTGCAAGGTTGGCGCCTGCGCCGCGAGGCCAAAGAAGACCTGCGCATCGGCCGCCAAGCCCTGCGCCAGCGCAGCCTCGAGGAATCCGAGTACGAGCAGTTGCACCCGGCGCATGCCTTGAGCCTGCAGGGCGATGGCCAAGCCGTTTCCGATCCAAGCTTGGGCACTGGCCCCAACCCCAACTCGCACCACAACGACGGCGAGGCCGAGCCGCTGCAGGGCGCGCCGCTGCACAAAGCGGTTACCGCTGCGGGGGCCAAACCCGCTGCCAAACCCGCCGCCAAAACGCTGCAGATCGAACCCGTGCTCACCGAGGTGCCGCCCAGCAGCCGCGTGGTCAAAGAGCGCCAGCAGCCGCTGTTCCACGATTTGAGCGACACCAAGCTGCCGCAGATCGACCTGCTCGACGCTGCCACACGCCAATCGGCCAGCGTGGCCCCCGAAACGCTCGAGATGACCAGCCGCCTGATCGAGAAAAAGCTGGGCGACTTTGGCGTGCAGGTGCAGGTGGTGGCGGCGCTGCCCGGGCCGGTGATCACGCGCTACGAGATCGAGCCGGCCACCGGCGTCAAGGGCTCGCAGGTGGTGAATCTGGCGCGCGACCTGGCGCGCTCGCTGTCGCTGGTGAGCATCCGCGTGATCGAAACCATCCCCGGCAAAAACCTGATGGCGCTGGAACTGCCCAACGCCCGGCGCCAGACCATCCGCCTGAGCGAGATTTTGGGTTCGCAGGTCTATCACGACGCCAAAAGCCTGCTCACCATGGGGCTGGGCAAAGACATCGGCGGGCACCCGGTGGTGGTCGATCTGGCCAAAATGCCGCATTGCTTGGTGGCCGGCACCACCGGCTCGGGCAAGTCGGTGGGCATCAACGCCATGATCCTGAGCCTGCTCTACAAGGCCGACCCGCGCGACGTGCGCCTGCTGCTGATCGACCCCAAGATGCTCGAGCTCAGCGTCTATGAGGGCATCGCGCACCTGCTGGCGCCGGTGGTCACCGACATGAAGCAAGCCGCCAACGCGCTCAACTGGTGCGTGGCCGAGATGGACAAGCGCTACCGCCTGCTGAGCAAGCTCGGGGTGCGCAACCTGGCCGGCTACAACGCCAAGATCGCCGAGGCGGCGGCGCGCGGCGAGCCCATCGGCAACCCCTTCAGCCTCACGCCCGAGCAGCCCGAACCCTTGCAGCGCCTGCCGCACATCGTGGTGGTGATCGACGAGCTGGCCGACCTGATGATGGTGGTGGGCAAAAAAATCGAGGAGCTCATCGCCCGCTTGGCGCAAAAAGCGCGCGCCGCCGGCATCCACCTGATTTTGGCCACCCAGCGCCCCAGTGTCGATGTGATCACCGGGCTGATCAAGGCCAACATCCCGACGCGCATCAGCTTTCAGGTCAGCAGCAAGATCGACAGCCGCACCATTTTGGACCAGATGGGCGCCGAGGCCCTGCTGGGCATGGGCGACATGCTCTACATGCCCAGCGGCAGCGGCTACCCGACCCGCATCCACGGTGCTTTTGTCAGCGACGACGAGGTGCACCGCGTGGTGGCTTGGCTCAAGGCCCAGTGCGGCGAGCCCGATTACGTGGCCGGCGTGCTGGAAGCCCCGATCGACGCCGAAGGCGGCAGCGAAGCCGAGGGCGACGCTGGCGCGGGCGGCGAAACCGACCCGCTCTACGACCAGGCGGTGGCGATCGTGCTGCAAGACCGCAAGGCCAGCATCAGCTACGTGCAGCGCAAGCTCAAGATCGGCTACAACCGCGCCGCGCGCCTGCTCGAAGACATGGAGCGCGCCGGGCTGGTGAGCGCCCTGACCAGCAGCGGCCAGCGCGACATACTGGTGGGTGGGCGCAGCGCCGAGTGAGGCAGTGGAGGCGGTGGTGCGAGTCGGCGGCCACAACTCCTTACACCTGCGCCGCCAGCGCCTGCAACCGGCGCACCGACTTTGATTCAAAATGCACATGATGCACCCACGAACCTTTACACGCTCCGGCTTGGCCTGCGCCCGGGCCCTCACCTTGGCCACGCTGGCGACCGTGGCCATCCTGCCCGCTGCGGCGGCTACGGCGACTGCCGCCCCGGCTGCCGCCATCCCTGCGCCGGCCCCAAGCCCCGGCACCGCCTTGGGCGACCTGCAAGCCTTTTTGCAGCAAACCCAGCAGGGCCGCGCCGCCTTCACCCAGACCGTGACCGGCCCGCGCCCGGCGGCTCCAGCCAACGCCGCCAACGCAGCTACCGCAGGCACTGCCGCCACCACCGCCCCGGCCGCCCGGGTGCAAATCAGCCACGGCGTATTCGAGTTCCAGCGCCCGAACCGCTTTCGCTTCCACTACCAGCGCCCGTTCGAGCAGCTCATCGTTGCCGACGGCCAGACCCTGTGGCTCTACGACCCCGATCTGGCGCAAGTCACGGCACGCCCGCAGCGCGACGTGCTGAGCCAGACCCCGGCGGCGCTGCTGGCGAGCGGGGCCGATTTGCGCACGCTGCAACAGGCATTCACCTTGCGCAACGCCCCCGACGCCGACGGCCTGCGCTGGGTGCAGGCGCTACCCAAGGGCGAAGACGCGCCGCTGCAAGCGGTGCGCATCGGCTTTCGCAGCGGCCAACTGGCGGCGCTCGAAATTCTGGACCGCTTCGGCCAGCGCTCGCACATCGCCTTCGAGCAGCTCGATACGCAAAGCGCCTTCAGGCCCGGCCACTTTGGCTTTGTCGTGCCAGCCGGGGCGGCCCTGATCCGGCCCGAATGAGCCCCGAATGACGCCACAATCGCGTTGACCCCCATGCAAGCCGGCACCCCTCCCTTGGCCGAACGGCTGCGCCCGCACACGCTGGCCGAGGTGATCGGGCAGGCGCACCTGCTCGGGCCGGGCAAGCCGCTGCGCGTGGCCTTCGAGACCGGGCAGCCGCACAGTTGCATCTTGTGGGGGCCACCCGGCGTGGGCAAAACCACACTGGCGCGGCTGATGGCGCAGGCCTTCGAGGCCGATTTCATCGCCATCAGCGCCGTGCTCGGCGGCGTGCGCGACATCCGCGAGGCGGTCGAACGCGCCCAGCAGGCGCGCGCCAGCCAGCCGCCACGCGCCATGCTGGTGTTCGTCGATGAGGTGCACCGCTTCAACAAAAGCCAGCAAGACGCTTTCTTGCCACACGTGGAAAGCGGGCTCTTTACCTTCATCGGGGCCAGCACCGAAAACCCGAGCTTCGAAGTCAATTCGGCCCTGCTTTCGCGCGCCACCGTCTATGTGTTGCAGCCCCTGAGCGAGGCCGAGCTGGAGCAGTTGCTGCAGCGCGCCCAGGCCCACGCCGGGCTGCCCGCGATCGAGCCCGCCGCGCGTCAGCTCCTCGTCGGCCACGCCGACGGCGACGCCCGGCGCCTGCTCAATAGCCTAGAGACGCTGGCCGTGGCGGCGCGAGCGCAAAACCTGGCGGCTATCAATGCCGACTGGCTGCTGCACCTGCTGGGCCAGCAACTGCGCCGCTACGACAAGGGCGGCGACGCCTTCTACGACACCATCAGCGCCCTGCACAAGAGCGTGCGCGGCTCCGACCCCGACGCCGCCTTGTACTGGTTTGCGCGCATGCTCGACGGCGGGGCCGACCCGCGCTACCTGGCCCGGCGCATGATCCGCATGGCGAGCGAAGACATCGGCCTGGCCGACCCGCGCGCGCTGCGCTTGGCGCTGGACGCCGCCGAAGTCTATGAGCGCCTGGGCAGCCCGGAAGGCGAGCTGGCCTTGGCCGAGGCGCTGGTCTATCTGGCCGTGGCGCCCAAGAGCAACGCTGTGTACACTGCCTACAAAAGTGCGCGCGCCCTGGTGCAGCGCGACCAAAGCCGGCCGGTGCCGCTGCGCTTGCGCAACGCCCCCACGGCGCTCATGCGCACGCTCGAGCACGGCAAGGGCTACCGCTACGCCCACGACGAACCCGAGGCCTTTGCCGCCGGCGAGAGCTACTTCCCCGACGGCCTGCACCCGCCCCCCCTGTACGAACCGGTGCCACGCGGCCTCGAGATCCGTATCGGCGACAAGCTGCGCGAGCTGCGTGCGCGCAATGCGGCCGCTTCCAAGCCCTGAGCCAGCAAGCCCGCGCCGTTTTACAGCAGCAGCCGCATGCTGCGCGCCGTTTCCTGCAACACCGGCAGCACGCGCTTGAGGGCCGTCTCTTGGCTTTCGTTGTTGATGGGCATGGTCACGCTCAAAGCGCCCAGCAGCTGGTCTTTGTGGTCGTACAGCGCCACCGAAACGCCACGAAAATTCACCTCGAGCTGCTGATCCGAAATGAACCAGCCTTGCAGTCGCGCCTGCTCGAAACAGGCGCGCAGCCGATCCTTGTCGCTTAAGGTGTGAACCGTGTAGGGGCGCAGGGTTTGCCGCTCCAGCCACGGGTTCCAGTGCGCGGGCCCGAGCATGCCCAGAATCACGATCCCGGCCGCTGTCACGTGCGCCTGCACCCGCGAGCCCAGCATATAGCCCGAATGGGTGTGGCGCAGGGTGCCGCTGCGTGCCAGATAGACCACGTCGTTTTCATCCAGCACCGCCACATACGAGGATTCCCCAGTGCCCGCCGTGACGCGCTGCAAATAGGGCTGCACGGCGCGCGGCAGCCGGGCCGAATCCAGGTAGGCGTGCGACAGGCGCAGCACGCGCGGCGTGAGCCAAAACAGCTTGCCGTCGGTGGCCACATAACCCAGATGCACCAGCGTGAGCAAGTGGCGGCGGGCAGCGGTGCGTGTCAGGCCGCAGCGCTGACCCGCTTGGCTGGCCGTCAGGCGCGGGTGCTCGGAGTCGAACACCTGCATGATCGACAGGCCTTTTTCCAGTCCGGCGATCCAGTCCCGGCGCTCGAGGGTTGCGGCTGCGGTGTGGGGTTGCATGGCGGGTGGTGTTTCGCTCGTGGGGTATGGTGGCACGAGTTTTGATCGATGATCGTTCGATTATGAGCGATCAGCGCAAATGGCGAGCGCTCGGGGTGGTCACTTGCCCAGCAAACTCGCTTACAGTGCCAAATATACAGAGGAGCACCGCCCATGAACGAAATCAGCAGCCTGGCCACCGGGATGCGCGAACCCTTGCTGGCCTTTAGCAGCGACGAAGCCAACCCGATCGGGCTCGATGGCATCGAGTTCATCGAATACGCCACCAGCAAACCGCAGGCCTTGGGGCAGGTGCTGGAGATGATGGGTTTCAAGCCCGTCTCGCGCCACCGCTCGCGCGAGGTGTTGCTGTACCGCCAAGGCGGGCTCAATGTGGTGGTCAATGCGCACACGACGCAGGGCCGCGACGGCCGCTTGCCCGACACCTCGGGCGTTGCCAGCCTGTCAGCCATTGCCTTGCGCGTGCGCGATGCGCGCGCCGCCTACCGCTACGTGCAAGACAAAGGCGCTTGGCCGGTGCCCACCCACGCCGAAGTGATGGAGCTCAACATCCCGGCCATTCACGGGGTGGGCGGGAGCCGGATTTATTTTGTCGATCGCTACCGCGAGTTTTCGATTTACGACGTCGATTTCATCCCGGTGCCCGGGGTCGAGCAACACCCGCCGGCCACCGCCGGGATTCATTTTTTTGGCGTCGTTCAGTACATTGGGCCCGAGCGCAGCAACGACTGGATCGAGTTTTATACCGAACTGCTCGGGGCACGCCTGATTCCCGACGAGGAGCGCTTTGGTATTTTGCCCAAAGGCAAGCTCATGCGCCTGCCCGCCATCCACCCCGGGGCGGAATTTTTGTTGCAGCTGATCGAGCCCGAGCCCAATGTGATCGATGTCGATGAGCGCCTGCAACGCATAGGCTTGGGCGTACCCGATGTGTTGCAGGCGGTGCAGCAGTTGCGCCGCAATGGGGTCGAGTTTGTGGAGACCGAGGCCGCGCACAGCGAGGCGCGCGGGGCCATCAGCAAAACCTATCTCGGCGCGGTGGTGTTCGAGCTCGTCAAAAGCACGCCGGGGGTGCAGCCATGAGCGCTGCCCAAGCTGCGCGGCAGGTGCCCACCGCCTTTGGCATGGACACCATCACGCTGCCGGGCACCCTCGAGGCCAAGCTCGAAGCCATGCAGCGCGCCGGTTTTGAGCAGGTGATGCTGAAAGCCAACGACTTGGTGGGGCACCCGGGCGGGGTCGAGGCGGCGGTGCGGGCGGTCAAGGCCAGTGGCTTGCGCGTGACCGGTTTTCAGGTGCTGCGCGATTTCGAAGGCTTGTCGGGCCATTTGCACGATTACAAGGTCGAGGTAGCCAAAAGCATGCTCGAACTGTGTGCCACGCTCGAGAGCCGCTTGCTGCTGGTGTGCTCATCCACTTCGGTGCACGCCAGCCACGACCTCGACCATTTGGCCGCCGATTTGCGCAAGCTCTCGATGCTGGCGCTGCCCTTGGGCATCAAAATCGCCTACGAGGCGCTGTCGTGGGGGCGGGTGGTGAACCAGTTCACCACCGCGTGGGACGTGGTGTGCCGCGCCGATGCGCCCAATCTGGGGCTGGGCATCGATTCGTTCCACATTTTTGCCGCCGGCACGCCGATCGAAGAAATCGACTACATCGACCCGGAAAAAATCCTGCTGGTGCAACTGTCCGATTTCATGTGGCAAGAGACCAAAACCTTTGCCGAGCGCATAGCCACGGCGCGCACCTTCAGGGTGTTCCCGGGCGAGGGGGTGCACAGCCAGCAATTGGTCGATCTGGTGCTGCGCCTGAATGCCCTGCGCTACACGGGCGATTACAGCTTCGAGGTCTTCAACGAAGACTACCTGCAAATGCCCTTGCCCAACGTGGTGCAGCAAGCCAAGCGGTCGGCGCTCTGGCTGGCCGACGATGTGCTGCGCAGCTCGGTGCCTTTTCCCAACAGCCTGCGCTTGCGCGCCTGATCGGCCTTTTTTACGGATTTTGAAGCGGGGCTGTATTCAGGCTTCGAGTTGCACCAACGAGCGCAGGGTCTGGGCGTCGGTGCTGGGGTAGCCAAAATACTCCAGATAGACCGGAATTTGCTCAAACAGCATGTCGGTGCCGATCTGGATCGGGCAGCCCCGTTGCTGTGCAGCCGCCAGCAGCGGCGTCAGGGTTTGCGCCATCACCACATCGCCCACCAGCGTCTGCGGGGCCAGACGCTGCACATCCAGCGGCAGCGGGTCGTCTGGGTTCATGCCCAGCGGGCTGGCGTTGATGACGGTGTCCATCCCGGCCGGGTCGTTGTCGGTGACTGCAACCCGCGTGGCCGGGAAATAGGTTTGCAGGCGCTGCGCCAGCGCGTGCGCGCTCTCGGCCTGGCGGTCGTGCAGGCGCAGCATGGCCGGCTGGTGTGCCGCCAGCGCGGCCGCAATGGCGCTGCCCACGCCGCCGCAGCCCACGATCAGCACCTTGCTGCCCTTGATCGGGTGTCCTTTGCGCAACAGGGCGCGGCTGAAGCCCTCGCCGTCAAACATATCGCCCAGCAGGCGTCCATCGGCCCCCTTTTTGACCGCGTTGCAAGCCCCGGCCACCATGGCAGCCGGGCTGGCGACATCGACCAGATTGAGCGTGGTCATCTTGTGCGGCATCGTCACCAAGGCGCCGCGGATGTTGCGCAGCGCAAAAATGGCGCGCAAAAACTGCGGATAGTCCCGCGCTTCGCAGGCCAGCGGCACCACCACCGAGTTTTCACCGATCGAGCGAAAGTAGGGGTTGTAGATCTGCGGCGACTTGAAGCTGTGCGTGGGAAAGCCAATGTGGGCGATGATTTCAGTGTGGCCGTTGATCATGAAATGGGTCTCCTCGGGCTTTTCATTCTATGCACGACGCTGGCGCCCACGGGGAGCAACGGGCGGCAAACGTACGAAGATCGCGCTGAATCGGATGAAGATCGCTCGAAATGGGTGTTAACCTTTATTTTCGAGAGTGGATCAAAGTCGGAACCCCTCAAAAAATGGGCGAAAAATCTAGGGTATTCCATGATTTCGATCGATAGTCGTTCGCCAAAGTATGCTCACCGATCGGCGCTTTCTGGCGGCACCTTCCTAGGCTATGCGGCATCGCATAGAGTACCCTACAAGACTTGGGGCAAGCCATCGAGTGGGTGCCGGCAGGTCTGAGTCACCGCGTCCCTTGTCGGTTTATTCGGTTCAATTTTTCAGGAGACACACATCATGTCGCTCGACAAACGTCAATTCATGGGTGCTGCGTTCGCTGCGCTGGCCAGCGCCTCGATGAGCAAGCTTGCCCTAGCCCAGGCGCCCTTTCCCACCCGCGACCTCAACGGCATCATCCAGTTTGGTGCCGGCGGTGGCACCGACATCAGCATGCGCGGCTATGCGCCGCACGCCGAGCGCGTGCTGGGCCGCAGCATCGTGCTCTCGAACCGCCCAGGCGCGGCCGGCGCTCTCGCCGCCAACTTCGTGCGCCAGCAACCCGCCAATGGCTACACCCTGCTCATGGGGGCCGAGCCGCAAGCGCTGTTTCGCGTCATGGGGGTGGCCGATTTCGATTACAACGAGTTTTTTCCGGTCAACATCGCCGCCATGGCCAATACCATCTTGCTGGTCACGCGCCCCAATGCGCCGTGGAACACCACGCAGGATATTTTGAGCTTCGTGCAGGCCAACCCGCGCCGGGTGCGCCAGTACCTGTCCGGCATTGGCACGGTGCCCTTTACCGTCAACCTGATGATCTCCCAGCTGACGCGTTTCGAGACCCTGATGGTGCCCTTCGACGGCGACGGGCCAGCCATCGCTGCCCTGCAAGGTGGCCACTTGGACATCGGTTTCCTCACCTCGGCGGCTGCCATCGAGCACGTGCGCGCCGGCCGCCTCAAAGCCTTGGGGGTGTTGAGCGACCAGCCGTTCCAAGGCATTGCTCCCATGACCAACGCGCCATCGCTGGCTGGTTTGCCGCGTTTCTTGCCTTGGGGCGCTTGGTTTGGCGTGTTCGTGCGGCGCGAGGTGCCCGATGCCGCCAAGGCGCGGCTGGTGGCGGCTTTCCACGAAGCAGGCAACAACCCCGACTACCGGCGCATGATGGAGGGGCGCGGCAACACCATGCTTAACCTCGGCGGCGACGAAGCGCAGCGCTTCATCAACCGCTGGGTCTCGACCACCGCATGGCTCTACCAAGACGCCGGCCAAGCCCGGGTGAACCCGGAAACGCTGGGCATTCCACGGCCAAGCTGATCATACTGGTAAGCGGGCGCGCTGCATGCTGCGCGCTCATTGCATTTTTTGTAGCGGGTGCTGTGATGTTGGATACCAAGCCTAGGGTCGTGGGCGAAGTCTTTTTTGTGCTTCTGCTGCTGGCGGTGAGCCTGTTTTTGCTCTGGTCGGCCTACACGATCTCGGGCTTTGAGTCTTTTGCCTCGGCAGGGGCGGTGCCCATGGCCGCTGCGGGTCTGATGGCGGTCTGCGCCTTGGTGATCTTGGTGCAGACGCTGCGCCGCCCACCCGGCGAGCCAGAGGCCAGCTTGGTGCGCCGCCTGATGGTGCAAGTCACCCCCCCGGCTTTGTTGTTCATGCTGGTGCTCATCGTCTTGTACGTGGTGCTGCTCGAGCAACTGGGTTTTTTGCTGGTCTCTTTTTTGTTTTTGTACGCCTCGATGTTTGTGCTCGGCAGTTTCCGCTGGTTTCTGAACCTGGTGGTGAGCGTGGGCACGCTGGTGGTGATCTACATTGTGTTTGAAGAGCTGTTTTCGGTCGTTTTGCCGGGTGGTCGCCTGTGGCAAGGGGTGTTTCAATAATGGAACTGGTGCACGCCTTCTTTGCCTCTTGGATCGACCCGTGGCTGTTGCTGCTGGCCGCGATCGGCACCTTTGCCGGGATTTACATCGGCGCCATACCGGGCCTGTCGGTCACCATGGCGGTGTCGATTCTGGTTTCGTTCACCTTCAAGTGGCCGATACATGACGCGCTGGTGCTGATTTCCGGCATCTTTCTGGGCGGGGTGTATGGCGGCTCGCGCAGCGCCATTTTGCTCAACATACCGGGCGCGCCAGCGGCCGTGGCCACCACGCTGGACGGCTACCCCTTGGCCAAAATGGGCGAAGCGGGCAAGGTGATCGGCCTGTCCACCGTCATGTCGGTGATCGGCGGCTTTGTCGGCATTGCGGTGCTGGCGATCGGGGCGCCATTGATTTCCGATCTGGCCCTGATGTTCAGCCCGCGCGATTACCTGCTGCTGGCCGTGATGGGCCTGTTGTTGGTGGGCGGGCTCACGGGCGACTCGCTGGCCAAAGGCGTTTTTGCCGCCGCCCTCGGGGTGCTGATCTCGACCGTGGGGCTGGATCCGCTCACCGCCGAGGCGCGCCTGACTTTCGATTCGTTGCAGCTGTCGGCAGGCATCAACTTCATTGCCGCCATGATCGGGCTGTTTGGCGTGGCCGAGGTGCTGGCGCAGATGCATTACCTGCACGTCAAGGCGGTCAAGCAAAACGTGAGCAAGATCATCCCGTCCTGGGCGCTGGTCAAGCAGCACTTTCCGCTTTCCATGCGCAGCTCGGCCATCGGGGTGGGCATCGGGGCGTTGCCGGGTGCCGGTGGCGACATTGCGTCCTTGATGGCTTACGACCACGCACGGCGCTCGACCAAAAACCCCTCGCGCCCCTTCGGTCAGGGCGCCTACGAAGGGGTGGTGGCACCCGAGAGCGCCAACAACGCCTCGGTCGGTGGGGCCTACATTCCCATGATGACGCTGGGCATTCCGGGCGATGCCGTGACGGCGGTGATCATCGGCGCCATGTTCATCCACGGCCTGCGCCCAGGGCCGCTGCTGATGACCGAGACGCCCGATTTGTTCTGGTTCATCGTCGGCTCTCTGGTGCTGGCCAACATTTTCTTGCTCATCTTTGGCCTGACTGGTATCCGCATATTTGCCAAGGTGGTCGAAACACCGAAGGCCTTTTTGTTGCCGGTGATCTTGATTCTGTCCGCCGTCGGCGCCTACGCGATCAACAACAACCCGGTCGATGTGTACTGGATGCTGGGCTTTGGCGTGCTGGGTTACCTGATGAAGATTTACGGTTTCCCGGTGGCGCCGGTGATCTTGGGGATCGTGCTGGGGCCCTTGTTGGAGCGCAGTTACCGCCAGTCGATCCTGATGACGGGCGAAGACACGGTGCTGTTCTTCACCGAGTTCTTCACCTCGCCGATTTCCGTCATCCTGCTGCTGGCCTTGGGCTTTAGCTTGCTGGTGAGCACGCCGTGGTGGAAGCGCTGGCGCAGCCGGGGTAAGTAGGCGGTGTGTGTGGGCGGGGGCAGCCCATCAATCGCCTTCCGTCGGCTCGCCGGGTAGTGCCTGCAGCTCGCGCTCAATCTGTTCAATGCTGGGCAGGCCGGTTTGCAGTTCAGCCGGCAACGATTCCAGCAGCTTGAACTCGGCCACGCCCATGGGTTGGGTCTTGTCGCCCAAGGCATACTCGGCTACCACTTTGTTCTTGCTCTTGCACAGCAGCAGGCCGATGGTGGGTTGGTCGTGCTCACCCTTGATCTGGCGGTCCACCGCAGTGAGGTAAAAACCCAGTTGCCCCAGATGCTCGGGCTTGAACTGGCCGCCTTTGAGCTCGATCACCACGTAGCAGCGCAGCTTCAGGTGGTAGAACAGCAGGTCGATGAAGAACTCGTCGCCCCCTACCTCCAGCAGCACCTGCCGCCCCACAAAGGCAAAGCCTGCGCCCAGCTCGAGCAAAAACTGCGTCACATGCTGCACCAGCGCTTGCTCGATGGCGCGCTCCTGTGCATCATCGTGCAAACCCAAAAAATCAAAGCGATAAGGGTCCTTCAGCGACTCGCGCGCCAAGTCGGAGAGCGGCGCTGGCAGGCGCTCGGCAAAGTTGGTGATGGCTTGGCCTGCGCGGGTGTGGGCGCGGGTTTCGATCTGCATCACCAAGACGTTGCGCGACCAGTTGTGCTCAATCGCCTTGGTGGCATACCAGCGCCGTGCCGCGCTCTCGGTCAACTTGTCCAGTAGGGCAAGCTGGTGGTACCAAGGCAATTGTGCAAGCACCGCTTGCACAAATTCAGCCTCGGGCCCAAGCTTGGGCAAAACTGCGCATGTACTTGAGGTTGCGCGGCGAAAACCCCTTCATGTCCGGGAAGGCGGTGCGCAAATCGTGCGCCAGCCGCTCGATCACCTTGGCGCCCCAGCCCTCGCGGCTTTGGCGCTGCAAGATGTCGCGGCCTATCTGCCAGTACAGCAGCACCAGCTCGCGGTTCACCGCCAGCGCGGCGCGCTGCTGAGCGCTGTGGATGCGGATTTTGAGCTCGGCCAGCCAGTCGGCATAGCCCGCTGGCGGCGCGGTGATGGCAATCGGGCGCTCGCTCATGCCAGCACTCCAGCGCTCAGGGCCCAGCAGCGCAGCGCCGACCACTGGGCTGCGCCGGGTTGTGCTGCATCTTCAAGTTCCCAGTCCATCTGTGTCCCTCCGCTGCGTAAACCGGATGCCGCTCATCCGTTTCCATCCGTCCCCGTCCATTCTAGGCCACCCACCCCCGCTAAAATCAAAGGTTTGCACCCACACCCCCACAGCGCACCATGGCCGACGACACGCACCTGCCCGCCGACGAAAACCACCTGATCTCCGAGCGGCGCGCCAAGCTGCAGGCGCTGCGCC
>Ga0208610_100235_pt1 | contig 22370 bp, 19 predicted proteins | sample SubbioR11Jul_8A2_FD_184815 | JGI IMG/M metagenome (GOLD analysis project Ga0208610, IMG submission 184815) | Serpentinite rock and fluid subsurface biosphere microbial communities from McLaughlin Reserve, California, USA - CR11Jul_8A2 (SPAdes) | ecosystem: Environmental > Terrestrial > Deep... | reverse complement strand
GCCGGGGCGGGCCACTTCGTGGGTCATCCTGTTTCGAAACCTATGGGCCGCAGTACTAGCCTCCGTGCGCCCAGCGCTGGCGCAGCAGCAGGTACAGGAAGAACGGTCCGCCGACCAGCGCGGTGACGATGCCCAACGGCATCTCGGCCGGCGCGACCAGCGTGCGCGCCGCCAGATCGGCCAGCACGACCAGAAGGGCACCGAGCAGCGCTGAGGCCGGCACCACGATCCGGTGGTCCGGTCCGCAGGCCAGACGCACGAGATGCGGCGCCACCAGACCGACGAAGCCGATCACGCCGGTCAGCGCCACCAGCGCGCCGGTGGCCAGCGCCGCCAGCACGATCGCCGCGCGCTTGACGCGCGCCACGTCCACGCCCAGGTGCTCGGCGCGCGCCTCGCCGAGCGCCAGCGCGTTGAGCGCCGGCGCCAGACGCAGCGCCAGCACCAGCGCCAGCAGCACCAGCGGCACCACCGGCAGCAGCGCGCGCCAGGTGCCGCCGGCCAGCGACCCCAGGTTCCAGAAGGTCAGCGTGCGCAGTTGCTCGTCGGTGGCGACGAAGATCAGCAGTCCGACGCCGGCCATCGCGATCGCGTTGATCGCGATGCCCGCCAGCAGCGTCACCGGCAGCGACAGCACCCCGTGGGCGCGGCCGATCCGGTACACGAGCGCGGCGACCCCCACGGCTCCGGCGAACGCCGCCAGCGGCAGCAGATAGGGGGCCAACGCATCGCCGCGCAGCCAGGCCGGCGACAGCGCATTGCCGAGCACGATCACCGTCGCCGCCGCCAGCGCCGCGCCCGCCGACACGCCGATCAGCGCCGGATCGGCGAGCGGATTGCGAAACAGGCCCTGCATCAGCGCGCCGGCCACTGCCAGCCCGGCGCCGGTGAGGACCGCCAGCAGCACGCGCGGCGCACGGATCGCAGTCAGCACCGCCGCCTGCTGGGCATCGGCCGCTTCGCCGCCGCCGAGCAGGGCGAAGACGATCGCCAGCACGTCGGCCGGTGGGATCCGAAACGCGCCGTGGCCGAGCGCGGCGACCACCGCGATCGCCAGCGCGATCGCGAGCGCGGCGAGCACGGCGCCCGCGGGCAGCCGGCGCGCGCCTGCGCTCGGTGCGACCCAGGGGTCGGTGGCTGCGCTCACGCCAGCGTTCCCAGGAAGCGCGCCAGCTCGGCGGTCGCTTCGGGCAGGCGCGGACCGGTGCCGAGCAGGTAGAGCGCGTCGCGCGCTAACACCCGCCCGGCGCGCCCGGCCGGCGTCAGGGCCAGGCCGGGCAGCGCCAGCAGTTGCGCCTGGCCGCCGAACCGCTCGACCCCCTGCGCGGTGGTGACGATCGCCTGCGGTGCGGCGGCGACCACCGCCTCGGCGGTGAGCGGTCGATAGCCGTTGAAACCGGTCAGCGCGTTGACGCCGCCAGCGGCGCCGATCAACGCGTGCGCGGCGGTGCCGAGGCCGGAGACCTGGACGTTGTTGGCCGCGTGGCCGAGCACGAACAGCACCCGCGGCGCGCGCGCGTCGCGCACGATGCGCCGCTGCACGTCGTGCCACTGCGCGCGCAGCGCCGCCACCAGTTGTTCGCCCTGCTCTTGCCGCTCGATTGCCGCGGCCACCGTGCGCACGTTGGCGAGCAGCGCTTCGATGCCGTGGCCGGAGGCGACCCGCACCAGCCGCACGCCGGCGGCGCGCAACTGCTCGAGCACTGCCGGCGGTCCGGCCTCGGCGCCGGCGATCACGACGGTCGGACGCAGCGACAGCACGCCTTCGGCCGACAGACCGCGCAGGTAGCCGACCTTGGGCGTGGTGTGCGCCGCCGGCGGATACAAACTGGTGGCATCGGTGCCGACCAGCAGTTCGCCGGCGCCGAGCCGGTAGACGATCTCGGTCAGCGAACCGCCGACGCTGACCACGCGCATCGCCTGGCTGCGCGCGGCGCGCGAGCGCGGCGGCCAGGCCGCGACCGCCGCCGCGCCGAGCGCGGCCAGCGCCAGCCGGCGACGGCGCCGGTCGAGGCTGGGGTCGGATCTGGCGCTCATCGCGGCTGCCCTAGCCGTCGAGGCGCGGCAGCACGTGCACCAGCGCACGCCACGCCGCCAGCTCCGGCAGGCCCGGCTTGCGCTCGCCGAAGAACATCGCCATCGTGCCGCCGGCGGCATCGAACAACTCGAGCGAGGTCACCTGACCGTCGCGGGTCGGCTTCTTGACCACCCACGCCGCGCAGATCGCGTCCTCGCGCAAGTGCAGGCTGAAGCCGGGATCGACAACGTTGAGCCACGGCCCCGTCACCTCGACCCGGTGCACGGCTCCGGTGTGGATCTGGATCATTCCCGGATTGCCGACGAAACACATGATCGAGGTGCCGGCGCGGGCCGCTTCCTGCAGCAGCAGGCGCGCGCTGCCCTCGTTGACGCGATACGCAAGGTCGGTCGGCGCCAGCCGCAGCGCCTGCGTGCGCGCGAGCCGAAACCGGCGCAGCAGCGGAAAAAAATCGTGCGTGTCGGTCATCGCCCGCCACGCTTCCTGAAACGCCAGCAGATCGATCTCGTCGTCGGCCGCCGGTGCCGTCGCCGTTGCGCCGGGTCGCACGCGCTCGCCGGGGCTCTGGTTGGCATCGGCGTGGCGGGCGAGCAGCTCGGACCAGGCCGCGAGATCCGAGCCGTCACGCAGGAACACCTTGTGGACCGCCACCCCGCGCGCGTCGAAGAACTGCACGCTGCGCTGCACGCCCTGTGCCGTCTCCTCGCTCACCGCGTAGCCGTGCTGCCACTGTCCGTAGAAGATCCGCAGGTCGATCTCGCGGCCCAGGGCGAGCCCCACCTGCCCTTCATGCGACATGTTCTCGAAGCGGCCGGTCTTCTCGTGCACGGTGCTGTCGTTGCGGGTCAGCGCGAGCACCGAGCCGAGGCGCGGCATCGTTTCGAACAGCGCCGGCCAGGGCGCGGCCAGGCGCACGCACGACATCGGCGCGCGCTGGCCGACCGCCGCCGCCACGGCCTCGCATTCGCTGACCCCGAGCGCGAGCGCCGCGTCGCGATGGCGCAGCTTGCGCTCGCGGCGCAGCGCCTGAAAGGCGGCATACAGCGCGATCGGATCGGCGCCGGCCGGGGCCGCCGCCAAAGTCGCTTCAGTCGGCATACGGTCACCCTCCTCAGAACGCGTACTCGATGCGCGCCGCGACATTGCGGCCCGGCTGCGAGAAGAAGTCGACCCCGGCCGGATTGCGCGCGTCGGCCTGGCGGATGTCGCTCCACAGCCAGTGCTTGTCGTCGAACACGTTGTTGACCGCCAGCGCCAGCCGCAGGCGAGGCGCAGGCGTCCACCACGCCGCCAGGTCGAGCACCTCGTAGGCCGGCGGACGGAACCAGGGCACGACGGTCGCGCCGCTGATGTCGTCGACACGCTTGACCGCGGCTGCCGCACGCACGGTGGCCTCGGCGCCCCAGCGCTGCCACTCGCGTGCCAGCGTCAGTACGTAGCGGGTCGGCTCGATGCTATCGAGCGGCCGGTGGGTCGTCTCGTCGCTGCCGCGCGCGTAGGCGAGCGCGCCGCTGGCGCGCCAGCCGGGCGCGAGCTGCCAGGCGAAGCGCGCCTCGGCGCCGTGGATGCGCACGCGCGAGAGGTTGTCCGACATGAAGGTCCGCAGCAGACCGGCGAGGCAGTCCGGATCGCCAGGACAGGTCAGCTCGACGCTGGCGATGAAGTCCTTGTAGCGGTTGTCGAACGCCGCCAGTTGCACGCGCCAGGTGGCACCGCTCCAGCGCAGACCGAGCTCGACGCCGGTGCTGGTCTCAGGCTGCAGGTTCGGGTTGGGGGCGATGCCATAGCGCATCAGCGGCTGGTGGAAGTGGCCATTGACCTCCTCGTAGTTCGGCGCGCGAAAGCCGCGCACGATCTGCGCGTGCGCCGACAGCACCGAGCTGACCTGCCAGGACGCGGCCAGCTTGGGCGAAAGGGCGCCATCGGTCTGCTCGACCGCCTGGCGGCCGATCGCCGCCAGCGCGCGCTGCGACAGCGAATCGAGCTGCGGTTCGAGCCGGCGCCAGTCGTAGCGCAGCCCGGGCACGAGCGTGAGCCGGTCGCCGGCGAGCCCGGAGATCTCGCTTTGCGCGAACAGGCCCACCGTGTCGGTGTGGCCGGGAGCGAAGTCGCGCAGCGGGAAGGTGTCGCCGGCGAGCGACTTGGTGAACGCTCCGGTGCTGAGGTTCCAGATGCGCGCATCGCGCAGTTGCTCCGTTCGCACACGCTCCAGGTCGACGCCGAACACGAGCAAGTGGCGCTCGCCGAGCGCCTTGTCGATCTGCACGCCGCCGCCGGTGGCGGTCTGCTCGAACAGGAACTCCTGCTCGACCTGGCAGTGGTTGGTGCCGGCGATCGTCGCCGAGCAGCCGGCGGTCGTGTTCGTGCGCCGCTGGCGGTTGATGTTCTCGGCTGCGCTGTCCTGATGATGCAGGCGCGTGGTCAGGCGTTCGTACCAGCGGCCGCGGTGTTCCCACTCGAGGCTGGCGCGCGTGCGCCGGCTGCTGTCCTCGCCGCTCCATGCGGTCACTCGCGGCAGCGCGGTCGACAGGCGCAGGACCTGAACGTCGACGTCCTGTTCACGCCCCTCGATGGTGAGCGTGACCCGATGACGCGCGCCGGCGCGCAGCACCGCCTTGGCGATCACGCCCAGGTCGCGCACGTCCTGAGGGTTCGGGCGCGAGCGGGCCGGCGACACGATGTCGGCGTCGCCGCGGTTGTCGAACTCGCCGGCGTCGGTCTGCGTGTAGCCGAGCAGCCACTCGAGCGATCCGGCGCGGCCGGCGCCCAGGAAGGTGCCGGTGGTGCCGTCGTTGGCTGCGGTGTGGCCGCCACGCAGGCGCGCGCCGAAGGCGGCCCCGGGCGCGAGCAGGTCCGTCGGATCGAGAGTCAGGAATCCGATCACGCCACCGATCGCGTCCGACCCGTACAGGCTGGAGGCCGGCCCACGCAGGATCTCGACCCGCTTGAGGAACTCCGTCGACGGGCCAAGCGGCGCGCTCATCGTGAAGTTGCCGGGCCCGCCGAGGTTGTAGAAGTTCGGCAGACGCACGCCGTCGACCAGTTGCAGCACGCGGTTGTCTTCCAGGCCGCGGATGTTCGGGCGGGTGGCGCCGAAGCGGCGCGCGTCGCGCGCCAGCGAGACGTCCGGTTCGTTCTCGAACAGCTCCGACTCGTCGGCCGGCAGGCGCCGATAGAGGTCCTGGCGCGAGATGCGCGTGATCGTCGCCGGCACCTTGTGCGCCTCGGCTTCGGTGCGGGTCGCGGTGACCACCACCTCCTCGAGCTTCTCCTCACGTTTGGCCGGATCTTTCTGCGCCAGCGCGCCGCCGCCGGCGAGCGCGGCGACGAGCGCCGCCAGCGACCGGACGGCGAACTTCTTCCCTCTCCTTGCACGTTTCGGTTCCATTCCTGCGTGGCTTCCCTGCGTCGGTGGATGGTGATCGGGGTCAGGTCAGATCGAAGCGGATCGGCACCAGCGCATAGGCGGCGCGGGCGCGGTTGCCTTCGACGTACGGACGAAAGCGCGCCGCGCGCACTGCGCGCACGGCGGCTTCGTCGAGGCGGGCGAATCCGGACGAGACGCTCACCGCGACCGCCACCGGAAGGCCGCGTTCGTCGATCTGCACCCGGACCACGACCAGCCCCTGCTCGCCCAGGCGTCGCGACAGCGGCGGATACACGGGTGGCTCGAAGTGCGCGTACTCGATGTGCTGGATGTGCACCGGGTCGGTCGCGGTGTGCGCGCCTGGCGCCTCGCGCGCTCCGGCCACGCCCGGCGCCGCCGCCAGGGTCGGCGCCGCACTGCCGGCCGGTGCGGCGGCCGGCAGCGTGATGGTCGCCGGCACGTCGATCGCGATCTCGGGCAGCGGCGGCATCGACAGCACCGGCGGCGGGCGCAGCGCGGGCACGAGCGCGGGCAGTGACGGCTCGGCCTGCCGTTGGCTCGGCGCCGCGATCAGCCGTACCTCGACCGTGCGCGGGCCGGTCGCGGGCGCTCGGGCGGTGCCGACAAACAGCAGCACCGACAGCACGATCGCGTGCAGCGCGGCGACGGCGACCGCGCCGCCGAGACGGTGTGGAGCGAAGTGGACGGGATCCGTGACGAGCATGTTCTGGAGTCCCGCGGGGATCTGTCCGGGGCGGCCCCGGGCATCCCGCCGGCTTGCTCGTCGCGCTCGCGGCGCCGCCCGCGAAGCGGGTGGCTCAGGCGACTGGCTGGCGTGGTGACTGTGCTTAGCGTTCGGTGATCGTCCGGCTCGGGTTCGTTGTCGGGGTGTCGAGCGCTACTTGGTCAGGATCAGCTTGCCCAGGCGGGTGACGCGCAGCGTGTACTGCTCGCCCTGGTGCAGGATGCGCAGCTCGCGCCGCTCGCCGAGCAACTCGGCGCTGCCAACCGACCGCACCGCCGGCTGGGCCCGCGCTGGCTCGGAGGGCTTGCAGGAGGACGAAGACCGGTTCATGTCGGTTGCAGAGCGGGTCGCCGCGGTTGCAGAGGATGGACCGGGGGAGGTGGGGGAGAAAGACCAGCCCGATGCAACCGCGGCGAGACCTTTGTTCACGAGCGTTCAGCGATCGCCGCCAGCGACCGCCGGCGGCGCGGCGGGCAGGCAGGCGGCGACCGACGTCGCAGGCAGCGCAGCCGGCCACACGCCGCCGGTTGCCGCCGGTGCCCGGTCGGCTGCGTCCAGCGCCCTGCCGGCCGATTGGGCCGATTGGGCCGATTGCGCGCGCGCTTCGTTCCAGACCGACAGCGCACCGGCAACCAGGGCGCCGATCAGCGCCGCGCGCATCCCGCGCACGAGCCAGCGTTCGCCAGAGCTTGCCTCGACACGATTGCTTCGCATGCTTGCCTCTCGACTGCGGGTTGCGAGCCGCCGCATCATTCGAAGGGCGGAAGACGCGGCCGCGCCGGACGAAGATTAACGCGATTCATTCCTATTTGCAAATATGTCTCATTTTTATTGAATTGACACAGATCAAGGCCGCCGGCCAGCGCCAGGCCCCTGGCGCAGGCCAGCACAACGCCGGCGAGGCGCCGCCAACCCGCCCGCCATCGGCTTCGTCCACCCGGCACTGCCGCCATCCCGCGGATTCGTCCGCTCGCTTCAGGAATCGCCCAGTGTGCCGAATTGTCCAGGCGAGCGGGCCGCACCGCCGCCGGCTCGGCCAATCGCCGCCCGTTGGCATCCGGTACATTCATTCCGAAGGTGGCCACCGGTGGCGCGCGTGCTGCCGCGCCCTACGGCGCAGCCGTGACGCCGCCGTCGGCCACCACCGCCCCACAGCAAAGGCTGCCAGCGCATACCGTGTCCGCCGATCCGACCGATCCGATCACGTTGGGACCGGCTGGCGGCCTGCGCGCCGCCGCGGCGGCGCGACCGCGGGTGTTGATCGCCGACGACTCGCGCATCGTGCGCACCTCGCTCTCCCAGCACATCCGCGACCGCTTCGAGATCCGCGAGGTCACCGACGGCGAGGCCGCCTGGCAGGCGATCCTGCTCGACGCCTCGATCCGCGTCGTGCTCACCGACCTGGCGATGCCCAAGGTCGACGGCTTCGAGCTGCTCACGCGCGTGCGCAGCTCCAAGGTGCAGCGCATCCGCGAGCTGCCGATCATCGTCATCTCCGCCGAGGACGAGTCCGCCGAGCGCAGTCGTGCCGCGCAGCTCGGCGCCACCGACTTCGTCGAGAAAGGCGCGGCGGCCGCCGAGCTGGCCGCCCGCCTGGACGTGCTGGTCAAGCTCGCCTCGACGCGCGAGGCACTGGTCGAAAGCCAGGCCTCGCTCGAGTCGGCACGCACGATCGACCCGGACACCGAACTGCTCAACCCGCAGTTCTTCGACAAGCAGCTCGACAAGCTGATCTCCTACGCCCGGCGCAGCCTGACCGACGTCGCGATCATCTGCATCCGCGTCGAGCTGTCGCTGCCGCCCGCCACCGGCTGGGACGGCGAGATCGAGCAGCGCATGCGGCTGGTCGGCCGCGCGCTCGCCGCCTCGGTGCGGCTGGAGGACTTCGCCACCCGCACCGACAAGCTCGAGTTTTGTGTCGGAACGCAAAGCAGCGGCCTGTCGGGTGTGCTCAGATTCGCGGCGCGGCTGCGCAAGGTGCTGGAGAACGTCGAGGCGGCCGGCCCCGGGGTCGAGGTCTGGACCTGCATCGGCGTGGCGACACTGTCGGAGGAACTGCGCCGCAGCGCCGACGAGTTGCGCTCGGTGGCGCAGCGGCGCGCCGCGCAGGCGCAGCAGAGCCGGTCGCGGCGGATCATCCTCGGCACTGCCGAGGGTGTGGCACCGAGCGCGCTCGAGGCGAGCCCGGCCGAAGGCGGCATGGACGTCAACCTGGCGCTGGCGCTGATCGCCGCCGGCCGTGCCGCCGAGGTGGTGCCGCATCTGGCGGCGCTGCTCGAACAGATCAGTCCGCTGCTGCGGCTGCTGCGGCAGCAACGAGAGCTACAGAACACGGCGGCCGCGCAGTCCGCCGACAACAACGCAAGCCGGATGGCGGAGGACCGAGGCAATGCACACCTACAAGGAGTTTCACGCCCGCTCGCTCGCTGACCGCGATGCCTTCTGGGCCGAGCAGGCGCGCCTGATCGACTGGCGGCAGCCGGCACACAAGACGCTCGACTACAGCCGCCCGCCGTTTGCGCGCTGGTTCGTCGGCGGCACCACCAATCTGTGCCACAACGCCGTCGATCGCCACCTGGCGGCGCGCGCCGGGCAGGCGGCGCTGGTCTACTTCTCGACCGAGACCGGCGAGGAGAAGACCTACACCTTCGCGCAACTGCATCGCGAGGTGAACCGGATGGCCGGCATCCTGCGCGGCCTCGGCGTCGGCGTCGGCGACCGCGTGCTCGTCTACATGCCGATGATCCCCGAGGCGGTGTTCGCGATGCTCGCCTGCGCCCGCATCGGCGCCATCCACTCGGTGGTGTTCGGCGGCTTCGCGTCGGTCAGCCTGGCCACGCGCATCGACGACGCCAAGCCGCGCGTGATCGTCAGCGCCGACGCCGGCTCGCGCGCCGGCAAGGTGGTGCCGTACAAGCCGCTGCTCGACGAGGCCATCCGCCTGGCGCAGTTGCCGCCGAGCCACGTGGTGCTGGTCGACCGCGGCCTGGCGGCGATGACGCGCGTCGCCGGGCGCGACCTCGACTACGCGCGACTGCGCGCCGCGCACATGAACGACGAGATCGCCTGCGAGTGGCTGGAGAGCTCGCAGCCGAGCTACATCCTGTACACCTCGGGCACCACCGGTCGCCCGAAGGGCGTGCAGCGCGACACCGGCGGCTACGCCGTGGCGCTGGCGGCGTCGATGCCGCAGATCTTCTGCTGCCAGCCGGGCGAGACCTTCTTCTGCACCAGCGACATCGGCTGGGTGGTCGGCCACAGCTACATCGTCTACGGCCCGCTGATCGGCGGCTGCACGACGATCCTGTACGAGGGCACGCCGCTGCGGCCGGACGCCGGCATCTGGTGGAGCCTGGTCGAGAAGTACCGACCGACCTCGATGTTTTCTTCGCCGACCGCGGTGCGCGTGCTCAAGAAGCAGGACCCGGCGCTGCTGCGCAAGTACGACCTGTCGAGCCTGAAGCTGCTGTTCCTGGCCGGCGAACCTCTCGACGAGCCGACCGCCCGTTGGATCTCGGAAGGCATCGGCAAGCCGGTGATCGACAACTACTGGCAGACCGAGACCGGCTGGCCGATCCTGGCGATCCCGCGCGGCGTCCAGCCCCTGGCCTCGAAGTTCGGCTCGCCCGGCGTGCCGTCGGCCGGCTACGACGTGCGCATCCTGTCCGAAGTCGACGGCGCCGAGATCGGCGCCAACCAGAAGGGCGTGGTGGCGATCGAAGGGCCGCTGCCGCCGGGCTGCATGAGCACCGTCTGGGGCGATGACGAGCGCTTCGTCAAGACCTACTGGACCAGCGTCCCCAACCGGATGGTCTATTCGACCTTCGACTGGGGCATCCGCGACGACGACGGCTACTTCTTCATCCTCGGCCGCACCGACGACGTGATCAACGTCGCCGGTCACCGGCTCGGCACGCGCGAGATCGAGGAGTCGATCAGTTCGCACCCGAACATCGCCGAGGTGGCGGTGGTCGGCGTCGCCGACCCGCTCAAGGGTCAGGTGGCGATGGCCTTCGCCGTGGTCAAGGATGCGAGCCGGATCGCCGGCGCCGAACAGCGCAGCGCGCACGAGGCCGAGGTGCTCAGGACCGTCGATGCCCAGCTCGGCGCGGTGGCGCGGCCGGCGCGCGTGCACTTCGTGACGGCGCTGCCGAAGACCCGCTCCGGCAAGCTGCTGCGCCGCTCGCTGCAGGCGATCTGCGAAGGCCGCGACCCGGGCGACCTGACGACGATCGAAGACCCGAGCGCGCTCGAGCAGATCCGCGCCGCGCTCGCCGGCTGAAGTAAGCTCGCGCGCCCTGGCGGCTGCGCACCGCGCGCGGCGCGCGTCGTGCGCGCGGCGCCTTGCCATGAACGAACACCTGAGCTTCACCTACCTGGCCGGCGCCGTCCTGGTGCCGCCGGTATCGCTGATCCTGCTGGCGCTCGCCGGCCTGCTGCTGGCGCGCCGGCGGCGCGCGCTCGGCGTCGGCGTGACCGCCGCCAGTCTGGTGGCGCTGCTCGCGCTCAGCCTGCCGGCGGTCGCCTTCACGCTGATGAGCCGGCTCGAGGGGCCGCCGTTGCCCAACAGCCGCGCGATCGGCGATGCGCAGGCGATCGTCATCCTGGCCGGCGGCATCTCGCGCGGGGCGGCTGATTGGGGCGGCGCCACCGTCAACCTGTTCACGCTGCAGCGGCTGCGCTACGGTGCCTGGCTGGCGCGCGAGACCCGGCTGCCGGTGCTGGTGACCGGCGCCGCGCCGCGCGAAGGGTTGCCCGGCGAGGCGGCACTGATGCGCGAAGTCCTGCAGCAGGAGTACGGGGTGCCGGTACGCTGGGTCGACGAGCGCGCGCGCACCACCGCCGGCAACGCGCGCGAGTCGGCAGCGATCCTGCGCGCCGCCGGCGTGCGCCGGGTGGCACTGGTGACCAGCGCCTTTCACATGCCACGCGCGCAGCGCGCCTTCGAGCGCGCCGGCCTGCAGGTGGTCGCGGCGCGCACCGGCTACTTCGGCCTCGCCGGCGGCGGCCTGCGCGCCGTGCACCTGGTGCCCAACGGCGATGCCCTGCGCCTGAGCTACCTGGCGCTGCGCGAGATGGCCGCCAACCTGATGTACCTGCTGATCGAGCGCGAGTAGACGGCCGCACGGTCGCAACCCCAACGGAGGAAGCGATGCGCACCCGCCCCACCCTGACCCTGGACGACGCACGCGCGATCGCCGCCGCCGCGCAGGCCGAAGCGCAGCGCAACAACTGGGCGGTGACGATCGCCATCGTCGACGACGGCGGCCACCTGCTGTGGCTGCAGCGGCTCGACGGCGCGCCGCCGATTTCCGCCTACATCGGCGCCGAAAAGGCGCGCAGCGCCGCCCTCGGCCGGCGCGAGACCCGCGTCTACGAAGACATGATCAACCAGGGCCGCAGCGCCTTCCTCTCGGTACCGCTGCTGCAGGGCATGCTCGAAGGCGGGGTACCGATCGTGGTCGGCGATCAGGTGCTGGGCGCGGTCGGCGTCTCGGGCGTCAAGTCGAGCGAGGACGCGCAAATCGCCAAAGCGGGCATCGCCGCGCTCGGCTGAGCGGCGCAACGGTCGGCCGCAGGCTGCGCCGGCGCATCAGTCTTCGGTGGCCAGCGCCGCACGCCGGCCACGCTCGACGTCGACCTTCGCCAGCACCAGCAGCCCGGCGACGAAGTACAAGCCGGTGATCATCATCGCCAGCCGGTGGTCGTTGTCCGAGAGCCAGGTCACCAGACCGTAGGTGATCGGCCCGACGATCGCCGACAGCCACACCGCCGAGTTCCACAGACCGTAGAACTCGGCCAGCCGCCGCCGCGGTGCCAGCAGCCCGACCATCGCCCGGCCGGCGCTCTGGCTCGAGCCCATGCACAGGCCGGCAAGGTTGGCGGCGATCCAGAAGCCGACCGCGCCGGTGCTGGCGGCGGCCACCGCGATCATCGCGATCCAGCCGACGATGGTCAGCGCCAGCGCCCGCTTGTGGCCGACCGCGTCCTGCACGTAGCCGAAGGCGAAGGCGCCGGCGGCGGCGGTGATGTTCACCAGCAGCACGAGCGCCATCGTCTGCGCGGTGTCGAAGCCCATCACCTGCTGCGCGTAGATCGCCGCCAGCGCGATCACCACCGACAGCCCGGCCTGGTACATCAGCCCGCAGGCCATCAGCCAGCCGAAGTCGCGGTAGTCGCGGATCCGACTGAGCGTGTGCCACAGGCGCGCGGTCGACTCGCGCACGACCGTGCGCACCGTGGCGTGCGAACGCGGCAGCGCGCGCTCGCGCAGCACGAGAAACAGCGGCAGCGACGCCAGCGCGTAGACCGCCGCCGTGATCAGCATCGTCACCGGCACGTACGAGGTGGCCGGCGCGCCGCGCGCCTGCGCCGCCAGCACGTAGGCGAGCGACAGCGACAGCGACAGCAGCCCCCCCAGGTAGCCGACGCTCCAGCCCCAGCCCGAGACCTTGCCCAGCGCCTCGGGCCGCGCCAGCTCGGGCAGGAAGGCGCTGTTGAACGAGACGCTGGCGGCGAAACAGAAGTTCGACACGACCACCAGCGCCGCCGCCAGCCACAGGTCGCCGTCGCCCACCAGCCCCAGCAGCGCGGTGGCGATCACGCAGCCCGCGGTCACCAGCGCCAGCAGCCGCTTCTTGGCCGCGTGCACGTCGGCGAAGGCGCCGAGCGCCGGCATCACCAGCATGCCCAGCGCGTAGGACAGCGACAGCACGAGCGTCCACGCCAGCGTCGCCCACGGCGCCCCCTGCGCCACCACGGCGACGAAGTAAGCGTTGAACACCGCCGTCAGCACCACGGTCGTGTAGCCGGAGTTGGCGAAGTCGTACATCGCCCACGCCAGCACTTCCTTGCGGGGCACGCCCGGGTTCAGGGCCCGGGGATCGAACAACGGCATCGGCACTCCTTGCGCAGCCGCGATCCTAACTGCGGCCGGGTTGCACCCGTGTGGCCGCTTCAGGAATTGCCGGTGACGATCGCGCGCAGAAGGTTGCGCCGCGCACGTTGCTCGTAGCGCAGGCGGAAGGCGGGCAGGCAGAAGATCTCGGGTCGCTCCAGCAAGCGACCGAAGAAGGCGACTCGGCGACGCTGGAAGCGGCTCCAGGCCTGGGCGTCGTCGGCGACCGGCCACAGCGGCCGCTGCTCGGCGAACACCTCGCGCGAGTGACGCTCGAACTGCTCGTCGCCGGCCGCCAGTCGCAGCAGGTCGAGGTCGAGCACCAGGCGCGCAGCCTCGCTGCGCGGCAGGTGATCGGCGGTGTCGATCACGATCCGGATCGCCAGTTCGAGCACCGGCGCCGGCAGGCCGGCACCGTAGACGCGCAGCAGTTGCGCCGACATCGCCTCGTTGCTGCCGCGCGCCGCGCCCGGCACGTAGATGGCGTCGTGGAACACGACCGCCAGCGACTGCTCGGGTTGCAGCGGACAGCCCATCGCCAGCGCGCCGTCGAGCATCTCGCGCAGGTGCGCGCGGTTGTGATAGTGGCGATGCGGCTCGTCGTAGAAGGCCAACGCCTGGTCGATGCGGGCCCTCGGGTAGCCGAGTGCCAGCAGCGGCGCCAGCGCCGGGTGACGATGGTCGAGCGCCGCGTCCGGCGCAGCAGAAAGCGCAGTCATGACGGCGATCCTAGGGGCCGGCCGTTGCCGCCGCCTAGCGAATATTCCGGTGCGCCGGCGGGCGGCAGCCAGCAGCCACGTTCGGGTTGACGCCAGCACGGTCGCGGGCTTTCGCGTCACCGGCAAACCGTCGGCGACCACCCGGTCTGCGCACGACACGCGACGCGCATTGACGGGTCACGCGCAACGGCATCGACCTGTGATGCCGTTCGCGCGAAGCGCATGCGGGTGACAGGGATTACATCGATCGGCCGATGGTCGCGCGCACCGCAGATTGCCGACACTGCACTCGGTTGCGTTGCCGCAGATCGAGCCATGCGTATCGTCATCCCTCAGAGTCCGGCGGCGCCCGCGAGGCCCGCCACCGCCACGGCCGCCAAGTCCTCGCTGCGACTGGAAGCGCGCGGTCCGTCGACGCGACCGTTGCCACCGGCCGGCGAGTCGCGCGAGCAGCTCGAGCGCGAGCTCGATCGCGTCCAGCACGGCCTGCTCGGCGAGCGCGCGAACTTCGGCCAGCAGTTGAACTGGCTGCTGCTGTCGCAGGCGCTGCTGCTCAACGCCTTCCTGATCGTGCTCGTGTTCGGCTGGTCGACGCCGCTGCCGGGCAAGCGCGCGCTGCTGGCCGCACTGGCGCTATTCGCGGCGGCGCTGGCGATCCTGATCGTGCTCGCATTGCGCGGCACGCGCGACGCCGTGCTGTCGCTGCAGGAACTGCGCCAGACACTCGAGGCGCGACTGCACAAGGACTGCCAGCGTGCACCGCTGTTTGCGTCACGCGCACTCGTCACGCGCAGCCTCGCGACAGCCGCCGGCGGCCTGCTGCCGGTGGCGATCGTCGCCGGCTGGATCGCGCTTGCCCTGTATGCGCTCGCGGCACCGTTCGCCACGGCTTCCGCACCGCAGCGCGATCTCGGCGCGCCCACCTCGACCGCCGGTGCGCAGTCGCTCGCCCGCAGCCCGAGTCCGAACCGAGCGGCCACCGGGCAGAAGCCGGCGGCCGCACCGCCGCCAGCGCATCCGGCCACCGTCGAGCACGCCGAACCCGAACCGGTGGCGGCCGCGCACCGGCACGGTGCCAGGTGACGAGGTCGCTGTCGATCGCTGCGATCGCCGCCGCCGTGCGGGTCCGGACAACGGCCCTCAGCCGCTCGCCCAGTTCGGCCGGCGCTTGTTGAGGAAGGCGTCGACGCCTTCCTGCGCGCACTCGTCGATCATGTTGCAGGCCATCGTCTGACCGGCGAGTTGGTAGGCGGCCTCGATGCCCATCTCCGACTGGCGGTAGAAGAGGTTCTTGCCGATCGCGATCGACGCCGCCGGCTTGGCAACGATCGACTGCGCCAGCCGCGCGACCTCGGCGTCGAGCTGCTCGGCCGGCACCACGCGGTTGACCAGTCCGCGCTCGAGCGCGCCGGCCGCGTCGACGAAGTCGCCGGTGACCAGCATCTCGAAGGCCTGCTTGCGGCCGACGTTGCGCGACAGCGGCACCGCCGGCGTCGAACAGAACAGCCCGAGGTTGATGCCCGACACCGCGAACCGGGCGGCGTCCGAGGCCACCGCCAGATCGCACATCGCCACCAACTGGCAGCCGGCGGCGGTGGCGATGCCGTGCACGCGCGCGATCACCGGCTGCGGCAGGGTCTGGATCCGCAGCATCATCTGCGCGCAATCGGCGAACACCTTGCGGTAGTAGTCGAGACTCGGGTTCGCCCGCATCTGCCTGAGGTCGTGGCCGGCGCAAAACGCCTTGCCGGCGCCGCCGATCACGACCACGCGCGCGGTCGCGTCGGCCGCGACCGCCGCCAGAGCCGCCTGCAGCGCCGCCAGCATCTCCTCGGACAGCGAATTGAACTGCGCCGGGCGATTGAGCGTCAGGTGCACGACGCCGCCGTCACGCCGTTCAAGCACCAGCGGCTCGAGCCGGGTCGAGCTATCGGCTGCATTCATGGGTCGCTCCTAGACGTCGATCGCCGAGGCCGACTGGGCCTGCTGGCGCAGGATGAACTTCTGGATCTTGCCGGTGCTGGTCTTCGGCAACGGACCGAAGACGAAGTTCTTCGGCGTCTTGAAGCCTGCCAGGTGCTGGCGGCAGAAGGCGCGCAGTTCGTCGCCGCTGACGGTCGCGCCGGCGCGCAGTTCGACGAAGGCGCAAGGCACTTCGCCCCACTTCAAGTCAGGTTGCGCGACCACCGCGGCGGTCATCACCGCCGGATGCCGGTACAGGACGTCCTCGACCTCGAGCGACGAGATGTTCTCGCCGCCGGAGATGATGATGTCCTTGCTGCGGTCCTTGATGCGCAGATAGCCGTCCGGCTGCATCACCGCCAGGTCGCCGGAGTGGAACCAGCCGCCGGCGAAGGCTTCGCGCGTCGCCTGCGGATTCTTCAGATAGCCCTTCATCGTGATGTTGCCGCGGAACATCACCTCGCCGATCGTCTCGCCGTCGGCGGGCACCGGCTGCATCGACTGCGGATCGAGCACCGCGACCGCCTCGGCCATCGGATAGCGCACGCCCTGGCGGCCGTTCTTCAGCGCGCGCTCGGCGAGCGCAAGCTGCGCCCACTCGGGCTGCTTGGCGCACACGGTCGCCGGGCCGTAGACCTCGGTCAGCCCATAGACGTGCGTGAGGTCGAAGCCGAGCCGGTCCATGCCCTCGATCATCGCCGCCGGCGGTGCCGCGGCGGCGACCATCGCGTGCACCTTGTGCGCAATGCCCTGCCGCAGCTCGGCGGGCGCGTTGACCAGCATCGCGTGCACGATCGGTGCGCCGCAGTAGTGCGTGACCCGGTGCTCGCGGATCGCAGCGAAGATCGCCGCCTCCTCGACCCGCCGCAGGCACACGTGGGTGCCGGCCATCGCCGCCACCGTCCACGGGAAGCACCAGCCGTTGCAGTGGAACATCGGCAGCGTCCACAGGTAGACCGGGTGCTGCGGCATCGCCCAGACGAGGATGTTCGATACGGCATTGAGGTAGGCGCCGCGATGGTGATAGACGACACCCTTCGGATTGCCGGTCGTGCCCGAGGTGTAATTGAGCGCGATCGCATCCCATTCGTCGCCGGGGCGCGACCAGTCGAAGTCGGGCGAACCCTGTGCGATGAAGCGCTCGTAGTCGAGCGCGCCGAGACGCTCGCCGGGACCGTCGTAGATCGGATCGTCGACATCGATTACTTCGAGCTTGCGCTTCAACTGCGACACGGCGGCCGCAGCGATCGCGACGAACTCGCGGTCGACGACGAACAGCTTCGCCTCGCCGTGCTCGAGCATGAACGCCACCGAGGCGGCATCGAGCCGCGTGTTGATCGCATTGAGCACGCAGCCGGCCATCGGCACGCCGTAGTGCGCCTCGACCATCTCGGGCGTGTTGGCGAGCATCACCGCAACGGTGTCGCCGCCGCCCAGCCCGCGCTGCGCCAGCGCATGGGCGAGCCGGCGGCTGCGCGCGTAGGTTTCGGCCCAGGTGCGGCGGATCGCCCGCTCGCCGCTGCCGTGCACGACCGCCGCGAGCTGCGGATGCACGGTGCCGCTGCGCTCGACGAACGACAGCGGCGTCAGCGGCGCGAAGTTCGCCGCATTGCGTTCGAGTCCCTGATCGTAGAGGGCAGTTGTCATGGCGGATCGAGGATCGAGGATAGAGGCAGCCTGTTGCAGGCCGAGGCAGTCGGCCCCTGAGTCGTCGATTCCCTAGAGTTGCGCCAGCACCTTCAGGTGCGCGGCGACGCTACGCGCCAGCGCGCTCAGGTTGTAGCCGCCCTCGAGCGTGCTGACGATGCGGCCGCCGGCGTGCAGGTCGGCCAGTTCCATCAGGCGCCGGGTCATGTACGCGTAGTCGGATTCGACCAGGCCCATCTGGCCGAGATCGTCCTCGCGGTGCGCGTCGAAACCGGCCGAGATGAAGATCATCTGCGGCGCGAAGGCGTCGAGCGCCGGCATCCAGACCTCGTCGACCACCTGCCGCACCAGGTCGCCGCGGGTGCCAGCGGGAAGCGGCACATTGATCATGTTTTTCGCGTGACTCTCAGCGCCGGTGTACGGATAAAACGGGTGCTGGAAGAAGCTTGCCATCAGAACCCGGTCGTCGTCGGCCAGGATCTCCTCGGTGCCGTTGCCATGATGCACGTCGAAGTCGATCACCGCCACCCGCGCCAGTCCGTGCGCCGCCAGTGCGTGGCGGGCGCCGATGGCGACGTTGTTGAAGAAGCAAAAGCCCATCGCCTGCGCGTGGCGCGCATGGTGGCCGGGCGGGCGCACGGCGCAGAAGGCATTGGCCAGCTCGCCGCGCAGCACGCGGTCGGTAGCTTCGACCACGGCGCCGGCGGCACGCAGCGCCGCCTGCCACGTGCCCGGGCTCATCGACGTGTCGGGGTCGATCGAGACGTAACCCGCCTTTGGTATTCTGGCCTCGAGCTGGGCGACGTAGTCGCTGCAGTGCGCGCGTTCGAGTGCCTGGCGCGCGATCAGCGGCGCGTCGACGTGGACCAGGTGCGGCAGCAGACCGAGCGCGATCAGATGATCGTGGATCGCCGCCAGCCGCTCCGGACTCTCCGGGTGCCAGGAGCCCATTTCGTGCGCCGCGCACACGCTGTGAGTGACGTAGCCGGTGTCCACTGTCTCCCGCCCTCGCATCAAGCCGGTTGATCGCGACCGGTGCGCCGCGACGCACCGGCCGGCATGGCCTTGTCGTTTGGACCCAGTCTAATGCTAGAGAAACTGCGTACCTGCGCCGCCCAGATCGGTTCCGTGATCGTCGGCAAGGAGCTCCAGATCCGCCAGAGCCTGACCTGCCTGCTCGCCGGCGGCCACCTGCTGATCGAGGACGCGCCGGGGGTCGGCAAGACCACGCTGGCACACGCCATCGCGCTGTCGCTCGGGCTGCCGTTCCGGCGCCTGCAGTTCACCAGCGACCTGCTGCCGTCGGACGTGATCGGCGTCAGCGTCTACGACCGCAGCGACGGCCGCTTCGTGTTCCACCCGGGACCGATCTTCAGCGAGGTCCTGCTCGCCGACGAGATCAACCGCGCCAGCCCGAAGACGCAGAGCGCGCTGCTGGAAGCGATGGAGGAGGCGCAGGTTTCGGTCGACGGACTGGCGCGGCCGTTGCCGCAGCCGTTTTTCGTGATCGCCACCCAGAACCCGCTGCATCAGGTCGGCACCTTTCCGCTGCCCGAGTCGCAGCTCGACCGCTTCCTGATGTGCATCAGCCTCGGTTACCCGGACCGCGCCTCGGAGCGCGCGCTGCTCGCCGGTGCGGCGCGGCGCGACATGCTCAAGACCTTGCCACCGCTGGCGCGTCCGGCCGACCTGGTGGTGGCGCAGGACGCGGTCAAGACCGTGTTCGCCTCGGCGGCACTGCTCGACTACGTGCAGGCGCTGCTCGCGCACACGCGCGCCAGCGGCCGCTACGCCGAGGGTCTGAGCCCGCGCGCGGGTCTCGCCCTGCTCGCCGCCGGCCGCGCCTGGGCCTGGCTCGATGGCCGCGACCACCTGATCCCGGAGGACGTCCAGAACGTGCTGCCGGCGGTCGCCGGCCACCGCCTGCACGCGACCCAGCGCGAAGGCACGCGCGTGCTGCACGGCCGCGAGCTGGTGTCGCAGTTGATCGAGGCGGTCGCGGTCTAGGATCCAGGTCCGCGATCGGCAACGCCGTAGCACCATGTCGCTCACCGCCCACCCGCTCGCGCTTCGCCTCGGCGACTGGATCTCCGGCCGCTCCGGGGTCGAGCCGGGCGAAGTGCTGCTCGACCGCAAGCGCGTCTACATCCTGCCGACGCGCGCCGGCGCCGTGTTCGCGGCGGCGATGCTGGTGTTGCTCGTGGCCTCGATCAACTACGCGTTGCAACTGGGCTTCCTGCTCACGTTCTTGGCCGCCAGCATGGCGATCGTCGGCATGCACCACACGCATCGCAACCTGGCGCGCATCACGCTGCGCGCGCAGCGCGCCGACCCGATCTTCGCCGGCGATGTCGCCACCTTCGAGCTGCTGGTCGCCAACCCGACCGTCGAGCAGCGTCTGGCGCTGCACTTCGGCTTCGCGCTGCACCTGAAGCGACGCGGCGAGCGCGGGCGGCAGCGCCGCCAGGCGCCGGGGTTCTGGCTCGACCTGCCGGCGCGCGGCAGCGCGACCGCACGGCTGAGCCTGCCGACGCGCCGGCGCGGGCAACTCGCCTGCCCGCGGATCCGGGTGCAGACGAGCTTTCCCTTCGGACTGTGGCGCGCCTGGGCCTACTACGCGCCGCCGCTCACCGTCCTCGTCTATCCGACACCCGAGCAGGATGCGCCGCCGCTGCCGGTGGCCGGCGGCAGCGGTCGCGAAGGGGCGGGACTGGCGGCCAGCGGCGAGGACTTCGCCGGCGTGCGCCCATACCAGGCCGGCGATCCGCGCAAGATGATCGCCTGGCGGTTGGCGGCACGCAGCGACGAGCTGCCGGTCAAGCTGTTCGAGGCGCCCTCGGGCAGCGAGCTGCTCCTCGACTTCGAGCGCCTGCCGGCGCAACTGGACACCGAGGCGAAGCTGTCGCGCCTGACGCGCTGGCTGCTGATCGCCGAGGCGGCGCAACTGCGCTACGCGCTCGCCCTGCCGGGAGCGACGATCGAACTGGGCAGCGGCGCCGCGCACCGCGCGCGCTGCCTGGCGGCGCTGGCGCTGTTCGAGCGGTAGGGGTCGGCCATGGCCAGCGCGCCGGCAGCCACCGCCCGACCCGCACCGGGCGAGCGCCTGCGCCGGCTGCGCGACGCCACGCTGCTGCCGCAGGTGTCGAGCGCGGCGCGCGAGCGGCGCGACCTGCTGGTGCTGCTGGCCGCGCTGGCGTTCATCGTCGCGCCGCACTTCACGCACCTGCCCTGGTGGGCGACCGCGCTGCTCGTCGTGCTGTGGTTCTGGCGTGTGTGGCTGGTGCTGGCGCAGCGACCGCTGCCGGGCCGCTTTGCGATGCTGCCGCTGCTGGCGGCGGCCGCCGGCGCGGTCTGGCTCGAACACGGCACCGTCCTCGGGCGCGATGCCGGCGTCACCTTCCTGCTGATGCTGCTGGCGCTGAAGCTGCTCGAGATGCGGGCGCGGCGCGACGTGTTCGTGGTCGTGTTCCTCGCCTTCTTCATCCTGCTGACGCTGTTCCTGTTCGAACAGGGCGTGCTGGTGGCGCTGCTGTCGCTGGCCGGTGTGCTGCTGCTGTTCTTCGTGCTGGTGAGCGTCAGCCTGGAAGACGGCGACCTGCACGCGCGCGTCAAGGCGCGACTGGTCGGCCTGGTGTTCCTGAAGTCGCTGCCCCTGGCGCTGGCCCTGTTCGTGCTCTTCCCGCGCCTGGACTCGCCGCTGTGGGCACTGCCGGGCGACGTCGACGCCACCCGCACCGGACTGTCGGAGACGATGGCGCCCGGTGCCGTCGGCCGCCTGCTGCAGTCCGAGCAGATCGCCTTTCGCGTGCGCTTCGAAGGCGCGCTGCCGCCGCCCGGCGAGCTCTACTGGCGCGGACCGGTGTTCGGCGTGTTCACCGGCCGCGCCTGGCTCGGTGGCGGCGAAGCACCGGCGGCGACGCCGCCGATCGTGACGCCCGGTCAGCCGGTCTACGAGTACACGATCACGCTCGAGCCGCACCGGCGCGACTGGCTGTTCGCGCTCGAGCTGCCGATCGACCTCAGTGGCGCCGGCGAACTGGCGCCGCGCCTGCGCTCGGACGGCCAGCTCATCGCCGGCCGGGTGATCGGCGAACGCGTGCGCTACACGCTGCGTTCGGCGAGCCGCTACCGCTTCGGCCCCAATCCGACGGCGCTGGCGCCGCAGGAGGGGCTGCGGCTGCCGGCCGGCTTCAACCCGCGCACGCTCGAGCTGGCGGCGCAACTGCGTCGCGACCTCGCTGCCCAGGGCGCTGCCGGCGAGGAGGCGCTGGTGCGCGAAGTCCTGCGCCGCTTCCGCGAGCAGGGCTTCCGCTACACGCTCGAGCCGCCGCCGCTCGGACGGCACTCGGTCGACGAGTTCCTGTTCGACACCCGCGCCGGCTTCTGCGAGCACTACGCGTCGGCCTTCGTGGTCCTGATGCGCGCGCTCGAAATTCCGGCGCGCGTGGTCACCGGTTACCAGGGCGGCGAGTTCAACCCGGTCGACGGCTTTCTCACCGTGCGCCAGTCGGATGCCCACGCCTGGGCCGAGGTCTGGCTGTCGGGGCGCGGCTGGGTGCGGGTCGACCCGACCGGCGCGGTCGCCCCCGAGCGCATCGAGCGCGCCGCGCGCGGCGCGCGCGCGGCCGCGGCCGGCGGCGCGGTGTTCGGCGAGCGCACCTTCGATCTGCTGCGCGCGCTGCGCTTCCAGTGGGAGGCGATCGAGAACGGCTGGAACCAGTGGGTGCTGTCGTACACCCCCGAGCGCCAGCGCGAACTGCTGCGCCGGCTCGGGCTGGCGCCCGATACGCACACGCTGGCGCTGCTGTTCGCGGCGGTGGTCAGCACGATCCTGGCGCTGCTGGCGGTGATCTCGCTGCGCCACCGCAGCGAGCGCGACCGGCTCGGCGAACTGCTGGCGCTGGTGCGCGCGCGTCTGGCCGCCGCCGGACTCGAGGTGCCGGCGCACTTCGGTCCGCGCGCGCTCGCCGCCCACGCGCAGCCGGCGCTGGAGG
>Ga0208610_100233_pt1 | contig 22390 bp, 20 predicted proteins | sample SubbioR11Jul_8A2_FD_184815 | JGI IMG/M metagenome (GOLD analysis project Ga0208610, IMG submission 184815) | Serpentinite rock and fluid subsurface biosphere microbial communities from McLaughlin Reserve, California, USA - CR11Jul_8A2 (SPAdes) | ecosystem: Environmental > Terrestrial > Deep... | reverse complement strand
GCAGCGAGCGCCACAGTGAGGTCGGCGACTCCAGCAACGACGGCGTGCGGATCGATGCCAGCGAGCTGCGGGCCAAAGTGGTAGGTGAAGGCGGCAACTTAGGCTTAACCCAACTGGCCCGCATCGAGTATGCCCTGGCCGGAGGACGGATCAACACCGACGCCATTGACAACTCCGGCGGTGTGGACTTAAGCGACCACGAAGTCAACCTCAAAATTCTGCTGTCGCCGCTGGTGGAGCTGGGCGAACTGAGCCAGATGGAGCGCAACCGGCTGCTAGCCGACATGACCGACGAAGTGAGCCGCCTGGTGCTGCGCGACAACTACAGCCAGTCGCTGTGCCTGTCATTAGCCCAGCGCCGCAGCCAGCGCGACCTGCTGCTGTTCGAATCGCTGCAAAGCTACCTCACCGAGCGCGGCGTCTTAAAGCCACAGCTCGAGTTCCTGCCCAACCGCCGCGCCTACGAGGAGCGCCATAAGGCCGGCTTAGGGCTGACCCGGCCTGAGCTAGCTATTCTCTTGGCCTACACCAAGCTGGGCCTCTATCGGCGGCTGTTAGAGACCGACCTCCCTGACGAACCGACCTTCCAGCACTACCTCTTGGAGTACTTCCCCGCACTCTTGCAGCGGCGCTTCCCGGAGGCCATCCGGGCGCACCCCTTGCGGCGCGAGATCATCGCCACTCAATTCGCCAATAAGGTTGTCGATCTGGTGGGCATCACTTTCGTGCATCGCATCATCCGCGATACCGGGGCGCTACCGGTCGAAGTAATCCGCGCGGCGCTAGTAGCTTTTGAGGTGCTGGACGTACTACCACGGTTGGAGCAGCTCTTTGCTCTCGACAACCGGGTAACCGCTGAAGCTCAGTACCAGGCGCTCGAGGAGCTAGTCAAAGCCATCGAGGGGGTAGTGGGCTGGCTGATTTTCAACGATGTGGTGACCGACCCGCTCGACACCTTTATCGCCTGCTACCGCGAGCCGCTGGCCAGGCTCGGCCGTGGACTACAAGCGCTCCTGCCCGAGAGCGAAGGGCGGCACTATCAACAAGGTTTCGAGGCGGCGTTAGCTGCCGGCTTCCCTGAGGCGCTTGCCCACCTTATTGCCAGCCTGACCTACCTGCCCAGCAGCCTGGGGATTATCGACATTGCTCGCTCTGCCCAGACCGACTTAGATACTGCTGCCCGTCACTTCTTCGTACTGGGCGAACGGCTAAAGCTTGGCTGGCTGCGCGACAACCTCGCTGCTATTCAGCACAGCAGCAAGTGGGAGAAGATCGCTAGCGGTGGCTTGATAATTGACTTACGCCGTGCCCAACGCGACCTAACCGCGCACTTTTTACTTAGCGCTGCTGTCGGCGGCCCGGCGGCATTAGACACCTTTTTGGCCGAGCATCCGCGCCTGCTAAAGCGCTACGACGAAGGGCTGCGCGAGGTGCAGGATAATAACACGCTCAGCCTGGCCAGTGGCGGCGTGTTAGCTAGGTTGCTATTACAACTCGCCCAAGAGACGCGCCGCACCATTCCAGTAACCACTACGCCAGCAGCTCCTGCACCAAGCGATTGAGCCTTATCAGCCCGGCTGGAGTAGCTTGCAGCACCGGCCCCTGGCGCGTCAGCCAGCCTAACTGGCTATAGCGCGCCAGCCAGTCCTGTAGGAGCACTTCCACCTCCAGGCCGCTCTTGGCCGACAGCGCCGCCAGATCGACGCCGCGCCTAGTGCGCAAGCCGGTCATCAGCACGTCTTCGAGATAGCGCCGACCACCGACCGCCACTATCTCGGGGAGGTCGCCGCGCAGCCAGCCCTTGATCGGCGGGTTGATCCGCCGCTCGCCCACCCCCCCCCCTAGACAGCGGGGCAGGAAGCTCGCGGCTGAGGGGCCCAAGCCCAAGAAGAACTCGCCGTGCCAGTAGACCTGGTTGTGGCGCGACTCACAACCGGGCCGCGCGTGGTTGGAGACCTCGTAACGCCTAAGCCCGTACTCCGGCAAGATCTCCTGCACCAGCAAGTAGGCGTCAGCATCCTGGTCGGGATCGACCCTGATCCCGCGCAAGGCGAACGGCGTGTAGGGTTCTATAGTCAAGCTATAGACGCTCAGGTGCGGCACGCCGGTCTGCGCCAAGGCGCGCAGGTCGCGCAGCACATCTTGGCCCGGCACCGCGGTAATCAGGTCAGCGGACACCGCAAAGCCCGCTGCTAGCGCCATAAATACTGCCTCTAACCCTTCGCGGCCACTGTGCTGCCGCCCCAAGAAGCGCAATACCGCCTCCTGACTGGACTGCACGCCGATGGAGAGGCGGCTGAAACCCAGGGCCTTAAGGGTCTTTAACCGCGCCGCGTCGAAGGTGAGCGGGTCGGCTTCAAGGGTGGTCTCGAGCCTGCCCGGCCAGCCCCAGGTGCGCGTAAAAATAGCCACGATCGCCGCTAGCTCAGCATCCGTAAGATGCGAAGGAGTGCCACCGCCAAAATAGATGGTGTCGAGCGGGCCGGGGAAGGCTTCGTAGCTGGCCGCCGCCTCCTGCTTAAGCCGCCGCAAGTAGGCTGCTACCAACCCCTCCTGGCGCTTCATCTTGTGAAAGTCGCAGTAAGGGCAGATGCTGGGGCAAAACGGCACATGGAGGTACAGCGCGCGCGGCACGCGCTCAGCTTAGCGCGCAGCAGCAGGCCGGGGCGGCTGTTGCGATAACACTTAATAAAAGATTTAGGTTTGCCTAAACTTAATCACCATCTTCACTGAGAGCGCGCTTTGGCACTTTCCGGCTTAAACTGTGACCTCTGCCGGCGGCAGCGGTTAAGGAGAACTTTGGCTGCTTAACAGGGAGCTCATGCTCTAGCGCGGCTCTCCACTGCCCCCAGGGCCTTCCAGCCGCTCCTTGTCGCTCCCGAAACAGCCCGCTAGCCGCTTCTCAAGCGTCGCGCGCCAGCTTTTGGAAAGACTCAAGCCCCTCAATAGCTGCTCGATAACAGCTAGGTCGTTCTTGTCGTGGTGCATCACCCGGTTGGCTTCGGCCACGCTTACGCTCTGCGGGTCTCGCTCAAGAAGCGTGATGAGGTCACCAGGGCTCACCCAGCCGGGCTCGAGACAGCGGAGGTAGAAGCCGGTGTAGCCCGTCTCCTGCACCCAAAGCGCTAGTTTGGGCTCCTGGTAGCTGGCGGAAAGCTTGAAGCAGGGCTGGCGCGGTTGGGAGACCTGCACCCGTGCGCTGCCCACTCTGAAGATGTCGCCGATATGAACGGTTTGCTCGAGCAGCCCAAAAGTGGTGAAGTTCTCACCAAAGGGGGCGGGCGGCAGGTTGCGACCCAGCCGTACTTGCCAGTAGGGGAGGTGCTCGCCCGGGTAGACGCACACCGCTTTGTCGGGGCCGCCGTGCGCCTTAAGATCGGCCTGTTCGTCGCCGGAGAGCCCGTTTTCGCTAAGAAATACCGGCCCCCGGACCGGCTTCTTGATGAAGGCGCTCAGGACCGTCTGGCCGCCATACCGCAGCGGCTTGGGTAGGCCCACCTGGAGGCCCTGAAGATGGGCCCTTGGCCCTGGGCTTACAGGTTGCATTTGGCAAATCCCGGATGAGTTGGTAACACTGGCGAGGGCAATAACCCGATTTTACGAGGTTGGGTGGCCCGGAGAGGCGACAGCGCCCCTCCGGGCGAACACTCCCCGCGAACCATCACTTGAGGTCGGACAGGTTAGCTCCAAAGTTGATATGAAAGACCTGGCTATCCAAGACCAGTGCAGGGACCGATTCGATACCCAGCTTCTCGGCCTCAGAGAGCCGGTTCTTGGCCGTGCCCAGATGCACCACCTCGACTTCGAAACGATTCCTGTCTAGTGCCCCGAGCACCGCTTCCTCGGCGCTGACGCACACAGGGCAGCCGGCGTGGTAGAAGACAGCTCCCTTTTTCATGGCATAACTCCTTTCATTTCGCTTGCTTTTGTTAGCGAGGGCCCTGTGCCACTCGCGCCAAAAGGATACGTCTACCGCGCCATCGCTTCAAGATGGCACTTTCCGGTAAGATGGGTACGGAATGGTCCCCAATTCTTCGCCGAGCGGCTCCCCAGAGAATCGCCAGGCTGTTCCCGTCGCCACCATGGTAGAGAGCATCGTCGGCTGCAAGTGGTCGGTACGCCTGCTCGGGCTTCTAGCTGATGGCAGCGCCCGGCCCAGCGCGCTGCTTCGAGCCTGTCCAGGTCTGTCGGCAAAGGTGATGAACGAGCGGCTGCGGAAGATGATGCGCTTCGGCATCGTGCGTCGCACCGTATTCGGCGAGAAGCCTCCCGTCGAGGTCGAGTATGAACTGACGCCCTTCGGACGTCGCTTCATGGCTATCATTGAGGGGGTGCGTCGCCTTCAGGAGGTGGTAGATTGTGGCGCTATCGAGCCTGATAAGCAACCGGAGTGAGGCGGTAGCTGATAGCGGTCGCCCGATGCACCTGACGGCGCTGCGCTCGGCAGCTGAACGGACATGCTAGGAGGCTCCAATCCCGAGGTTTGGCAGTATCGAGCTGGCTTCGGCTCACGCCTCGCTATGACAGATGGGCACCGGCATCACCAGGTCACAGGATTTCACATAACGCAGCGATGATAGAATCTCTGGCATGAGTACAGCCTCCACCATCGCTAAGACCTATACCAAAGTCTCCATCCATCGGCAAAAGAGCGATTTTGCCTACTGGCAAAGCCAGCCTTATGCAATGCGTCTCGCGGTGTTGGAACAGATCCGCCGCGAATATCACCAGTGGCGGTACGGTGCTCAACCAAGACTTCAAAGAGTTTATTCAATCATTAAACGATAACCAAGTCCGCTACTTGGTCATCGGCGGCTACGCCGTAGCGTTTCACGGTCATCCACGCTATACCCAAGATATCGACGTGTGGATCGACCTCAGCCGTGAGAACGCGGCCAGAATGGTCGAGGCGCTGGAGCAATTTGGCTTCGGCTCTCTGGGCCTGACGGCGGATGACTTTCTTGCCCCAGATCAGATCATTCAACTGGGCTACGCCCCCAATCGCATTGATATTCTCACCACGCCGGTAGGGGTGGAGTTTGAGAGTTGCTACGCGTCGCGGGTCGAAGTGGAGATCGACCAAATCAAGGTGAACTTCATTGACCTGGAGAATCTCAAAAAGAGCAAGAAAGCTGCAGGGCGACACCAAGACTTAGCGGACGTGGAGAACTTGGAATAACTGTCTCCCGTAACTCCGCCACCCAACAGTGCATGCAGCCGACCGCGCCATGTGGCGCGGCTGGGACCGGCCCGCGAGCCTACTGGGTGGAGTTTGGTTTTAGGTAGAGCTTGAGGCGCAGCAGCTACTGCGCAATCTGTGCTAACCTCCTGATTAGAGGTTATCGATGACTTTCATGATCGAGCTCGAGCAAGAATGAGGCTGAGCGCTGGTTGGCTGAGGTGCTTAAGCTACCCGTTGTGCTGACTTATGGGCAGACGCCGGATGAAGCTACCGCCGAGGCACAAGCTTTAGCCTTGCGCGAGGTAGTCAGTAATGCGCCGCCGGATCAGCTGCAAGTCGCCCATGCGCCGACCTAGCTCTTGCTCCAACACCCGCACCGGCAAGAGCTGCTGCGGCGCCCGCGGGTCCTGGTGGGCGCGGCTGGTAAAGCGCGGCAGCAGGGCTGCTAGGTAGTCAGCCAGCAGGGCGGCTCTAGGCAGCGTCTGCTCCGGGGTGCGACCGGCATAGAACTGCAAGCGCACCATCCCGGCCAGGCTATACAGCCAGGGGTGCGGATCGCGCAGCCGCAAGAAGCACTGGAAGGTGTCGTGCTCACTAGCTACACCCTTAAGCAGGTAGAGCGGCGAGCGCTCGCCTTCCTCCAGCTGGCGCACCACTGCCAGCTCAGGCTCGCCTATCCGCAGCTCATGAATGGTCTTGAGGTAGCCCACTACCCGCTCAGCCTCGCCGATCCGGGGCCGGGGCCCATCGCAGATGACGAGTACCTCCGGCTGCTGGCTCAGGCGCAGCGCCAGGCGGCTCTCGGCCTCGAGCATGGCGAACTGCAAGTGGCGCACTACCGCCTCGGGTTCGGACTCGGCGATGGCGACCGCCCGGTAGGTAAGCATCCCTAGCTGGCCGGCGCGACTGGAGGCAACGGTAAGGTCCGGCAGGGTCTGGCTCGAGCCGATAACGCAGAGGCGCTCGACCTCCAGCACCACAAACTCCGCCGGGCGGTTTTGCTGCGGGCAGCAGGCCACTACCCCCACGCCGTAGCTGCCCAGAGCGCCAAACGCCGACCCGCTGATGCCCTGCTCGAGCCGCACCCTAGCCTCGACGCGGCGGCTACCGTCTAAAAAGAGTAGCTGCTGCAAGGGCAGGGTCGGCGGCACCGGACGCAGCGGCTGCCAGCGGCTGTGCTCCACATCCAGCACCACCTCGCTGCGCTGAGCCGGGACCTCCTCAGCCTGATAGGCCAGCTCCATCTCCACCCCCCAGGGGTCCAAGCGCAACCTCACAGCACCCCTAGCGCCCCGGCAGGAGCCGGAGGGTCCCTAAAGCCCCCACCTCGCTATCGGTGCGCCGGGTAGTCATCGGGAGGTACTGCACGTCGCGCCAGGGCTCGACCAGATGGCGATAGAAGCGCGACAGCGGGTTACCCGACTGCCCGGTAGTGTGGATGAACAGCGAGCGGTCAAGGTCGGCAAGATCGTAAAGCGCCCGAAAGGTAGCGCCACTGGTTTGGGTGAAGCCCGGCCCGCGGATGCTGAAGCGCGCAGCATTGACGGTAAAGGCGTCGCCGCCGTTAGCTATGGCAAGATCAAAGAGTCGCGCCAGCGGGGTACCGGTCATAATAGCGTGGGCGTTTAAGGCAACGTGCGCCGCGCCCCAACGCCAGCGCGTCAGGTCGTCGCCGTGCTGCCGGCTGAGCTGTTCTAAGGCCAGTTCAAGCGCTCTGGCAGCCAGGTACTCACAACTTTCGAGGGCGGTAGTGCGGATATCGTCACACCAGCCCTGCTCCTGACGCAGCACCTGGCGGATAAACAGCGGCCGGAACTCCCAGGCGTCATAGAACAGCTCGCCAAGTTCATCCTGGTAGACCAGCCGCGTGAACTCGCGGTACCAGGCGGCAACGATCAGCGGTTCGGCGCGGTCTCTGTCCATCGTGCCGTCCCAGGCGACAAGGCTGCCTATGGCCTGGCGAGCCAGCTCCGTTTCGGGACGCACCGCTAGCAACAGCGGCAAGAACTCAACTGCCATCAGCGAGCGCTGATCAGCCTGAATCCGCGCAAAGGTCTCCAGCGAGTGGCGCTCGAGCTGCGCCAGCAGCTCGGTAATCCGCTCGGCCCGGTACGGCTCGGCCCAGTCATGGGTCAAAAAGTACGGGTAGTCATCGGGGACGATCTTGTGGTTAGCGGTGATAACTACCCCCGCCTCCAGGTTAAAGGCGTGCGGCAGCGCCTCGAAGGGGATAAACCCCACCCAGTCGTACTCACCGCTCCAGCCCGGCACCGGCATCAGCCCATCGCCGGCGGCGCGGATCGGCACCCGCCCCGGCGCATAAAAGCCGATGTTTCCCTCAATGTCGGCGTAGACGATGTTCTGCTGCGGTGCATGGTAGTCGCGCAGGGCCGCCACAAACTCGTCCCAATTACGGGCGTGGTTGAGGTTGAGCCCGGCCTGGAAGGTCAGGTTGTCCTCACGCAGCGCCGTCCAGGCCAGCGCCAGCACGTAGTCGGTCCCCGCTATCTCGGCTGCGCGCCCCACCACATCGGAGATGATCGGGCCGTGGCGGCTCTGGCGCACAGTCAGGACCACCTCATCACCATCCCTGACACGGATTACTTCGCGCCGGGTGGTAAAGGGCTCAAACCCGTCCGGCGTCTGGTAGCGGCCAGGATCTTCGCTGTCGAGGCGCTCAATGAACAGGTCTTGCACATCCGGCCCGGTGTTGGTAAAGCCCCAGGCGATCCGGTCGGTGCGGCCCAGGATGACCAGGGGCAGACCCGGCAGCGTCGCCCCAATAACGTTGAGCCCCGGTGCGCTCAGGTGAGCCAAGTACCAGAGGCTCGGCGCTTGCAGCGACAGATGGGGGTCGTTGGCCAGGAGCGGCATCCCAGTTATGCTCCGACTCCCGTCCACCACCCAGTTGTTCGAGCCAGCCCCCGGCGGCAGCGGCTTGGGCGAGGCAGCCCATAGCGCATCGAGTGGCAGCTCGCGATAAAGTGCGCGAAAGTCGGGCAGAGCGATCGGTGCATCGCCTGGATAGGGCGGCCACAGCGCCGCTAGCTGTTCGTTATTAAGGCGCAGCGAGAGGCGGGCGCGCAACAGCTCATCGTCCCAGTTGCCGCCTAAGTCCCAGGCCATCATCGTGAGCCAGGCCAGCGAGTCCGCCGGGCGCCACGGCTCCGGCTGGTGGCGCAGGATTAAAAACTCCGGTGGCAACAGCCCTCGTCGCGTGCGCAGATAAGCGTTAACGCCGTCAGCATAAGCCAGCAGCACCCCTTGAGCTTGAGGGCTTAGGTTGTCAAAGACCCGCTCGGCATAGTGATAGACCGACAGCGTCCGTAAGAACTTATCAGTCGCCAGCGCCGCCTCGCCCACCACCTCGGCCAACCGCCCCGCCGCTACGCGGCGCTGGAACTCCATCTGCCACAAGCGGTCCTGAGCGTGGACAAAGCCAAGCGCAAAGTAGGCGTCTTCAGCGGACTGGGCGTAGATATGGGGGATAGCGTGGCGGTCGCGCAGCACCTCAACCGGCGCGCTGAGCCCGGCTAGGGTCAGCTCGCCACGTAACTGCGGCAGGCTGGTGCGCAGATAGAGCACCCCGCCAACCGCCAGCAGCGCTATTACCAGCAGTAGTCCTAACAGGACGTGCAGCAGCCTCAGCATGACCAAACCCCGCAAACAGCGCATTTAGCCCCGCGCTTAAGCCGCGCCCTGAGCGCGAAGTCACCCACCTGACCGGTTACCAACTCGATGATCCCCCCACCCCGGTTGCTCGAGCCTGCCACCAGCGCGCCCTACGGCTGATAGGGCTTGCCGATATCCGCCGGTGGCCGCGCCCGGCCCATCACACCGGCTAAGACGATGATGGTCACGATATAAGGCACCATCTGCATGAACTGCACCGGCACACCTAGCCCCTGCAACCTTATCTGCAAGGCGTCAGCAAAACCGAAGACCAAGCCGGCGGTCAGCGCACCAAAGGGCCGCCAATTGCCAAAGATCATCACCGCCAGAGCGATGAACCCGCGGCCACCGGTAATCCCGATAGTCCACATGCTGAGATGGCCAAGCGATAGATGCACCCCGGCCAATCCGGCCAGCACGCCGCTGATGATCACGCCGAAATAGCGCATCTGCTGCACCGGTATCCCGGCGGTCGCCGCAGCTTTAGCCGACTCGCCGACCGCCCGCAAGCGGAGCCCCCATTTGGCTCTAAACAGCACGATATGGGCAACTATTACGATCGCCAGCATGAAGAAAACTGTGGGCGCATGCGGCCCCATGATCTCGCCCAGAATCGGGATCTCCCTAATCAGCGGCAGCTCCCAACGAGGGAGGCCGGTCACCGCCGGCGACGAGCCCCGTGAACCCCAAATAGTCTCAGACAGGTAAGGGGTCAGGCCGAGCGCCAAGATATTGATCCCCAGCGCGCTGACGATCTGGTTGGCGCCGAATCTGATTGAGAGGAAGGCGTGGATCCAGCCGCTCAGCCCGCCAGCAGCCATCCCCGCTAGCAGCCCGAGCCAAGGGTTGCCGGTCAGGTAGCTAGCCAGCACTCCAAAGAAGGCGCCCAGCAGCATCATCCCTTCCATACCGATATTGATCACGCCTGATCGCTCGGAAAACACTCCGCCGATCCCGGCTAGAACCAGCGGGGTCGCCATTCTTATGGTCGCGGTAAACAGGCCGACACTTAACAGAACTTCCCAGATGTTGGTCATCTTTGTCCTCTGATGAAGCTCATCAGCCTGGGGGCGGCGATGAACAGTATGACCATAGCCTGCATAATAACCGTTATATCGAGCGGTACGTCGGTCACTCGGTCAACTACCGATCCCCCCACGTGCAACGCTCCGAAGAGGAAGGCCGCCAGAACAACCCCGATCGGATGGAGCCGACCCAGCAGGCCGACCGCAATGCCATCCCAACCATAGCCGGGTGAAAACCCGTCAACAAACCGGCGGAAAACGCCCAGAATCTCCCCCGCCCCTCCTATTCCGGCCAGCGCGCCGCTTAGCAGCAACGCCAGCATGATCGAGCGTGAGACCGGCACGCCATTAGCTTGGGCGGCGGACGGGTTCAGGCCAGCCGCCCTGATCTCGTAACCGGGCACTGTCTTCCAGAGGAACAGATAGACGATCAGGGCACAGAGTAGCGCGATAAATAGGGCGATCGACAGCTGAGTCGGCGGCATGATCCGCAATAGCTCAGCGGTAGGGGCGATCCGCTCGGTATGCGGTATCCAACCGGGCGCTTTGAGTGGCCCAAAGACGAGGTAGCGGGTGAATAAAATCCCCACATGAGCCAGCATCATCGTCGTTACCACTTCGTGTACCCCCCGCTTCACCTTGAGCACAGCAGGGATCACCGCCCACAGCAAGCCAGCTACGGCGCCGGCACCTAAGGCTAGGGTGATATGAATGAGCGGCGGCAGCGGCGGCAGGGCAAAACCGACCCAGGCAGCAGCAAGCGCGCCGACATGCAGCTGCCCCTCAGCGCCGATGTTAAAGAGGCCGCACTTAAAGGCAACGGCAAATGCCAGCCCGGTAAAGATCAGCGGGGTGGCGCGGGTAAGCGTAGTCCCCAGCGCGGTCCAGCTCCCAAACGCGCCCTGAAGGAGGTGGTAGAAGGTGTCTAGCACCGGATGGCCCGTTACCCACAAGATCAGTGCTCCCACCAGAAAGGCGCTGGCTACCGCCGCTAGCTCCGGCAACATAGGGATCTGGCTAAAACCCCGGCCCCCAACCGCCGGACGATCGCCCGGCCTAGTTTCCTGACTCATGCCCTCCCTCCCGTCATTAACAGGCCCAGCTCATGACGGCTAGGGCTGCCGCTAGTCTCGCTAAGCCGCCCCTGATAGATCACCAAGATCCGGTCGCTGATGGCGATTACCTCGTCTAAATCGGCGGAGATCAGCAGCACCGCGGCACCCCGATCGGAGAGCTGTAGCAGCTTATCTTGGACGTAGCGTATAGCCTGCACGTCCAAGCCACGGGTCGGCTGCGCGGCTACCACCAGCGCCGGCACTCGGCCCTGCCCATATACCCGCGCTACTACCATCCGCTGCTGATTTCCACCAGACAGCGAGCGCACGGGGGTCTCGCGGCTTGGCGTCTGAATCTGAAACTCCAATATCTGCCGGTCGGCAAACTCCCTAATCACCCGCTCTCGTAGCCAGGAGCCCGGGCCTTTAAACGGCGGGCGATAGTGGTCGCCCAAGATCAGGTTCTCTTGGACCGAAAAATCGGGGATTATCGCCAGTTTGTGCCGGTCTTCCGGGATACACCTGATGCCGTGATCGAGCGCGGCGCGGGGGGAGGTACCGGCTATATCGGTTCCGTTCAAAAGGACCTGGCCTCCGCGCGGCCTACGCAGGCCAGTGAGCACTTCTACCAGCTCGGCCTGCCCGTTGCCTTCCACGCCGGCGATACCAAGGACTTCACCGGCTCGCAACTCGAGCTTTAGCCCGTCGATAACGCGCTCCCCACGCGCACCCTCTACCGTCAGGTCGGTTACCCGCAAGACCACCTCGCCGATCTTGGCCGCTTCGGTGCGACTCGCTGGGACTACCTTGGCCCCGACCATCATCTCAGCCAACTCAGCTTCGCTGGTATTGCCGACTTCGACCGTACCGACCAGCCTCCCTTTACGCAGCACCGTCATTCGGTCGCAGATCGCCATCACCTCTTTTAGTTTATGAGCAATAAAGATGATGGTCTTGCCCTGTGCCCGCAAGGCCCGCATGGTGACAAATAGCTCCTCGGTCTCCTGCGGGGTAAGAACCGCCGTTGGCTCATCAAGGATCAAGATCTGTGCCCGGCGGTAGAGCACCTTTAAGATCTCCACCCGCTGCCGAGCGCCGACCGAGAGCTGTTCAACCGGGGTGCCCGGGCTGACTTGGAGCCTGGCCTCGGCGGCCATCTGCGCCACGCGCTGCTCGATCTCTTGGCGCCGCAAGAGCGGGCCGCCCGGCTCAAAGCCGAGCACCACGTTCTCTGCCACAGTCATGTTAGGGATCAGCATGAAGTGCTGATGCACCATCCCGATCCCTAAGCGGATCGCCACAGCGGGGTTGCGGATGCGGACAGGGCTCCCACCAACCTCGATCTCGCCTGAGTCAGGCTGGTGCATGCCGTACAGGATGCTCATCAGCACGCTCTTTCCGGCACCGTTCTCGCCGAGCAGACCGTGTATCTCCCCGCTGGTCACGGAAAGGTCGATCCCGTCATTAGCCCGCACCCCGGGGAACTCCTTGGTGATCCGGCGCATAGCCACTGCTAGTGTTTGGTTAGCCATCGCTGGGCGCATTATAGCGCTAGTACAACTCCTTTCTGGTGCTCCCTAATGTGCTGCGGGGCGAACCGTAGCGGTCCGCCCCGAGCTTGTACGTAGTGCAGCCGGCCTACGGCACGGCTGGAACTGCAATCAGACCGTCGATGATCATCTGCCGTGCCTCGGTTACCCTGGCCACCACCTCTTCCGGCAAGGGGATCGTGCTGGTGCGCACATGATCGGGCATCAGGAAGCAGATGCCGGCCACGCCCTCGGCGAGTCCAAACTCCTTGGTCCCGGGCTCGAGCCGTCCATGGAGCGCGTCAAGCAGTGCATGGTAGACCGCCGTGTCGATCCCCTTGATCATGCTGGCGACGATGTTCCCCGGCGCTAAATGGGCCTGGTCAACATCGACTCCGATGGCAAACCTGCCCCGCTCGACTGCGGCATCGAAGACCCCGAGGGCGGTCCCGCCGGCTGCCGGAAAGAGGATGTCCGCCCCGCGATCGAAATGGGCTAGCGCATGCTCCTTGCCGATAGGGGGATCGCGGAAGGTCCCGGCATAGGTCACATCGACCACTACCTCAGGGTTAGCCCACTGCGCGCCGGCTGCAAATCCGGCCTGGAAGCGGCGGATGAGCGGCACATCCATCCCGCCGATGAAGCCGACCCGGCCGGTCTCGGTCATCATCCCGGCCAGCACGCCGACCAAGAACGAGCCTTCTTGCTCGCGGAAGATCAGCGAGGTGACGTTCGGCGCCTCGACTACCGAGTCTACGATGATGAAGCGCTGCTCAGGAAACTCTGGCGCCACCACGGCCAGGGCGTCTCGCTGCAGGAAGCCTACCGCAACGATGACCTCATACTGACCAGTGACGGCAAAGCCCCTTATCAGCCCTTCGAAGTCGCCGATCGCCTTGGGCTCGACGATAGCGATCTCGACCTCCATCTCCTGCTTCACCCGTTGGGCACCGGCGAAGGCGAAGTCGTTAAAGCCCTTATCGCCCAACCCGCCAATTGAGGTGACTATCCCCACCTGTGGCGGCGAAGAACCGAGCGCCCCTGTAAGCGCTAGCAGCAACACTAAGCAGACACTAACCAACCCTACTCTTTTCACCTTAAAACCTCCTTTGTCTATCGCCTTACTATACTACACTCGACGTCGGTACAAGTGAGCGCATCCCAGCTAGGCAGATCTTTATCATGAACGAGCCCGGCCCTTAGAAAAACCCTGAAACGGGGATATAACCATGTCACCCTAGCGCCGCCTCCGGCGCGACCGAAGGTAGGCCGAAGGCCTCCCCGACAGCCTGGTAGGTGAGCTGCCCGGCGTGGGTGTTAAGCCCGCTGCGCAAGGCCGGACTGTCGCGGAGCGCCATCAGGCCTTTCTCAGCTAGCTCGCTGGCGTAGGCTAGCGTCTGATTAGATAAGGCGATGGTGCTGGTATTTGGCACCGCCCCCGGCATATTGGCCACGCCATAGTGCACGATGCCGTCGACCAGATAGACCGGGTCGTCGTGGGTGGTGGGCCGGATAGTTTCGACACACCCCCCTTGATCGACGGCGACATCCACGATCACGCTGCCAGGCTTCATGACGGCGAGCATCTCGCGGGTCACCAGGTGCGGAGCCTTGGCGCCAGGGATTAGCACCGCACCGATCAGCAAATCAGCCTTAGCGATCACCTCGGCGATATTGCCAGGGTTGCTGGCGAGGGTCTGCACTCGCCCGCCAAAGACGTCATCGAGGTACTGCAAGCGGCTGTGGTTGATGTCAAGAATAGTCACCCGCGCTCCCAAACCGAGCGCAATCTTGGCCGCGTTGATGCCGACTACACCCCCACCCAGGATGACGACCTCTCCTGCCTGTACCCCCGGCACGCCGCCGAGCAGCACGCCGCGGCCGCCTAAGAACTTCTCTAGGTGATAGGCCCCGACCTGCGGCGCCATGCGGCCCGCCACCTCGCTCATGGGGGTCAGCAGCGGCAGGCTGCCGCCATTAAGCTGCACCGTTTCGTAGGCGATGGCGGTCGTGCCGGCTTCCAGTAACCGCTCAGTTAAGGGGCGATCCGCTGCCAGGTGCAGGTAGGTAAAGAGCAGCAGGTCGCGCCTTAGATAGCCGTACTCGCGGGGCACGGGCTCCTTGACCTTAAGCACCAGCTGCTGTGCCCAAGCCTCCTGAGCGCTCTTTACGATCACCGCGCCGCGCGCTTGATAGTCCTCATCGTCAAAGCCGCTACCTAAGCCGGCCCCGCTTTCGACCACCACCCGGTGCCCACGGGCCACCAGCGCCCGGACGGAGCCGGGGGTAGCGGAGACGCGATACTCATGCCGTTTGACTTCCTTAGGGATGCCGATGTTCACAAGACGCTCCTATATCCTATAACAGTAGTCAAGTAGTCAGCATTCAAGTAGTCAGTAGTCAGTAGGAGCGACCCCACGTCCTGCGATCCTGCGAGTAAACCGCAGGACTGCGAGTAAACCGCAGGACGCAGGATTGCCCATTTTCATCCTTGGTGGTGAACACACGTTCATGAGCGTTTCCTTGGTAGTGCCACGCTTTCCCCTTAGTTTACTGGAGCTGTGCCACGGGTGGTCAAAGACCGAGGTGTTATACCTTACTCGATGGTTACCTGGGCCCAGTTCGGCACGAACATCACCCAGTGCTTAAAGGGGGCAAGGTCGATCTGCTCGCCGTCATTGGAAAAGAAGCTAACACCGTTCTGTTCGCGCCAGCGCCCCTCGATCCTCTTGCCGCGGATGAGCAGTGTGGCCTCGCCCTCTTCCAGCCGAACAAAGAGCCGCCCCTGGGGGTCGCCGGGGATCGGCTGGGCGACGATGCGCGCAATTACCACCACCTCGACCACCACGCTCTGACCGTTGGCATCGGCGGCGCTCTGGCCGTTGCGTTGCCAGCGGTAGTGGTTGAGTACCGGGTTAAAGCTAAAGCCACCGCTATAAGCCCCGGAGAAGCGCACCTGGACCGAGGTGGCCGCAGGGGCGTCCTCGGCGGGGCGGTAGCGCTGGGTGCGCAAGTTACGGACCTGCTCGAGCCTCAACGTGTTAATGGCCTGTCTCAGGCCGCTACCGCTGCTGTAGAGGTTATAGGGCGCGCTGCGGCCGCCGGCGCGCGCGAACAGCTCGCCCCGGTTAAAGGCGTTAAAGGTGGTGAGGTTCTCATTGGCGATAGCATGCATGGCTGAGGGCGCGCCGCCATCATGCACCAGGATGCCATCTAGGCTGCGGGCCGCCGCCACCATATAGTCGCGGGCGCTGCGCACCGGCCCCACACTGGCCGGGTCGATGCGGTCGTAGATCATCATCAGGCGGGTCAGGCCGCCTTCTATTGGAAACTCGTAGATCGCCGAGGCCTCCAAGAAACCCGACTGCGGGAAGCCGTTAGCGTTATCCACCACTACCGCCAGCGGGCGGAAACGCTGATCGCTGAAGGGCTCGAGCACACGCCTAGCGGGCACTCCGGTAGGGGTGCGGACGCCGTCGGGGCTGGCCGCCGCGCCTAATCCTTGTAGCTGCGCATCGGCCTGATCGCGGGTCTGCCCGGCCTGGTCGGCATTGCCGCCCGCCGGACGGTTTAGCTCGCGCGGGCTGGCCGCTTGGGCGGCTGCAGTCTCTAGTGCGCCGCCCGGCTGCTCAGCCGTAGCGATGGTCTCCTGAGCACCGACCGGCGCTTCGACCACCGGCTCCTCAACTGCGGCCTCGACCGCTGCAGGCAACCTCACCTCCACCGCCACCTGCGGGCTGGGCACAGCCACTGCTGCCGCCACCTCGACCTGCGGCACCACAGCCAACGAGCGAGCCTCGGCTACCTGCACTTGCGGCACAACTTCAACCGGGCGCGCTACCGCCACTTCGACCTGCGGCGTCACGGCAAGCGGTCGCACCTCCGCCACCGCTACCCGCACCTCGGGCTGAGGCAGCGCTTGTTCGGGAGTCACCTGCACGCTCGGGGTAGCAGTAATCACCCGTGCCTCGGGTACTACCGCCGTCACCACCGGAGTAGGAAGCACAATGGCCTGCGGCAGTGGCCGCGGCTCCAGCCGCACCTCGTCGATCTCAGGCAGAGCGGTCCTGGGCGCCTCAGCGAGCGGAATATCCACCGGCGGCACTGAAGCTGTTGGCTCGGGCACGCGCACCTGGGGGGCGGGAGGCGGAGGGGGTGGTGCCGTTTCTGCCGCCTCAACCTGAACGGGCCGGGGCTGTAGCGCTTCAGCCAGCGGCTCCGGCTGGCGGGTGGGGGCAGGAGTCTCGACCGAGGGGGCCTGCGGTTCGCCGGTCTGGGGGTCGGCCACCTGCGGCACCGGAGCTTGCGGCGCCGGATCGCCCACCGTGGGAGCATCGACCGGCATCTCGGCCAACGCCGGGGTGCCCACGTCAATCACGATGAAGGCTGGCGTAGGCTGGGCTTGGGGCCAAGGGATTAGCCAGAGCAGCAAGAACAACAGCGCATGCACCAACACCGACAACATCACGGCGCGGCGACGGTCAGGATCTTGCCAGAGGGTTACCGGTCGCCCAGCCGCCACCGCTAACCCCCGGTCGCAATCGCGATTCTCTGCGCTCCCGCTTGGCGAATTAAGTCCATGACTCGCACCGTTAGACCGTGAGGTACGACCTGATCGGCACGCAACACCACCACACCGCCAGGGTTACCGTTGAGCACCAGCCGCAACGAGCTAACCAGAGTCTCCTCGGTGACCGGCGCGCCGCCCAAGAAGATAGCGCCGTCACGGGTGATTGTCACGGTGGGCAGGTCGGCGGCCGCTACCTGGGCAGTCTGGGCTTGCGGCAGGTCGACCGGTAGGCCGGTTTCGAAGGTGATGAAGGTGGTAGAGACCATGAAAAAGATAATCAGTAAGAAGACCACGTCGACCATGGGGGCCATGTCGATGGTCGGCGCTTGGCGGCGCAGCTTAAGACGCCTTGACCGGTTCATAACGCTCATCCGCCCTGACCCTGCCGCTATCACGGCGCGCGGCGACAACCTCCACTACGCCACCCATCAGCTCTTCGCGGCGGCGCTCGATCTCCAGCAGTACGTGATCGACCCGACTGGTCAGATAGCTGTGGCCGATCAGCGTGGGGATAGCCACAATCAGCCCAGCAGCAGTAGTCACTAGCGCCTGGCCGATACCATCAGCCAGCGCAGCAGGATTGCCCGCCCCCAGGCGCGAAATCTCCGCAAAGGCGATGATCATGCCGGTGACTGTACCTAATAGGCCCAGCAGCGGCGCGACCTGGGCGATGGTGGCCAGCGGCCGTAGGCCTCGCGTGAGCTGCTGCTCCTCTTCCAGCGTCGCCTCCTCAAAGGCCGACTCCACCGCGCTGCGACCATACGGGAGGCGCATCAGCGCGCCCTTGAGCACCCGTGCCACCGGCCCACCATGGTTCTCACAGGCGGCTAGCGCCATCTCCAGGTTTCGCTCCTTAATGGCGGCGTTAACGCGCACCATCAGCCTGTCGCTGTCCACGGGCTCCTTGTTGAGCTTAATCAGGCGCACCAAGAAGACATAAAGCCCGTAGAGCGATAGCAGCAAGATGGCTACTAAAACTGGGCCGCCGCTTAAGAGTAAGTCCATACCATTCCTTCGTGAGCAGTTAGTGCCGCCCCGTCTCCGCCATCGTATCGTATTGCACGGACCATTAAGCGGATGAGAGCTAGTGTAGCACCGATAGCAGGGGTCATCCGGCTTGCGGCCTACTATGCCTAAGCGTCAACGGCAGATGCTACTGCGGCTCTCTATTTGGCTAGACTAAACTATGCGTGCCCTGGCAGTTCTGCTTGTACTCTCCTGGACATCGGCACAGTCGCTCTGGCTTAATGCCGGCCTCGGCTACCATGAAAATCCGGCTATAGGCGTCCGGGTAGCCCTCGACTGATAGACTTTGGCCATGATCAAACCCGACTGGTGGATCCGCGAGGCAGCCGCCCGCGGCATGATCGAGCCGTTTACCGACCGGTTGGTGCGCGAAGGGGTCATCAGCTACGGGCTATCGAGCTTCGGCTACGACCTGCGGGCCGCCCCCGAGTGGCGCATCTTTGTTAACGCTTTTAACACCGTGGTCGATCCCAAGCGCTTCGACCCCCGCAGCTTAGTCGAGTTTGATGGCGCCGAGTGCATCATCCCGCCCAACTCGTTTGTGCTCACCCGCTCGATCGAGTACCTGCGCATCCCGGACGATATCATGGTGGTAGCGCTGGGCAAATCGAGCTACGCCCGCTGCTTTCGGGGCGATACCCGAGTAGCACTGGTGGACGGCACTTCGGCGACACTCGAAGAGATGGCGCACCGCCACGCGGCAGGCGAGCGCTTTTTCGGCTACAGCCTCGAGCAGCACGGCAGGATCATAGTCAGCTATCTCGACGCGCCACGCTTTATCGGGCGCGACACGCTGCTGGAAATCACGCTCGATAATGGCGAAAGGGTTCACTGCACGCCCGATCACCGCTTCATAACGCGCGCTGGGCGCCTGGTCGAAGCCGCCTCGCTGCGCCCGAACGACTCCCTCATGCCTCTCTATCGTGAGCTTTTTCGGGGCTACGAGATGACTTATCAGCCGTTAACCGGTTATTACTACCCAACCCATCGGCTAGCCGATGAATGGAATCTAAGAAACGGTATCTATCAAGACCTGCCCCATACCCATCGCCACCACCTCGACCACGATCGGCTCAACAATCACCCCTGGAATATCGTGCGGATGGATGCTGGCGAACACCTTCGCTATCACAATAGGGATGCCTACGGAGAGGATTTCGACTCCGCCGCACATGGCGCTGCCATTAAAGATGCTTTCGAAAAATTGCGCCAAAATCCGGCTTGGCAATTGCACCTTTGCAAAATGCAGCAAGCGCGTTCACAGCGGTTTTGGCAAGATGATCGCTACGCTGAGGTTCGCGCGGAGCTGCTAGATAGGCGCGGCGCCTACTGGCGAACGGTTGAGGCCCGTCAAGCGCAAGCAGAAAGGCAAAGGCTGTTCTGGACCGACAATGACCAGGCACGGCGCCACCAAAGCGAGGGGACTCGGCAGGCTTGGGCGCAGAGCGAGGCGCGGCGCCGCAAGCAGCAAGAGATAGCCCGGCAGCTCAAGTTGCGCGAAGAGATTGACACCGAAGCCGTCCGCGCTGCTCTCGATGCGACAGGTTCTATCCGCGGCGCGGCGCGGCTCTTGAATTGTGATCGCTCCGTTTTTCGGCGCTTTCCTGAGGTTATCAGGTCGTTCAAGGGGCAAGCTGGGTCACGCAATCACAAGGTGGTGTCCAGTAAGATGTTGCGCGGAGAGCACGACGTTTACTGCCTCACCGTTCCCGAGGCCAGCAACTTTGCCCTGGAAGCAGGGGTGTTCGTGCAAAATTGCGGTATCGTCGCTAACGTAACCCCCTTAGAGCCCGGCTGGGAGGGGCATGTGACCTTGGAGCTGTCCAACACCACCCCGCTCCCCGCCAAGGTCTACGCCCATGAGGGGATTGTGCAACTGCTCTTTTTTCAGGGCGAGCGGCCCGAGGTCACCTATGCCGAGCGGCAGGGCAAATATCAGGGGCAGCGCGGCGTCACCCTGCCTAAGCTCTAGGCCTCCTCGTCAACGGCCAGTAGCCGCACCCGGAAGGTGGTGTGGCCCGCCTGGCTCGTTACGGTGATGGCGCCCTGGTGCAGTTCGGCGATCTGCTTGGCAATAGCCAACCCCAACCCGGCCCCCCCGCCGGGCCCCTTGTAGAACTTCTCAAAGATGCGCCCTTGCAACTCGGCAGGGATGCCCGGCCCGGTATCGGTCACTTCCAAGAGCACGCTGCCACCCTCACGATAACCGCACAAAGTGACGGCGCCAGGTTCACCGGCAGCGCGCACGGCGTTGGCTACCAGGTTGCGCAGGAGCTGGCGTAGGCGCTCGGGGTCACCCAGCAGCAACGTGTCGGGTTGGACCTTAAGGCGCACGCCGGGAAACTCCTCAGCTATTGAACGCAGCAGCTCGGCGCCGTCCAGCAGGTGCGGAGTCAGCTCCTGCACCAGCTCGCCGCGCGAGAGCTGCAAGATATCGGCCACCAGCCGCGACATCCCCTGAGCGATGCGGCGGGCGTCTAATAGTTCGCGCTCCACTTCAGGATTGGCGCGGCGCAAGGAGCGGTCCAAGAAACCTTGCAGGCTGGTCAGCGGGGTGCGCAGTTCGTGGCTGGTCTCGGCCAGGAAGGTGCGCTGAGCATCGCTAGCGGACTTCAGGCGGATAATAAGGTCGTTTAGCACCCGGGAGAGCTGTCCTATCTCGTCATCAGGGCCCTGATAGTCAAGCGGAGTGAGCTGTTGCGGGTCTAACCTGGCCGCCTGGCTCGCTAGCTGGCTAACCGGCCGCATGGCAGCGGCGGCGACCAGGTAGCCGATCCCAGCACTGAGCATGATCAGCAAGGCAGCGGTAATAGCCAGCGCCCGGCTGAGCTGCCGGAGCGCCGCAGCGATGAAGGCCGTATCGGCTAGGACTGTCACCACCCCGAAGCCGACCGGGGCCAGGGCGGCCTGCACCGTGCGCCCGGCCAGCACACCGCTCCAATCGCGCGGTCCCAAGGCCGCTGCCACCACCACACCAGCCGGTAGCGGGAGGTGCTCAAACGCCTGGTTCGAGGCGGCAAAAAGCCTTCCCTGGGTGTCGTAGAGCTGAATGATCACGCCGCCGGTAGGGCCTTCGGGCGGAGCCAAGTCGGTAGCGCCGCCGTAGATGCGGGCCACCATCAAGGCGTCCTCGCGGAGCGCCTGTTGCAAGTTACCGGTTAGGCTCGAGCGCACCACCCAGTAGGCGGTCAGTGCAGCCATGGCGCTGAGCAGTGCAATGGCCAGCCCGGTCAGGCCAGCGATCCGCCAACGCAGCGGCACACTTCTACCCCTTGACCGCGTAGCCGATGCCGCGTACAGTGCGAATCACCCCAAAACCGCCTGCTTCGCGCAGCTTGTTGCGGATGTTGGCGACATGCACATCGACCACATTGCTGCTCGGCGGCAGGTCGCCGCCCCAAACCCTGGTCTCGATCTCACGGCGGCTATAGACCCGACCCGGCTGGTGGCAGAGGTAGGCCAGCAGGTCGAACTCGCGCGGGCTGAGGCGGACCTCCTGATCTTGCCACAAGATCTGCCGCCGCAACGGGTCAATAGTCAGCCCGCCGACCTGCTGGGCCGCGCTGCTATGGTGATGGCGCAACTGCACGTTGATACGGGCGATCAGCTCCTCGATGTGAAACGGTTTGGCCAAGTAGTCGTCCGCGCCGGCGTTGAGCATCTCCACTTTGGTGCTGACATCGTCGGCGGCGGTTAAGATAATGATCGGGATAGTGCTAGTTTTGCGCACCCGCCGGGCGATCTCAGCACCGCTCAAGTCGGGGAGGCCCAGGTCGAGCACCACTAAGTCGGGGTTATGCTCGCGGATGGCCGACAAGCCGGTGATGCCGCTGGCGTAACAGTTAGCGATAAAGCCCGCCTCGGAGAGCTCGAGCCTGAGCAACCGCCCGATATCGTGATCGTCTTCAACAATGATAATGCGACGCCGATCCATAGTCACCTCTGCGGTAAAGGGATTATCAGCACAATATCGCGCTCTTCAGCCAGCCAGGCCTTAAGCGAGAGCGGTTGCTCTAGATTGGCAAACTGCACCAGGATGTCGTCACCCGCAGGGCTCACGCGGCCAAACGGAGCATCGCGGAGCGCCGCCACGGTATCGCTCGGGTCCGAACCACGCACGATGAACAGCAACCGCACCTCGCTGCCGGTAGGCAGTGGTCGGTCAAACACCAGCCGACCGTCCGCAACTTCGGCACTACCGAGCACTGTGATCAGGTCGGGCAGGACTACTTTAACTTCAGTCCCTGGGGTCATCGCCGGGAGCCCGGCCAGCGTCTGAGCAACCAGAAACCACCACACCATTACCATCAGCCTACCTCTAACCGTGCCTG
>Ga0208610_100230_pt1 | contig 22439 bp, 18 predicted proteins | sample SubbioR11Jul_8A2_FD_184815 | JGI IMG/M metagenome (GOLD analysis project Ga0208610, IMG submission 184815) | Serpentinite rock and fluid subsurface biosphere microbial communities from McLaughlin Reserve, California, USA - CR11Jul_8A2 (SPAdes) | ecosystem: Environmental > Terrestrial > Deep... | reverse complement strand
GCAGGCGCGCGCCCTGCACGCCTGGCGCGCCGGTGCCGAGACCGTCGCGCTGCGCCGCCAGATCGAGCAGATGCCCGAGGGCGGCGTCTTCGTGCTGACGGTGCCGCTGCTGCCCTACCGCTGCCCGCCCGGGCCCTACGAGCGCGCCTGCCTCGTGGCGAGCTACCTCAAGGCGCACAAGCCGCGCGCGAAGGTGCTGATCCTCGACGCCAACCCCGACGTGACGTCCAAGCCGGCGCTGTTCAAGCGCGTTTGGGCTGAGCTCTACCCGGGCATCGTCGAGTACCGGCCCGACCACAACGTCGTCGGTGTCGACGCGGCCACGCGCACGCTGCGGCTCGAAGTCGGCGACGACGTGCGTGCCGACGTGCTCAACGTCGTGCCGCCGCAGCGCGCCGGCCTGATTGCCGTCCAGGCCGGGCTGGCCACCGTCAACGCGCGCTGGTGCCCGGTCGACTTCCAGGGCTTCGAGTCGACCCTGGCGCGGCATGTGCACGTGCTGGGCGACGCGATCCAGGGCGCGCCGCTGATGCCCAAGAGCGCGCACATGGCCAACGCCCACGCCAAGGTCGCGGCCGCGGCGGTGGTCGCGCAGCTTGCCGGCTGGCCACTCAACCCGGCGCCGGTGGTGGCCAACACCTGCTACAGCTACGTCGACGCGCAGCGCGCGATGCATGTGGCGGCCGTCTGGCAGTTCGACGCGGCCGAGCGCAGCTTCCGCGTCGTGCCGGGCACGCTGGGCGTGTCCGACGCGCCCAACGCGCGCGAAGGCCTCTACGCCTGGGACTGGGCACGCACGATCTGGGCCGACACGCTGGGCGTCTGAGCGGCGCCGGCGGCGGTGGCCGGGCCTGGGCTCAGGCGGTTCCGATCACCGAGGCGGAGGCGACGAGGTCCTCGAGCAGCGCCATCGAGGCCTTGCCGCTGACCGCGTACGGGTCGAGTGTGGCGCGCTCGGAATACTTCAGCAGCGCCGCCGGGTTGAGCCGCTCGACGTCGACCCAGCCCATCGACCACTGCGCGAAGCGGCGCTCGCCGATCTCCTCGTAGCTCAGCAGCACGACGTCGGCGTGCCGCGGGTCGGCCACGATGCGGCCGTAGAGCCGGTTGACCGCGTCGCGCCCGCCTTCGAGGACCTGCAGGAACACGCCCTGCGAGCAGCACAGCGCGCCGGTGATGCCCTGCGCTGGGTTGGCCGCCGAGGCCTGGTGCAGGATGTCGTGCAGCAGGCGCTCGTCGAGCCCGGCACTGACGCGGCTGGTGTAGAGCAGGCGCACGAGCATGACGGTGACTCCTTCGGGCCGTTCAGGCCGACTTGCGATCGAGCAGCGACAGGAACTCGCGGCGCAGGTTGGCGTCCTTCAGGAACGCGCCGCGCATCACCGAGTTGACCATCATCGCGCCGTCGTCCTTGACGCCGCGCCAGTGCATGCAGTAGTGGTCGGCCTCCATCACGATGGCCAGGCCGTCGGGGCGCACGCGGCGCTGCAGCTCGTCGGCGAGCATCGTGACGGCCTCTTCCTGGATCTGCGGCCGGCTCATGATCCAGTCGCAGATGCGCACGTACTTGCTCAGCCCGATCAGGTTCGAGAATTCGTTGGGCAGGATGCCGACCCAGACCCGGCCCATGATCGGGCACAGGTGGTGCGAGCAGGCGCTGCGCACCTTGATCGGGCCGACGATCATCAGCTCGTTGAGCCGCTCGGCGTTGGGGAACTCGGTGACTTCGGGCATCGGCCGGTAGCGTCCGCCGAAGACCTCGTCGACGAACATCCTGGCCACCCGCTGCGCCGTCTCGTTCGTGTTGTGGTCGTGCTCGGTGTCGATGACCAGGGCGGCGAGCAGCTCGTTGACCTTGCCCTGGATCTCGGCCTTGAGCTCGTCGAGCTCGCCCGCGCGCACGAAGCCGGCGATGTTGTCGTTGGCATGCCAGCGCCGGCCGGCGCCGACCAGCCGGTAGCGGATGCGCTGCGATGCGGGCAGGCGCGCGAGTTCGTCCTCGTCGAGGGTGATCGGGTTCGAGCTGCCGCCCATCCTGCCTGCTCCCTGCCGGGTCTGCCGTGACGGCGGCGATTGTGCGGGCTGCACGCGCAGCCCGGCATAGACTGGCGCGATGTCCCCACCCGCCGAAGCCCCAGCGCTGGCGCTGCTGCTGGCCCGGGCCGCCGACGCCGTCCAGGCCGTGCGCAGCGGCCGCTCGCTGACCGACGCGCTGGCCACGGTGCCGCCGCCGCTGCGCGCCGGCACCCAGGCGCTGGCCTTCCACGCGCTGCGCGGGCTCGGCGCGGCGCAGGTGCTGCGCGCGCGGCTCGCGCCCAAGCCGCCGCCGCCGGCGCTCGACGCCCTGCTGCTGACCGCGCTGGCCCTGCTGTGGCCGCCGCCGGCGGGGCAGCCGCCGCCGTACCCCGACCACACGCTGGTCGACCAGGCCGTGGCCGCCGCGCGCCGTGCGCAGCCGGCCGCCGCCGGCTTCGTCAACGCCGTGCTGCGCCGCTTCGTGCGCGAGCGCGACGCGCTCGTCGCGGCGGCCGTTCGCGACCCCGAGGCGGCGTACAACCACCCGCGCTGGTGGCTGCAGCGCGTGCGCGCCGACTGGCCGCAGCAGTGGCCGGCGCTGCTGGCGGCGGCCAACCGGCAGCCGCCGATGACGCTGCGCGTCAACGCCCGCCGCGGCGACGCCGCCGGCTACCTGCAGCGCCTGGCCGCGGCCGGCCGGGCCGCCTCGGCGGCGGGCAGCCACACGGTCGTCCTCGCGCGGCCCTGCCCGGTCGCGGCGCTGCCGGGCTTCGACGACGGCGAGGTCTCGGTCCAGGACGCCGCGGCGCAGCGCGCCGCGCCCTTGCTGCTGGGCGCCGGGCTGCGGCCCGGGGCCCGCGTGCTCGACGCCTGCGCCGCGCCGGGCGGCAAGAGCGCGCACCTGCTCGAGCTGGCCGCGCTCGACCTGCTCGCACTCGACCGCGACGCCGCGCGCCTCGAGCGCGTGCAGCAGACGCTGCAGCGGCTGGGCCTGCAGGCCACGCTGCGCGTGGCCGACGCCGGCGCGCCGCAGACCTGGTGGGACGGCCAGCCGTTCGACGCCATCCTGCTCGATGCGCCCTGCACCGCCTCGGGCATCGTGCGCCGCCACCCCGACGTGCGCTGGCTGCGCCGCCCCGCCGACATCGCCGCGCTGGCGCGCGAGCAGGCCCGCCTGCTCGACGCGCTGTGGCCGCTGCTGGCCCCCGGCGGGCGGCTGCTGTACGCGACCTGCTCGATCTTCAAGGCCGAAGGGGTGGCGCAGATCGATGCCTTCCTGCAACGCCAGCCCCCCGGCAGCGTGCGCCTGGACCCGGCCTCGCCGGGGCATCTGCTGCCGCTGCCCGACAATCCGGCCACGGGCTGCGCAGCCGACGCGCCGGCCGACGCCGATGCCGACGGCTTCTACTACGCGCTGCTGCACCGACCTTGACGACCTCTGCCGTGCCCCCCCGAGCCGCCCGCGCGCCCGCGCGCGGCGGCCCGGCGCCCGCCGCCGGCCGGCCGGGGCCGTCGCGCCGCGGCTTCGGCCGCGCCGCGCTGGCCCTGGCCCTCGCGCCCTGGGCGGCGCCGGGCGGCGTGCGCCCGGCGCAGGCCCAGCCGGGTGAGCCGGCCGAGGCCGTCCGCCTGCACGCCCTCGAGGTGCGGCGCGACGCCGAGGCCGTCAGCGTCGACTTCAACGTCCGGCTGCAACTGCCCGAGCCGGTCGAGGACGCGCTGCGCCGCGGCATCGCGCTGCATTTCCGCGCCGAGGCCACGCTGCTGCGGCCGCGCTGGTACTGGCGTGCCGAGCGCGTGGCGCGCGCGCGCAGGCAGTGGCGGCTGAGCTACCAGCCCCTGACCGGCAGTTTTCGCGTCAGCGTCGGCGCCCTGCACCAGAGCTTCGCCAGCCTCGACGCGGCGCTGCTGCCCATCACCCGCATGACGCGCTGGCGAATCGCCGAGGCCGCCGAGGTGGCCGCCCGCGTGCGGCATGTGCTCGAGTTCGACTGGCGGCTCGACACCGGCGAGCTGCCACGGCCGCTGCAGATCGGCCTGGGCCACCTGCCCGAGTGGCAGCTGGCCGTCGCCCACAGCGTCGAGCTGGCGCGTTGAGAGTGCTCGAGCAGCAGGGGCCGGGGCGATGACCAAAGCAGCACGCTGGGCCACGCTGGTGGCCGTGGTCGCGGCCACCGGGGTCGCGCTGGTGCTGGGCTTCGTCGTCTCGCTGGCCACCGCCGGGCACGGTGTCTACGAGCGCTACTTCGACTGGCTCTACGGCCTCACCGTGGTCGTCGCCGCGCTGCTGCTGACGGTCGTCGCGATCGCCTCGCTGCGGCTGGCGGCCCGCCTGCGTCAGGGCAAGTTCGGCAGCCGGCTGCTGTTCAAGCTGGCCGGCATCTTCGCGCTGGTCGGCGTGCTGCCTGGGGCCCTGGTCTACACCGTGAGCTACCAGTTCGTCTCGCGCAGCATCGAGGTCTGGTTCGACGCGCGCGTCGAGAGCGCACTCGACGCCGGGCTGGCGCTGGGCCGCGGCACGCTCGATGCGCAGCGCTCGGACCTGGCCGCCAAGACCCGCCTGGCCGCCGAGCGCATCGCCGAGGGCAGCGAGGCGGCCACCCCGCTGGCCCTCGAGCGGCTGCGCGAGCAGTTCGCCGCGCAGCAGGTCGTGCTGCTGTCGGCCACCGGGCAGCCCGAGGTCGCCGCCGGTGCGCTGGCCGCGCCGCTGGCCCACGAGCGCGTCGACCCCGCGCTGCTGCGCGAGGCGCAGCAGTTGCGCGTCGTCAGCCGCATCGAGGGCCTCGACGAGGACGGCGGCGCCGCCGCGCCGGCCGCGCGCGTGCGCGCGCTGGCCGTCGTGCCCAGCGTCGAGCTGCGCCTGGGCGCCGAGGACCGCTACCTGCTGGTCGTGCAGGCCCTGCCGCAGGCCCTGGTCGCGCAGGCCCTGGCGGTGCAGGCCGCGCACCGCGAGTACCAGTTGCGCATGCTCGAGCGCGAGGGCCTGCGCCGCATGTACCTGGGCACGCTGACGCTGGCGCTGGTGCTGGCGGTGTTCGGCGCGGTGCTGCTGGCGGCGGTGCTCGGCAACCAGCTCGTGCGCCCGCTGCTGCTGCTGGCCGAGGGCGTGCGCCAGGTCGCCCGCGGCGACCTCACCGCCAAGCCGGTCTTCGCCTCGGGCGACGAGCTCGGCGGCCTCACGCGCTCGTTCGCCGACATGACCCAGCAGCTCGCCGATGCGCGCGCGCAGGCCCAGCGCAGCGTCGCCGAGCTCGAGAATGCGCGCACCCACCTGCAGACCATCCTCGACAACCTGATCGCCGGCGTCGTCGTCTTCGACGCGGCGCGCGCGATCGACAGCGTCAACCCCGGTGCCACGCGCATCCTCAAGCTGCCGCTGTCGGCCTACCGCGGCCGCCCGCTGGCCGAGGTGCCCGGCCTGCAGGCCTTTGCGCAGGCCGTCTGGCTGCGCTTCCAGACCCTCGAGGCCGGCCCCGAGGCCGGCGAGCGCGACCAGTGGCAGGACGCCTTCGAACTGCCGCCGCCCACCGGCCGCGAGGGCGACAGCCTGACCCTGCTGGCGCGCGGCGCGACGCTGCCCGGGGGCATGCGGCTGCTGGTCTTCGACGACATCAGCGAGATCGTCAGCGCGCAGCGCAGCGCCGCCTGGAGCGAGGTCGCGCGCCGCCTCGCCCACGAGATCAAGAACCCGCTGACGCCGATCCAGCTCTCGGCCGAGCGGCTCGAGCACAAGCTCGCGGCCAAGCTCGAGCCGGCCGACCGCGCGCTGCTGCAGCGCTCGGTGGCGACCATCGTCGCGCAGGTGCAGGCGATGAAGCAGCTCGTCGACGAATTCCGCGACTACGCACGCCTGCCCGCGGCGCAGCTGCGCCCACTCGACCTCAACGCCCTGGTCGCCGAGGTCCTGGTGCTCTACGGCCATGCGGCCGAGGCCGGGCGGCTGCGCGTGCAGGCCGCGCCGGCGCTGCCGGCCGTGCTGGGCGACGCCACCCAGCTGCGCCAGGTCGTGCACAACCTCGTGCAGAACGGCCTCGACGCGGTCGCCGAGCGCAGCGACGGCTGCGTGCAGGTCGCCACCGAAGCCGCGCACGACGCCGACGGCCAGGTGCGCGTCGTGCGGCTGGTTGTCAGCGACAACGGCCCCGGCTTCGCCGACAAGGTCCTCAAGCGCGCCTTCGAGCCCTACGTGACGACCAAGACCCGCGGCAGCGGGCTCGGGCTGGCGGTGGTCAAGAAGATCGCCGACGAGCATGGCGCGCGCGTGCGCATCGGCAACTCCGCCGACGGCCGGGGCGGGGCGCGCGTTTCGTTATCATTTTCCAACTTCGCCCCCGAAGCCTGCGGGCCGCGCTGCGATGTCGCAGCGCCGGCACCCGCGAGCTGAGAGGCGTCATCGCACCCCATGGCAACGATACTGGTCGTCGACGACGAACTCGGCATACGCGGGCTGCTGTCCGAGATCCTCGGCGACGAGGGCTACTCGATCGAACTGGCCGAGAACGCCGCCCAGGCCCGCGCCGTGCGCCAGCGCCTGCGCCCCGACCTCGTCCTGCTCGACATCTGGATGCCCGACGTCGACGGCATCACCCTGCTCAAGGAGTGGGGCAGCAGCGGGCTGCTGACGATGCCGGTGATCATGATGAGCGGGCACGGCACCATCGACACCGCGGTCGAGGCCACCCGCCACGGGGCGATGGCCTTCCTCGAGAAGCCGATCACGCTGCAGAAGCTGCTGCGCGCGGTCGAGGCGGCGCTGGCGCGGCCCGCGCCGCGGCTGGTGGCGGCCCAGGCCACTGTCGCCGACGGCGCGCCGGCGCCGCTGGCCGCAGCCAGCCTGGCCGGCGCGCTGCCGGCGGCGCTGGCGTATGTTGCCGACGCCGTCCTGCCAGGCCCCGCGCCCGAGCAGGTCTTCGACCTCGACCGCCCGCTGCGCCAGGCCCGCGACGCCTTCGAGAAGAGCTACTTCGAGTTCCACCTGGCCAGGGAAAACGGCTCGATGACCCGCGTCGCCGAGAAGACCGGACTGGAGCGCACGCACCTCTACCGCAAGCTCAGGCAACTCGGCGTCGACCCCACGCGCAACCGCCGCAACGGCGCCTGAAGCCCCAGGCCGGGCCGCTGCGGCCGCTGCTACAATTTGCGGCTCACGGCCAAGTAGCTCAGTCGGTAGAGCAGCGGATTGAAAATCCGCGTGTCGGTGGTTCGATTCCGCCCTTGGCCACCACCATTTCTACGCCCAGCCCTCATCGGTTGGGCGTTTTTCGTTCTTACTCCCCAGCCTCGAACTCAGCGTTCTTGAACTTCAGCACGTTGCAGTTCTCCTTCACCGCGCGCTGCAACCCGTCGTCGAAGCCGGTGGCCGATTCGGCCTGGATCTCGATGGCGATCCTGACCTTCACGCCGGTGCGCATGGTGAACTGCTGGACGACCTCGTCGACCAGGTCGGCGAACTGCTTCTTCGCCAGGATCGGGTCGAGCTCGATGCTGCCGTAGAACTGCTTCTTCAAGGCCTGGCCGGTGGCGCCCGTGCCTGACGGGTATCCGCCCTTGCCCGAGTCTTCGACGCGGGGTGTGTCGCCACCACCGCCAGTGGTCACGGTCGTGGTGGATGCGCCCCCGCCGGTGTCAGCGGCTTTGGCGCGCGAGGCTTCCTCTGCCGCACGCAGCGCCTCCATGTAGGCCGCCGCAGCGAACGGCTCGATCAGGAGCAGCGACGAGTCCATGATCAGCGACGTGCGCTTGCCGTAGCTGAACCCGACGTAGCGACCGTCGTCCTTGCCCTGCGCGAAGCCGAAGAAGTCGCGGCTGTCGGCGCCCGCGGCCATCGTCAGCTGGAAGACCGTGTCGTCCTTCAGGCGGGGCAGGTAAAGCTGCTGGCAGCTCTGCTGCCAGACATTCAAGGCGCTGGTCTCCTTTGCGTCATCCTTCCAGAACCAGTCCTTCAGCACCTTGGCCAGGTGGATCGGCGCCCACTCGTTGATGAGCAGCTCGTTTTCCTTGAGCACGCGCTCGACCTCTTGCGCCCAGTTCTGCGCACTCGGGTTGGCCTGGAAGTGCTCCCAGCGCAGCTCGGACAGGCCCTTGCCAGGCCGAGCCTCCTGCATCGGTGCCACGATCCACTTGTAGGTCTCGCGGATCATGCGCCGCACGGTCTCCTCGGCCTGATCCAGGCTGGCGCTTGCCTGCTTGGCCATCAGGTTGTCGAGAACGATGCGGTTGTCCTTGTAGTCGGCAACGATGCTGCGCCACGCCAGGTACGAGCGGACGTGGTCCTTCAGGCGGCTGACGCTGTCGTAGTCGGCCGCCAGGAAGATCAAGCGGTTCTGTTTGAAGCGGGGCTGGTCGCCGCGCTTCTTGAGGATCTCGGCGGCGCGGTCGATGGCCAGGCTCTGGCCGCTCTTGCTGAATGCGGCGTCGGGGGGCAGTACCACCAGTCGCAGCGCCCAGTCGTCGGGCACATCGCCGCTGTCGGTGAAGACGTGGATGCCACCAAACACGCCACTGGCAAAGCCGCGCTGCACGCGCTCGCGGACGGTGGGGAACACATCCTCCTTGTCCTGGAAGCGGCGCTTGCGCTCTTCCATCTCGCGCCGCAGGTTGGGCCGCGTGTCGAGCCAAAAGCGGTTGTTGGCGTGGTTGAGGTAGTGCAGCCGGTCACCGAGCCGGCGCAGTGCGTCCTTGAACAGCCCGATCTGCTGGCCGGGCTGAACGATGCCGAGCATCACGCGTTCGAGCTCCAGACCCCGTACCAGCTGGTTCGTCGTGCTGGGCGCGCTGCCCAGGAATACCGAACGCGCCGCACGGCGACAGGCCTGCACGCTGCCGAAGCGCGTGTCCTTGTTCTCGATCTCGGTGGTCTCGGCGCGCTCACCGTCCACGTCGCGTTCGAGCACCGGGTCCCAGCCTTGGGGCAGGTAGTAGATGACCTCGTTGCGGACATCGGCGTCGTACAGCGGCAGGCTGCCCGGCATGATCAGCGGGTCGTTGTTGCCGTCCTTCCACAGGCGGTGGATCACCTTGGCCATCATCTTCAGCACACCGCGGGTGCGCTGGAAGTTGTCCAGCGTGGACCAGTCCTCGTAGAGCCGGTCGAACACCTCGGGGTGGATGGGGTAGGCGTGGACCAGGCGCTCGAAGTAGCGGCTCTCTTGCGTCTCCTGCGGAAAGTCGTCGCGGTTGGCGGTGTAGAAGTCCGCGAAGGCGCGGCACACCGACTCCATCGCCAGCTTGTCGTTGATCGACGCAAACAAGCGGCGCCGCACGATCTCGAAGGCCTCTTCCGTGGCCACCGGCTTCCACAGCGCCTGCACGCGGCCAAAGTAGTGCGCCAGCGCCTCCAGCGCCTTCACGCCGCGCTGGCTGCCGGCTTCCTTGTCCGACTCCGGCAGCGACGCCAGCAGTACTGCCGTCGGCACGGCCTTCAACGCCTCGGTCAGCGCTTGCACGAACGACAGGTTGGAATCGAAGGTCCCGCCGGTGAGAGCCTTGCCTTCTTCGAACTGGCGAACGTAGGCCACCAGCTCGTCGATGAGGATCACGCACGGCGCACACCGCGCCAGTAGAGTCTCGAGCACCGCCTTGCCCGGCGAGGTGCCCGACGTGTCGGCATCGGCCACGAGCGCATAACCTTCTGCACCGCCCAGCTGCCATGCCAGGTCGCCCCACAGCGTGCGCACCACCTGCCCATCGCGCTTGATGGGTTGGTTGGGCGACGACTTGATGCCGTCTAGTACCGCGACGCGAGCGCGAGGCAGTTCCGTGATCTGCGCCGAGTCCAGAATGGCCGCCACGCCTTGCAGGTCGCTGGCCGGTACCTCGCCCTTGGCGAGGTGATAGACCGCCAGCATCGTGTGCGTCTTGCCGCCGCCGAACGCTGTTTGCAGCTGAATGACCGGGTCGCCACCCTTACCCGAGAGCCGCTTCACCACCGAGTCGAGCAGCAAACGCATGCCCTCGGTAATGAAGGTGCGCTGGAAGAACAGCGCCGGATTCTGGTACTCGGCCGTCGCTGTGCCCGCGTGCACCCGCGACAGGTCGGCCGCAAACTCAGCCTGCTGAAACGTGCCCTTGAGTACGTCTTCGTGCGGTACGGCGACTTCGCGCCAGGGTTTCAAAGCCATTTTCTGCTCCCCGATCAGATATCAAGTTGCGCCTGCGAGCCAAGCACGCCGGCTTCGCCGGCCGCTTGTTCGATGCCGCTCCAGGCAGTGACCAGTTCGTTGTAGGCGCGGGCGTCGTCTGCCCAACCCTTGCGCTCGCACAGCGTGTAGAGCCGATAGGCCAAGGCACGAATCGGCTCCGAACGGGCCGGCATGCGGGCCAGCAGTGCGCCTGCCGCCGACTCACCTTCCTGATTCAACGCGCGGATCAGGTGGTGTAGTGCCTCCCACACCGGCAGCCGGGAATCCGTCTCAGGCGACCAGTCAGGCGGTAGCTCGCTTGAGCGCAGCAGCCGCAGATCCCCCTTTCCGGATTCCACTACGCCGGTCGCCTGCAGGCCCGCGACGCTGGTGCCCTTTGCACGAGCCAGCACATCGGCCTCGCCGAAGCGACCGGTCGCCCAGCCCTGCTGCTCGAACCAGTGCAGGCAGAACTGCGTGTCGTGATCGAAGTCGTCTTCAGCAAGGAAACGATTAATGAGTTGAAGTGCTGTTCGCACGCTCATAGGTTTGCCATCAGCCTCGAGTACGGCGGCATACTGACTAAAAATAGCCATCCCCGGGCCAATAATGGCTTGAGAAAGGTCAACGGGTGCAACTGGTGAGTTAACGCCCCCTCGAGTCATTTCATCCAGAGCCACTGGCAGCGCAGCGTTGAGTTCTCGAATGAACTCTCGACGGCTAACCGAGACCGCGTCACCATCCCTCTTCCTGCAAACCAGTACAACGCTCGAGGCAAGCGCATTAGTCCCCGCGCCAATCATGCGACTAGACATTTCTGTTCTCATCGGCCAAGTGCCTGTAATCGCAAAGCCTGCCTGGATTACGGCCTCAAGAAACGTCTCCCATCCTGTGCTTGATGTCCCGACTTCGCTTTTTGTTTCAGATTGCTTGAACGCGTAGTAGATCGTCACCGGGAAAGCGGGATGCGCACTTTCCGCAAGGTTGTGCATGGCGCGAGTCATCCCATTCAAGAAGAATGCTTCAGCCTTCTCTTCGCCCCCGTGCCGATATGCCGACGCTACAAGTTCCTCTGCTTTGGGAACCGCCAGCGTTGCGTACAAGTTTGGATATATTGAACGCAAACTTTTTCGCAGCCAGACATAAAAGAAGTCTGAAAGATCTGCATACCCGATGTTGTCGTAGTACGGTGGATCGGTTGAAATTACCTTGAGCCGACTGACAGACTGACTTTGAGCATCCTGCTGGGATGCAAATCCTGGCGCTACATCTGCAGAGCCGACCGAACTCTTTCCGAAGCTCTTGTAGATATTTTCGATAGATGCTGCGATAGAGCCGGTACTTTCACATAGGATGTTCGATTCGGAGTAGTCCCATACCATCGGAATCGCATGTCGACCGAACAACTGCTGTGGGACCTGCGCTTTCGACTCCCAGCGTGAAAGTGAGTTTCCCCAATCAGTTGTACGACTCAGCGCGAACGCCAAGTAGACGCCGACGGCTTGCGCATATGCTGTAGCCCCAACGCCACCGGCCTCAAGGCTGAGGTGGTCGTCGTCGAAACCAGCAGCAATCGCATCCTGTCGGCACTTATCGATGACTTTCTCGACTAGCTCCGAGAATGTTGTTAATGCGACTAGCTGTCGCGACGTAAAAATATCTCCCCATTCTCTAAGCCCGTAGGGGACACAAGTGCCGCCAGTCAAACGGGCAGGAATATCGCCTGATGGCCTCCAAGTCGGTTGAGCCTGTTTCGCGATCGCCTCATGTTCTTTTGATGGCGAGAGATAAATTCGCCCACGAACACCCTCGGCAACAATTGCCATCAATCGCGAACCAAGTCGTCCGGCTTGCCCCTCTGCTTTAATGTAGTCGCCACTAATAGGGGTCTTCGAAATTAGGCAACTAAAATTCGCCCCACGGCCGGAAGCTTTGGTCCCCGCGTCGGCCGCGTCCGTGGGCTTACCTACCTTGACAGCAAATCTGTAGCTGTCACCCGTAACGATTGGCTCGACGTAGGCTTCTTTGCCTGATTTGCTCGACAGTACAAACGTCGAAGCGAGTGGCACATCTACGTGGCTAAAAGCGGGGTTTGGACTCTTGACAGTCCTGGCCCAGAGCCACGCGATGACGGTAAGTTTTTGACCAACTAGAGGCTTGAGGTCGACTCTTTCAGCGGCCATCGCTGCAGTAATCTCCACCTTAGGGTAGAGGTGGCCGATTACTTTTTCGGCTTGCTTGCGCATCCAAGTACCGTACCGATGGATGTCCTCAGCCAGGCCACCTGTGCCTCTCCATTCTTCATGCAGATCGACTTGCTTTTCATCAGCAACGCGGGGTCCGACCGGAACTCTTCCCGAGAAGCGGGCAGGTATTTCGATCATCACCTTATTGATGGTGACGGCTACGGGATTCAAGTCAGACGCGTGGCTCTTCAGTCCCAGACGTTGAGCCTCAAGCGGCAATGCGCCACCCCCTGCAAATGGGTCATGAAATCCCGGAAGGACAGCCGGGTTGAAGAGTTCGGATGCCTGCGGGTGAGATTTATTCAACTCACACGTATCACGCCAGCTGCGCCAAATCTCTGCGCGAGCCCGACCGAGAACATCCTCGTTGTTCGTGTTCTCCCACTTCACGAGATCTTCGAGAATCTTGAAAAGGCGCTCACGCTCCAGAGTGGCCTTCTCTTTGTTCACGCCATATCGGAAGCCGCCACCTTGCTGGTAGCCGGGATCATTGACCATTTGGGCAAAGATCACCGCTCTCGCTGCAGCCAGCGGGCGACGTGCCCACCAAAGGTGAATGCTCGTCGGCTTCCCAACCTTAACCAGCTTCTCATATGTGGCAGCCGCATTGATCGCATCGAGCGGCAGCGCGACCTCGATGAGTTTCTTGGGTGTCTTGATGGTCGCCATATGTTGTTTTCCTTTATGCAGGCTGCTGCGCTCGGGCGAGCAACTGGTCGAGATCGAGATTGATGCTGGTCACCGCCCAATCGGGCTCCTGAGTGAAGGGCTGCCGCACATAGAACGGCCCTTCGTGCTGTTCACCGTCTACCATCACGACGGCCAGGATGAACTTGTCGGTCTGGTTGAGCCCGTAGAGGATCTCGTTGCGCGTGACGGTGATCGTGGTCTGACCCTTGGCGCGGCCCTTGACCTCGATGTGGCGCGAGGGCGGCAGCTTGCCGTCTAGCGCCTTGGGCAGGCTGGTGACGTCCCAGCCGCACTTCTCGGCCGACACGTCGATGACGTCGTGTCCCAACGCGCGCTCGGCGTTCATCACGGCTCGCATCGCGATCTGCTCGACGCGGGCCCGCGCTGCGGCGTCCGCCGTCCATCCGGGCTGCCCCTTGCGCTGCAGCAGCAGGCCTGCGGGGATGACCAACGAGCCGCCCAGGATCACCGGCGTGGCGGAGATGACGTGGCGCATGGCCAGCAGCTCCTTCTCGCGCGACTCGCGGCGGGCGGTGAGGTCGTCGATGGTGCGGCGAACGTTTTCCAGCGTCAGGCGTACGTCTTTGCCGGCGGCGATGTCGTCCTGCAGCTTGATGTAGCGGTCGGACCAGAAGCTGATTTCCCTGACCAGGCGTTCATGCACGGCGGCCAGCGTCTTGTCCACGGTCTTCTCGCGACGGGCACGGACCTCGTCGAAGTGCTCGGGCACCAGGTGCGTGGAGGCATGGGCCAGCGCGACTTGCTCCAGATCCTTGGCGATCCAGGGCGCGGCCAGCACATCCTCGATCAGCGCCATGTCAGCCGGTGCCAGTGGCTCCAGGTCCAGGTGAGGGGCCCAGCCGGCGTTGATGGCGTTGCCCTTGGAGTCGATCTCGACGAACTGCATGCGGCGTGACACCACGTGCGTCGAGTCGGCGCCTTCCTTGACCGAGTGGTCGATGATGAACATCACCTTCGGGGTCAAGCCCATGTCGGCTGGGTCCACCAGCACGGCGCCTTGCTTGAGCTTGTTGCGGTGGGCTTCGAGCACCAGGTCGGTCACCGACTGCATCAGCGGGTGGGCGGGGTGCAGCAGGCTGGCCATCGGCGCGCCCACGCGGTCAAGCACGCGGACGTATTGCTTCTCGAAGCAGACGCGCTCGTAGCGGCGCAGCACGGGGTCAGCATTGCGTCGGTCGCGCCCGGTGATCTGGCGGTCGCGCTCGCGGATGATGGCCGGGACGTTGGTGATCTCGTAGCGGCCCGGTTCACGCGGGCGCAGCTCGCCCCCCAGCTGCTGGAAGGCCTGGGTGAAGAACGAGCGGATGAAGAAGGGCTGCAGCTTGCGGGCCTCGGCCTTCTCCATTTCCTCCTTGACGGCGAAGAGGCGCTTCTCGTCCATCACCTCTTCGCACAAGGCGTTGCGCTTGATGATGTCTTCCAGGTGGCGCGTGTCCAGCGCGCCTTCGACCCTGCGCAGCAGACGGGCACGGACTTCGGGGTCGGCGCCGTAGCGGATGGCTTCGATCAGCAGGTCTTTGAGGCTGCGATCTTCGAACACCTCGCCCAAAACGTCGAAGACACGGCCGCCCAGCGCCTCACGCTGGATCTCCAGCTTCTCGAACAGCCGCTGGAAGACGTCGCCCTCGCGCGTCTCGGAAGCCACCATGTTCCACAGGTGGCAGATCTCTGTCTGGCCGATACGGTGGATGCGGCCAAAGCGCTGCTCCAGGCGGTTTGGGTTCCAGGGCAGGTCGTAGTTGACCATCAGGTTGGCGTTCTGCAGGTTCACGCCTTCGCCGGCCGCGTCAGTGGCGACGAGCACGCGCGCGGTCGGGTCGTTGCGGAACAACTCCTGCACCTTGCGGCGTTCTTCGCGCTTCACACCACCGTGGATCATCACCACGGCTTCCTCACTGCCGATCAGGCCGCGGATCTTGGTGACCAGGTAGTTCAGCGTGTCACGGTGCTCGGTGAAGATGATCAGCTTGCGCTGGCGACCCACGGAATCGTGCATTTCGGGCGTGTCTTGCAGCAGGCGCGATAGCTCGTCCCACTTGCGGTCTTGGCCGGAGTGCACGACCTTGCGTGCCTGCTCTTCCAAGTCTTCGAGGATGATGATTTCGGCCTCGAGCTCCTGGATGGTCTGGGCGGCCGTGGCCTGGTCGACAACGGCTTCTTCGAAGTTCTCGTAGTCGTCAGGCGACAGGGCATCGGCCGACTCCCAAATGTCATCGGGCACACCGTTGGTACCCGTGCCGACGAGCGTCTCGGCCAGCGACCTGCCGCGCTGGCCCAGCTTCTCTTCCTCGACCCGGCGCTTGAGCTTGTTGCGGCGACGCTTTAGCGACTGGTAGATGGCCTCGGGGCTGGACGCGAGCCGGCGCTGCAGCGAAGTCAGGGCAAAGCCAACGGTACCCTTGCGGCCGCCGTCCGCCAGTTGATCCGCCCGGGCGAACTCGGTCTTCACGTAGTCCGTCACGGCGGCGTAGAGCGCTGCTTCGAGATCGGACAGCGCGTAGTTGCAGGTGTAAGCCCGGCGCTCGGGGAACAGCGGGGTGCCGTCGAACTTGAGCAGGTCCTCTTTGACCATGCGGCGCATGAGATCGGAGACGTCCACCTTATGCGCGCCGTCGCGGAACTTGCCGTAGAAGCGGTCGGCGTCCAGCAGCGACATGAAGAGCTGGAAGTCTTCTTCCTTGCCGTTGTGCGGCGTGGCCGTCATCAGCAGGAAGTGCCGCGTGATCGAGCCCAGCAACTCGCCGAGCTGGAAGCGCTTGGTCTTGTTGACCTTGTTGCCGAAGTAGTTGGCCGAAAGCTTGTGCGCTTCGTCCACGACCACAAGGTCCCAGTGCGACAGGCGCAGCTTCTCTTGCAGGTCTTCGGCTCGGGAAAGTTGGTCGACGCGGGCGACCATCAGGTCGATGTCGTCAAAAGGATTGCCGGTGCGGGACTGCTCGACCTGCTCGCGCGAGAACAGCGAAAACGTCAGGCCGAACTTCTCGAACATTTCGTCCTGCCACTGCTCGACCAGGCTGCCGGGGGCGACGATCAGCACGCGCTTGGCATCGGCGCGCATCAGCAGTTCGCGGATGAACAGGCCGGCCATGATGGTCTTGCCGGCGCCGGGGTCGTCTGCCAGCACGTAGCGCAGAGGCTGGCGCGGCAGCATCGACTCGTAGACGGCCGTGATCTGGTGCGGCAGCGGCTCCACGTTCGACGTGTGCACCGCCATCATCGGATCGAAGAGGTGGGCCAGGTTGATCCGGTAGGCCTCGGCCGCGAGCTTGAACTCCTCGCCCGGCGCATCGAAGGCCCAGGGGCGCCCTGACTCAGCCAGCGACAGCTTGGCCTCGTCGGTGCGGAACAGCATCCGCTCCAGCAACTTGCCGTCGGCGGTCTTGTAGTAGACGGTCAGGGCGTTGTCACCGACCGGCTCGGTGGTGACGATGCGCACCACCTGCCCGGGCTCCAGGCCCGAGATGGCTGCGTTCTTCTGGATCTGTTCGAGTTTGAGCACGGTGCCGCCCCTTGTTCTTGTTGCTGGCCCGCCCTCAGGGCTTGCGCCGGTTGTAGGGCGATTGGTTGGTGGGCTTGAGGGAGACGTCGCTCTCGCTCGCCTTGGAGCGGATCGAGTCTTCCGTTCGCCCCATCTTGTGAGCGATCAGGCCAGTGGGAGTGTTTCCCTTGGCGAGCTGCTTGAGCTGCTGCACGTCGGCAGGCGTCCATTGCTTGCCGTGGTTGGCGGGGGGCTTAGCCATGGTGGGGCTCCTTTCGGTCGTAGCGGTCGGCTGGATTGCAGGTGGGGGTGATCGACATACCGGTCACCCGTCCTTGCTCTGTTCGCCGTAGCCCGGTGCGAGCACCAGGTTCGTGACGCCGTACAGCGCCTGGCGATTGCGCAGCCACAGGTGATGCTCGCCACCCTTGAGGCTGTGGTCTTCGGTGCAGTCGACGTTCCAGCGGCGCAGCAGGTACCCGGCCATTGCCGCTCGGGCGCGGACCGTCAGCACGCCGCCCTCCATGCCGTACTCGGCCTCGATGGTGTCGGGGTGCTGCACGTTGGCCGGATGCGGCACGAGCTCGAGCTCGGTGATCCGGTTCCACTGGATGTCTTGATCGGGCTTTTCGTGGTCGGCCACCTCGCCGGCGACGATGCGGGCGTCGTCGAGACGGCCCAGCACGAAGTCGCGGAACTCGCCGCTGCGCCGGTCGAAGGCGCGGACGTGCCAGCGCAGGCCGCTGTCCGCCAACGCGAACGGCACGATCTCGCGGGTTGTCAGCCCGCTCGAAAGCGCGCGGTAGGCAACCTCAACGGCCGCGCCTTGATGGATGGCGCGCGTCAGGACGGACAGGATCTCCAGATTGATCTTGCCCGCCATGCTGGTGCCTTCTTGAAGCACCGAGCCCTTCCGCCGGATGGGCTCGCCGTCGCCGTAGCCTTGGGACAGCCAGGTCAGCACGCGCTCGGGAGGGAAGTCGAACAGGGGCCGGAACCAGGAGCCGCGGACGTACACCTTGCACTTGGTGTCGTACTCCATGTTGCGCGGCGCCATCTCTTTGTACTGGGCGATATCCCGCGTGGCCGCGGCGGCCTGGATGCCGAAGCGCGCCACCAAGTCCTGCCGGCGGATCTCGCCGACGAACCGCAGGCGCAACTCGACGAACGCGAGCCGGTCGCGTTGCGCCTGGGTCATCTTCGGGAGTCGGTCGCTAGACATGTTCGTGTGCTGGTTTCCGTAGCTTTTGCGGAAGCATACGGATATCCAAAACGAACGTCAAGCAGCTGCAAAATGCGCCTGTGTGCAGCGCAAAATGATTATGACTAGACAGAGCCGTCCTGAAGATGCGGTCCAGCAGGTAGGTGGTGGGTGCGACCGCCTCACCGACGAGCCCGACACACATGGGGCAAGGCGGTGCGCCGACGGGGCCGCGCGCGTCCGCGGGTAGTCCCCTCATGCGCTCAGACCATAGAATCTAGCCGCTGAATCCCGCAGGGCAGTGGATCAGCGTTTAGTTTTCGCTGGTAGTCCACCACCACTTCATTTCTGCGGGTTTGCGAGGAAGTGGTAGGAATCGGTAGGGGTCCAGTTCGAGCGTTGCTGCTGCCTACCCAGTCCGATACAGCGAACCGCGTGGCCCGGCAGGTCGAAGAATCAAGGGCTTGCGCGTGCGCCGCCTGACGCCAGCCGGCCAAGACGCTCCGACTCGGCGCGTGCTTCGGCCAGCAACTGGTCCCAGTCAGACGGCGGACGGCCGCTGTCGAGCATCCGGCGGAACACGCGGTAGGCGTCGTCGGCGCTATCGTAGGCCCGCTTCGTACCCTCGTCGTTGACCCAGGCGAAGACGATCACCTTGGCCTGCGCATGGAACCGGAAGAACAGCCGGTACTGCTGGAAGAACTTGGCCCGGAACCAGTGCTTGTGCTCCGGCCCAAGCGTGTTGCCCTGGCGGTACTCCGGCCGGGCGGGGTCTTGCGGAATCAGCTCGAACGCCAGCTTGGCGATGGCCGCCAGGCGCTTGGTGGCGTTCTTCTTGACGTAGCCGGACGGGTCCTTGCGCTTGAGTGTCTCGACCTGTGCGGTCAGGGCGTCAAGTTGGTCGAGGAAGATCGGGTGGGCAAAGACGGTCCAGCCGTTGACGACCAGTGGCTTGCCGCCGCTCATTCATCGTCGGCCGAAAGCGGCGCGTCCAGATCGACCTCGACACCGCCGACCAACGCCTGGATGCGCTGCGCTAGACCAGCATCCACGGCCTGGAGCCGCTCGGGGTGCTCGGCGAGGTCGCGGGCCAGGAAGCCCAGGAACGGGGCCAGCCCGGGATCATCGCTTTCACCGGCGGCCGCACGCGTGAGCACGACCTCACCGTCCGGACGGATCGTGTAGTGGATCTTGTCGCGCTTGCCCAGGCGCAGCGTTCGACGCACCGTCTCGGGGATGGTGGTCTGGTAGCGGTCGGTCAGCGTCGATTCGACTTGCATGGTGGCGGGCATGGCGCTTCTCCGGCTAGGATGCAGTGCGCAGAGAGTAATGCATCTACATTGCCATGTCAATGCAGATGCATTGTCTGCGGGGATCAGGCCGGTAGCGAAGCCAGCGCCTGCTGCAACGACCGGTACTGGCCTGCCGGGTCGGCCTTCGCGTCGATGCCTTGGTCTCTGGCATCTTGCAACCAGCGCCTGGCCCAAGCCATCACCTCGTCGCGGTCGAACCGGATCAGCTTCTGAACCCGACGATGCGGGACGCCGACCCGACCTTCGGAGCCACCGGTGCAGCGATCGCGGCGACGGTACCTTCCAAGCGCTGAGCACCTCGCAGTCGTGGCCTTGACGCCATACCAGCCACTCGGTACGATTCGGGTGTAAACCAACTAGTTGGTATGAGCCCGATGGCCGACGCAGGAAGCTCCCGCACCCGCTTGCTCGATGCCGCCCTGCGCGTGTTCCGCGAAAAGGGCCACACCGCCACCACGGTGGCGGATCTCTGCCACGCCGCGGGCGTCACCAAGGGCAGCTTCTTCCACCACTTCGAAAGCAAGGAAGCGCTGACGCTGGCCGCGATCGCGCGCTGGAACGACACCACCGATGCCCTGTTCGCCGCGGCCCCTTACGCGCAGATCGACGATCCGCGCGAGCGCTTCCTGGCCTACATCGACTTCCGCGCGGCGCTCGTGCGAGGCGATGTCCCCGAGTTCACCTGCCTGCTGGGCACCCTGGTGCAGGAGACCTACCGCAGTCATCCGACGCTGCGCGCGGCCTGCGCGACGGGCATCGCGCGCCACGTCGCGACTCTCGTGCCCACCATCGAAGCGGCCCGCGCACGCCACGCGCCCAAGGCCGACTGGAGCGCCGAAGGCCTCGCCCGTCACACCCAAGCGGTGATCCAGGGCGCCTTCGTCTTGGCCAAGGCCACGCAAGACCCACACGCGGTGCGCGACGCCATCGCGCATCTGCGCCGCTACGTCGTGCGGCTTCTGCCCGCCCACCCGGTGGAGCCGTCGCCGTGACCCGGAAACCGAAGGAGGAACCGAAGGAGGACAACGCCAATGGACACGCCAGCGCCGGTGATCGTCGAAAAATCCCGCTGGATCGAGGCGCCGCCCGAGCGAGTGTGGGCCGCGCTGACCCAGCCCCGCCTGATCCGCAGGTGGATGGAGGTCGAGCCCTCACTCGACGACGAGGCGCTCACCTGGCGTGACGCCTACGTCGCCAGCCAGGAACTCGAACGTATCGATCGACTCGCCAGGGAGGACGCATGAGGCCCATCGAGACGGGCTGCCTGTGCGGCGCCGTGCGCATGCGCATCGACGGCGAACCCGTCGTCGGCTTCTATTGCCACTGCCCGGACTGCCGCGCGGCGCATGGTGCGGCCTATGTCGGCGTGGCTCTCTATCCCTCGGCGGCCGTCGAGGTGATGGCGGGCGAGGTCGCCACCTTCGCCATCGAAAGCCTGCCGCGCGCGTTCTGCGCCCGCTGCGGCACGCGCCTGTCCGCCCGCGTGCCCGCCGCGGCTCTCACCGGGGTCGTCGCGACGCGCTTGCCCGAGGGTGCGTTCCGGCCCGCGTTTCACATCCACTGCGGCCACACGCTCGCGCCCGTGCGCGACGACTTGCCACATTACCGCGCCCTGCCGCCTGCCTTCGGCGGCGATGACGAGCGGGTGGACTGGTAAGCACCGCACACATGTTGGGCAGGGGGAATTCGCGGCGCTGCGCGTCGATCCAGGCGTACTTCACAGCGCATCGCAACGCAGAAGTACGCCGGCGCTTTTTTTGGGATGTCGACGTGCATCTTCAGCCGTGCGTTCTCTGCGCGCAGCCTGGACAACTCCACCTGCTCGGGCGTCACGGGCTTGGCACCGGGCGCCGTCAGCCTGCCCGCTGCGGTCGCCTTCACCCAGTTGCGCAGCGTCTGCTCGACCAGCCCCAGCTCCCTGGCAGCGACCCCGATGCCCACCGCCTGCGCATGCTTGACGGCCAGCTCCTTGAGCTCGGCCGTGTACGGATTCCAGGGGCAAGGTCAGTTTGTGTCGACGGGCCAGTATCCCGTGCGGTGAAGCACATGGATGAAGGCCGTATGCGCGTTGCTGCAAAGCAAGAGATCGGCCTGCGATGAGATTGACACGAGAAACCTTGGAAAGGCAGCAGGTTTGGGTCTACCTGATGGCCATCGCGCCAGGCCTGGTGCTAGGAACGTTTGCGCCGCAGATCGGGCCAGCCTTCGAGATGCTGCTGTGGCCCGTGCTGGGCGCCTTGCTCTATGCCACGTTCGTTCAGATACCCTTGCTGCACCTGGCGGACGCCTTCCGCGATCGGCGCTTCATCACGGCGGTGCTGATCGGCAACTTTCTCCTGATTCCGCCAGTAGTGTGGGGCATGGTTGCTCTCTTGCCGCCAGACCCCGCGTTGCGTCTGGGCGTGCTGCTGGCACTGCTGGTCCCATGCACCGACTGGTTCATCACCTTCAGCAAATTGGGTAAAGGGGATGTCCCCCGCGCCATCGCGGTGACGCCGATCAACCTGCTGCTGCAACTCGCCCTGCTGCCGCTGTATCTGTGGATGATGGCTGGTGCCGACCTGTCTGCGGCGTTGACGCCGGCCGACGTCTGGCCAGCCGTTGTACTGGTGTTGGCCCCGCTCGGGTTGGCCGCTCTGTCCGAGCGCTGGATGGAGGCCCGACCCGAACGGGCCACCACGCGCGAACGCCTGGCCTGGTGGCCAGTGCCTCTGCTTGCCGTCGTCGTCTTCCTCATCGCCGGCGCCCAGGCCGGGACTGCGGTCGAAGCGTTGGCCCTGTTGCCGATCGTGGTCCCGGTATTCATCGGCTTTCTGATCGTGGCTGCGCTCATGGCGCGCGCACTCGCAAGTGCCTTCCGCCTGGAGGTCGCCCAGGGGCGCACGCTGGCCTTCAGCCTGGGGACTCGCAATTCGTTCGTCGTTCTACCCTTCGCGCTGACCCTGCCAGCCGGATGGGAGGTCGCTGCGCTGGTCATCGTCGTGCATTCGTTGGTCGAGCTGTTCGGCATGGTGATGTACCTCTGGTGGCTGCCGCGAAGGCTGTTTGCGAAGTAGCTCAGCGCGCTCTTCTGCGCTGTAGCCAGCCGCAGCCGGCGGCGCCGGAACCAAACAAGCAATACGATTGCCGCCGATCCGAGACAACGGGAGTCGGTGATGGCGACGACGGCGCTGGCGCAAGCCGTACGCGGCAAGCCTGCACGCGATCCTGTCGTGCGACGACCGGATCATCATCACCGGCACCTGGCCCGGTGCGTGCGGCGCGGCCGCGATGACGAGCTTTCTGTACGCGCGCGCCAGGCGTGCGCCAGAAGTCGCCCAGGCCAACGGGGTGGCCATCGTGCACGTCGACAAGAGC
>Ga0208610_100224_pt1 | contig 22931 bp, 22 predicted proteins | sample SubbioR11Jul_8A2_FD_184815 | JGI IMG/M metagenome (GOLD analysis project Ga0208610, IMG submission 184815) | Serpentinite rock and fluid subsurface biosphere microbial communities from McLaughlin Reserve, California, USA - CR11Jul_8A2 (SPAdes) | ecosystem: Environmental > Terrestrial > Deep... | reverse complement strand
CGGCGGGCGGCGCCTGGTCCGGACCGAGGTCGGCGGCCGACACCGACATCGCGCCGCCGAAGGCGCCGATCCAGTTCAGGTCGTCGCGTCCATGCTGCGAGCGGTTCGACGGCATCATGCCGGTGCCGACCCAGATCATCGCGTGCTGCATCGCCAGCGTGAACATGTAGCCGATGGTCGAGGTCTTGTCGCCGATGGTCGAGGCCGAGTTGGTGAAACCGGCCGCGAGCTTGTCCTTCCAGGCCTGGCCGAACCACGGCTTGGACGAGGCATCGGCGAAGCGCTTGAACTGCCACGACGCCATGCCCATGTAGGTCGGTGCGCCGAAGACGATCGCGTCGGCGGCCGCCAGCGTCGCCCACGCCTGCTCCGGCAACTGGCCCTCGCCGTCGATGGCGAGCGTTTCGACCTGCGCGCCGGCAACGCCGGCGACGCCCTCGTGCACTGCCTCGGCCAGCTTGCGAGTGTGGCCGTAGCCGCTGTGATAGACGATCACGACACTTGCCATCTTTCGCTCCTGCGATCAGGTTGGGGGGAAGGAACCGACATTCAGGGCAGATCGAAGAACAGGACTTCGGCGTTGCGGCCGGCGCCGAGCTCGATCCCGGTCTCGTCGCGCAGCAGCAGCGCGTCGCCGGCGCCGAGTCGCTGTCCGCCGGCCTCGAGTTCGCCGCGGGCCAGATGCAGGTAGCCGCGCCGGCCGGGCGCGAGTTCGGCGCGCGCGCGCTCGCCGCCGTCGAACAGGCCGACATACAGCCGCGCGTCCTGGTGCAGCCGGACCGAGCCCTCGGCGCCGTCGGGCGAGGCCACCAGCCGCAGCCGGCCGCGCTTGTCGGCTGGCGGAAAGTGCCGGTCCTCGTAGCCGGGCGCAACACCCGTGCGCTGCGGCTCGATCCAGATCTGCAGGAAGTGCGTGCTGCGGTCGCGGGCGTGATTGAACTCCGAGTGGCGCACGCCGGTGCCGGCCGACATCCGCTGCACGTCACCGGGGCGGATCACCGAGCCGTTGCCGAGGCTGTCACGATGCGCGAGTTCGCCCTCGAGCACGTAGCTGACGATCTCCATGTCGCGGTGGCCATGGGTCGGGAAGCCCGCGCCCGGGGCGATCCAGTCTTCGTTGATCACGCGCAGCACCGAGAAGCCCATCCAGTCCGGATCGTGGTAGTCGGCAAACGAAAAGGTGTGCTTCGACTGCAGCCAGCCGTGGTCGGCATGGCCGCGCTCTTGGCTGCGGCGAATCGCGATCATGGGCTTCCTCCGGATGGCCGGCGGCGCGGTCGGCCCGCAGCTCAAAGTCGGACCGGACGGCAGCCGCTGTCGGCGATCGGCAGAATATGCCGCCTTCCGGGCGACGATACATCGTGCCGGCTGGCGGCGCGCAGCGCCGGGCTGCTCGGCGCGCCCGCGGTCCTCGTGGTGCCGACGATGGAAGCCAAGCTGGCGGCGCAGATCGCCGGCCTCGGCGCCGGCCGATCCCCGCTTCCGCGAGGACGCCCTCGCCCGGCCGGCGATCGAGCACGGCCGGCTCGTGGTGAAGAGCACTTCCGGGGCGCAGCAGGGCGCGCTGCGGGCGCCGACCGTGCATGCCGCCTGGCGCCCCGAGGACCGCGGCCAGGCGCTCGACTGGTGGCTGCGCCAGCTCAGGATGCCCGCGACGCGCTCGGCGCTGCTGGGCTGACGGCGGCGCCGATCATGCGCGCGAAGGCGTAGCGGTTCTTGCCCTTGAGCTTGGCCTCGTACATCGCCAGGTCGGCCAGTTGCAGCAGGCGCTCGAGGTCGCGACCGTGCTCGGGCGCCACCGCGATGCCGACGCTCGCCGACAGATGGCCCTGGCCCTCGGCGAGCGCCACCGGCTGCTCGATCGCGCGCAGCAGGCGCACGGCGATGCGCTCGATGTCGTCGCGCCCCTGGACATCGGGCAGGAGCATGGTGAACTCGTCGCCGCCGCGGCGCGCCACCGTGTCCTGCGGCCGCAGCAGGCGGCCGAGTCGCACCGCCATCTCGCGCAGCACCTGGTCGCCGACCTTGTGCCCGTGCAGGTCGTTGATCTCCTTGAAGCCATCGAGATCGATCGCCAGCACCGCGCAGGAACTGTTGCGCAGGCTGCTGGTGGCGAGGGCGGCGTTGCCGCGCACCGCGAGCAGGCGCCGGTTCGGCAGTCCGGTGAGTTCGTCGTGGTAGGCGTGGTGCAGCGCCTGCGCCTCGCGCACGCGGATGTGATCGATGTCGGCCAGCACCAGCACGTACTCACCGGGCGCGATCGCGCGCGCCGTGATCTGGCACCACATGGCGCCGGCCGGCGCCGCGCGTGCGCCGCGGATCACCTGCACCTCGCGGCTGGCGGCACGCCCGGTCTCGTGCCCGACGTCGGCGGCAGCGACGATCGCCGGCCAATCCTCGGTGCTGGCGAAGTAGTCGCCGATCGGCGTGCGCTGCAGCGCTGCCGGCTCGACGTGCAACAGCCGCAGGAAGGCCTCGTTGCAGCGGGCAACCCTGCCGTCCTTGACCACGGCGATCGCCTGCCCGGCAGCGTCGAGCACCGTGCGCTCGACGCGCAGCGCTTCGACCAGGCGCGCCTCGCGCTGCTTGAGCACGGTCAGGTTGGCATTCATGCCGATCGCGCCGGCGAAGGCGCCGTCGCTGGCAATCAGCGGCGCGGCGTCGACCGAGACGATCACCGGCGCGCCGGCGCGCGCGCGCTGCACCATCTCGACGTTGCGCAGTCCGCGCCGCTCGCGCAGGCCGGCGAGCGCGGCACGCGCCGACTCTCCGGCCGGTCCGTCGGCGAGCAGCGACAGCAGCGAGCGGCCGAGCAGGTCGCCCGGCTCGCAACCGTAGATCTCGCGCGCCGCGCGCCGGCTGACGAAGGTGAAGTTGAAGTCGACGTCGCAGGCCCAGATCAGGCTGGTCGAGGCCTCGACCAACTGCTTGTAGTGATTGCGCGCGCGCCGCAGCCGATCGAGTTCCGAGAGCTGCGCCGGCGCGGCGACGCTGTCCATCACGAGCGCGCCGCGCTCGCCGGCGCGGCCGGCGAACGGCACGACGTGGCTGCGCACCGCCAGCTTGGCGCCGTTGCGCGTGGTGCGCAGGTTCAGCAGGTCGAAGCTCGGTCTGCCCTCGAGCGCCCGCTGCAGCGCGACCAGCAGTGCCGCGCGGTCCTGGGCCGGCAGCGAGACGGCCTGCGACCAGCGCAGCGGCACACCGTTGGCTTCGAAGGCGAGGCCCCAGCGCCAGCCGTCGCCGCCGTGCAGCCGTTCGACCCGCCCGGCAAGATCGACCCACCAGACGAACACTGGCAGCGCCTCGACCCAGGCGCCGGCGTTGTCCGCCGCCTGCTCGGGGTCAGGCTCCGCCAGCAGGCCGATGACCGGCGGCGGCATGCGATCCGGTTGCGCGGCAGGCGCCTGCGCCCCCCGTGTCAGGCATACCACGCGCACGCGCCGGGCGGTGCCGTCGCGGTCGACCAGCCGCAGGCAGCGATCGAAGATGCCGCCGCCGGCCAGCGCTTCGCGGTAGGCGGACTCCGCTGGCTGGCGTTCGTCGGCGACGACCCAGGGCGCCAGCGCGAACGCCTCGTCTACGGCGGCGAGCGGCGGCGCCGAATCGAACGGCGGCGGCAGCACCACGCGCCCTTGCTCGTCGCGATACCAGGGTTGGCCGCCGCGCGCGCCGAACCAGCGGATCAGGCGTCGGGCGTCGTCCTCGAAGGACGGTGCCGCCACCGCTGGCGCCAGGGCGATCACCACCGCCGAGTCGAGCCGGCCCGGGCTGAGCACGCGCACGCGCGCCGCCCACGCCGGGCCGAGCGCCCGCCCCTGCGCAACCGGCACGATGCGCGCCTCGCGCTCGCCGCGCCCGCCGACGGTCGGATCGAGCGCCGGCGCCGGGTCGGCGCGCAGGTGCCGATCGGCGCGCTGCCCGAGGAGGTCCTGCGGCGCTTGGCCGAGGAGTTGCGCCGCCGCCGCGTTGACTTCGACCAGTCGGCCACGCCGCAGTACCAGAACCGGCGCCGGCATGGCCTGCACGGCGGCGCCCCATCCGGAGCGTCCGCGCTCGCCGGAGCGCGTCGGCGCGCGCGTGCGGCCGATCCACCAGACCACCGCCAGCCAGGCGACGAATCCGGCGACGAACAACGAGGCATCGCCACTGGCGCGCCAGCCGCTCCATGCCGCCAGCACGGCCCAGGCGACGATCCAGGGCGTCCACACCTGCGGCCAGCGGCCGATCGCCACCGCCGCCAACGCAACCAGGCCGGCGGCGTAGAAGCCGAGCGCGCCACCGACGAACATCGCCGGCGGCTGCGCGCCGATCCACAGGCTCCACAGCGCGAGATCGCCGGTCCACGACAGCGCATACCAGCGCGCGCCGGCATGGGTCGGCGCCACCGGCGTGCGGCTGCGCTCGGCGTGGCTGGCGAGCAGGAAGCGCGCCGAGGCGTTGAGCACGCAGGCCGCGAGCCAGGCAAGCGCAAGCGGCCCCCACTGGACGCCGGCCGCAAGCGCCGCCAGCGCCGCGAGCAGGAAGATCCCCGGGGTGATGCGCCGCTCCAGCGCGAAACTGGCACGCAGGTCGGGTCGGTCATCGGCGCGGGCCGCGCGCAGGCCGGCGATCGACTGCGGTCCGGCGCGCGAAGCGGTCTGCAAGGGTGTCTCCTGACGCGAATGCCACGGCATGGCGGAGGATTCGCCTTCGTGCCGTCTTTGCGCGATCTATGCTAAGGGTGGCTCCAGAGTGGAACAACGGAAACGGTTACGACTTTCGGATGATGCTGTCGAATTCGCACATCCTGCGAGCATCGTCCGCCCGGCCACCGGGCGTCTGCCCGGGTGACCGCGGCGCGCAGCGCGCGGCAACGCCGGCGACCGTGCCTTGCCTCGCGACGGCCATGCGCAGTCGCCGATGAGCGCCGGATCCGACCGCCGTTACCGCGGCCGCTTCGCGCCTTCGCCGACCGGTCCGCTGCACGCGGGCTCACTGGTGGCGGCACTGGCCAGTTGGCTCGATGCGCGCGCGCACGGTGGCCTCTGGCTGGTGCGCATCGAGGACATCGATCCGCCGCGGCAGTGCGCCGGCGCGGCGCAGGACATCGTCGCGACCCTGGCGGACTTCGGCCTCGAAAGCGACGAGCCCGTGCTGTATCAGAGCGTTCGCGGCGAGTGCTACGCGCTGGCGCTGCGGCGCTTGCTCGACGCCGGCCTCGCCTATGCCTGCGGCTGCTCGCGACGCGAGGCGCAAGCTGCCGCGCAGGCCGCCGGGCTGGCACCCGGCGTCTATGCCGGCACCTGCCGCGCTGGCGCACGCCGCCGGGGCAGCCCTTCGATCCGGCTGCGGGTGCCGGATCCGCCCGACGACCGGATCGGTTTCGTCGACCGTGCCTGCGGCGCCCAGAGCCAGGCCCTGGCGCGAGCGGTCGGCGACTTCGTGTTGCGCCGCGCCGACGGCCTGTGGGCCTACCAGCTCGCGGTGGTGATCGACGACGCGGCGCAGGCCATCAGCGACGTCGTGCGCGGCACCGACCTGCTCGACAACACGCCGCGCCAGCTCTGGCTGCAGCGCTGCCTCGGCTTGCCGGCGCCGCGCTACCTGCACGTGGCCGTGGTCACCGACGCGCGCGGCGCCAAGCTGTCGAAGCAGACCGGAGCGCGGGCGCTGGCGCGCGACGATGTCAAGGGCGAACTCGAGCGCGCCTGGCGTCACCTCGGGTTCGCGCCACTCGGCGCCGACTCGCGCGCGGCCTTCCTGCGCCAAGCCTGCGAGCTGTGGGCCGAGCGTTGGGCCGCGGCCGCGCAGGCGCAAGACGCGAGCGCCGCTCGCCTTCGCCCGCCCCCTGCCTACAATCGCGGACAATGACCAGCGAGCGCCGCCCGATGGCCGACGACACCGACTCCGGCACGCTGCGCCGGATCCTGCGCGACTGCCGGCGCATCGCCGTGGTCGGCATCTCCGCCGAGTGGCATCGGCCGAGCTACTTCGTCGGCAAGTACCTGCTCGAGCACGGCTACGCGCTGATCCCGGTGAACCCCAGGTACGACCAGGTGCTCGGACAGCGCTGCCACCCGGATCTCGCGACCGCCGCGCGCGAGGCCGGGCCGATCGATCTGGTCGACTGCTTCCGCAAGGCGCAGGACATCGGCCCGCTGGCCGAGCAGGCGATCGCCATCGGCGCCCGATGCCTGTGGATGCAGCTTGGCGTCGTCAACCCGGCGGCCAGGGACCGGGCGCGCGCCGCCGGCCTCGAGGTGGTGATGGACCGCTGCGTGAAGATCGAGCACGGACGGCTGTTCGGCGGCCTGAACTGGGCCGGCGTCAACACCGGCATCGTGTCGAGCAAGCGGCCGCGCCAGCTGCCTTACTGAGGTGCAACGTGAGAGGTGCAACGTGAAGAGTGCAACGTCGCGGACTGGCGCCAGGCAATTCACGTTGCACCTCGCAACTTGCGCGGATCGCCAATGACCGATCGCACCTTCGGCATCGAGACGCTGTGCCTGCACGCCGGCCAACTGCCGGACGCGTTGACCGGTGCCCGCGCACAGCCGATCTACCAGACCACGAGTTACGTGTTCGACTCGGCCGACCACGCCGCCAGCCTCTTCAACCTGCAGACCTTCGGCAACGTCTACTCGCGCATCAGCAACCCGACGGTGGCGGTGTTCGAGGAGCGCGTGGCGGCGCTGGAGAACGGTCGCGCGGCGCTGGCCACGGCCAGCGGCATGGCGGCGCAACTGACCGCGATCCTGGCGATCGTGCAGCCGGGCAGCCACATCGTCGCCTCGTCGCTGCTCTATGGCGGCAGCTATTCGCAGTTCGCGCTGACGCTGCCGAAGATGGGAATCGAGACCACCTTCGTCGATCCCGACGATGCCGACAACTTCCGCCGCGCGCTGCGGCCGAACACGCGACTCGTCTACGCCGAGACGCTCGGCAACCCGAAGATCAACGTCCTCGATCTCGAGCGGGTGGCGGCGATCGCGCACCAGGCACAAGTGCCGCTGATGGTCGACAACACGATGCCCTCGCCGTTCCTGTGCCGGCCGCTCGACTGGGGCGCCGACATCGTCGTGCACTCGGCGACCAAGTACCTGGGCGGGCACGGCACGACGATCGGCGGCGTGCTGGTCGAGGCCGGCCGCTTCGACTGGGGCAACGGCAAGTTCCCGGACATGGTGCAGCCCTCGCAGGGTTACCACGGCGTGAAGTTCTGGGAGACCTTCGGCGACTTCGCGCTGACGATGAAGGCGCGCTTCGAGGTGTTGCGCGTGCACGGCGCCGCGCTGGCGCCGATCTCGGCCTGGCTGCTGCTGCAGGGACTCGAGACCCTGCACCTGCGCATGGAGCGGCACGTGCAAAACGCCCGTCGCGTGGCCGAGTTTCTCGCCGCCCACCCGCGCGTGCGCTGGGTCAACTGGCCGGGGCTGCGGTCCAGCCCGTACTACGGACTGGCGAAGAAGTACCTGCGGTCGATCGACGGCGAACCGGGCGCCTCGAGCGTGATGACCTTCGGCATCGACGGCGGCGCTGAAGCCGGCGAGAGGTTCATCGACGCGCTGCAGTTCGTCTCGCACCTGGCGAACATCGGCGACGCCAAGTCGCTCGTCATCCACCCGGCCTCGACCACGCACCGGCAGCTCTCTGAAGAGCAACAGCGCGCCGCCGGCGTGCTGCCGGAGATGGTGCGGCTGTCGATCGGCATCGAGTCGATCGACGACATCGTCTGGGATCTCGATCAGGCGCTGGCGAGAAGCGCCGGCTGAATCGCCTCGACGCTGCGGTCCGCGGCGCGCGCGCCGCTACTGCTTGCGGCCGCCGAGCAGGGCCGCCACCTTGGCCGGACGCTGGCCGGGCCGCGCCGCGGGCGCCGGCGTGGCCGCGGCGCTGTCGGCGCCGGCCGGCGCCTCGTAGGGCTTGAGGAAGAATTCGTCGACCTTGGCGGCGGCGCTCTGGTAGCTGCGCGTGGCGTCGCGCTCGGTGCGCGTGCCCGGCGCGCTGCGCTCGGGCCGCTCGCGCCGGCCCGAGCGCTCGCCGCGCTCTCGCGCTGCGCTGCGTTCGACCTCGATCGCACCGGGCGTGAACTTCTGCTTGGTGAGCTTCTCGATCGCCTGCACGCCGCGCTCGTCGGCACCGGTCATCAGCATGATCGCCACGCCGGCGGCTCCGGCACGTCCGGTGCGACCGATGCGGTGGATGTAGTCCTCGGCGGCAAACGGCACGTCGAAGTTGACGACGAACGGCAGCTCGACGATGTCGAGCCCGCGCGCGGCGACATCGGTCGCCACCAGCACCTCGATCTCGCCTTTCTTGAATCCGGACAGCGCCGCCATCCGCTCGTCCTGGGTCTTGTCGCCGTGGATCGCATCGGCGTTGAAGCCCGCCTTCTGCAGTTGACGCGCCAGCCGCCGGCAGCCGATCTTGGAGTTGACGAACACCAGCACCTGCCGCATCGGCACGCCGTCGGCGCCCGTGCGCAGGATCTGCTGCAGGGCGTCGACCTTTTCCGACTCGTGCACGCGAATGATGGTCTGGGTGATGTTCTCGGCGGTCGCGTTGCGCCGCGCCACCTCGATCAGCACCGGCTCGCGCAGGAAGTTGGCGGCGAGCTTCTTGATCTCTTCCGAGAACGTGGCCGAGAACATCAGGCTCTGCCGCTCCTTCGGCAGCAGGCCGAGGATGCGCGAGATGTCGGGCAGGAAGCCCATGTCGAGCATCCGGTCGGCCTCGTCGAGCACCACCACCTGCACCTGCGACAGCGAGGTGTTCTTCATCTGCAGGTGATCGAGCAGGCGCCCGGGCGTGGCCACGACGATCTCGACGCCGGTGCGCAGCGCCTGCGTCTGCGGATCCATGTCGACGCCGCCGTAGACGGTGGCGCACTTCAGCGGCGTCTTGGCGATGTACTTCTTGACGTTGTCGGCCACCTGGTCGGCCAGCTCGCGCGTCGGCGTCAGCACCAGGGCGCGCACCGGGTGCCGCGCCGGCGACATGCTGGCATTCGCCTGCGGCAGCAGGCGCTGGATGATCGGCAGCGCAAAACCCGCCGTCTTGCCGGTGCCGGTCTGCGCCGCGCCCATCACGTCCTTGCCGCGCAGGACGATCGGGATCGCCTTGCTCTGGATCGGCGTCGGCGTCGCGTAGCCCATCTCCTTGACCGCGGCGACGATGCGCGCGTCCAGGCCGAAGTGATCGAAATCGTGATAGTCGGACATGCTTCCCTTCAAAGGACGGCGGCACCGACACGGATTGGCGTCTGTGCCGTCGTCGTGACACCGGTCGCTGCGCCGGCCGTCGAAAGCGGCAAGCCCGCGGCAGCACGCGAACCGTGCGCGCGGCAGCCGATTCGGCCGCGGCGCCCGACCGGTCGGCGGGTGCGCCGCAGCGCCGTGCGACTGGTGGGCCCCCTGGGAGTCGAACCCAGCACCAACGGATTATGAGTCCGCTGCTCTAACCAAGCATGAGCTAGGGGCCCACGGGCGCAGCGTATTCGATCCGCGGATCGGCCCACCGCCCTACTCCAGGAAGCTCTTGAGCTTGTCGGAGCGGCTCGGGTGGCGCAGCTTGCGCAGTGCCTTGGCCTCGATCTGGCGGATCCGCTCGCGGGTGACGTCGAACTGCTTGCCGACTTCCTCGAGCGTGTGATCGGTGCTCATCTCGATGCCGAAGCGCATGCGCAGCACCTTGGCCTCGCGCGGCGTCAGCGAATCGAGCACTTCCTTGGTCACGAACGACAGCGAGTTGTACTGCGCGGCATCGACCGGAGCCACGGTCGTCGTGTCCTCGATGAAGTCGCCCAGATGCGAGTCGTCGTCGTCGCCGATCGGCGTCTCCATCGAGATCGGTTCCTTGGCGATCTTCAGGATCTTGCGAATCTTGTCCTCGGGCATCTCCATCTTGATCGCCAGCGTCGCCGGATCGGGCTCGGCTCCGGTCTCCTGCAGGATCTGGCGGCTGATCCGGTTCATCTTGTTGATCGTCTCGATCATGTGCACCGGGATGCGGATCGTGCGCGCCTGGTCGGCGATCGAGCGCGTGATCGCCTGCCGGATCCACCAGGTGGCGTAGGTCGAGAACTTGTAGCCGCGCCGGTATTCGAACTTGTCCACCGCCTTCATCAGGCCGATGTTGCCTTCCTGGATCAGGTCGAGGAACTGCAGGCCGCGGTTGGTGTACTTCTTGGCGATCGAGATCACCAGGCGCAAATTGGCCTCGGTCATCTCGCGCTTGGCCTTGCGGGCTTTCGCCTCGCCGGTGGCCATCTGCTTGTAGACCTCGCGCAGGTCCTTGAGCGGCAGCACGACGCGCTTCTGCAGATCGGAGAGCTTGCCCTGCAGCTCGTGCACCGCCGGCAGATTGCGGCCGAGCACCTCAGAGTAGGCGTGCCCGCCCTCGGCCTCGCGGGTGGCCCAGCGCTGGTTGGTCTCGGCGCCGGGGAAGTGCTTGAGGAAGTGCGGCCGCGGCATGCCGCACTTGTTGACCATGATCTCGTAGATCTGCTTCTCCAGGCTGCGCACTTCCTCCACCTGCGCGCGCAGCGAGTCGCACAGCCGCTCGACCATCTTCGCCGTGAAGCGCAGGCTCATCAGCTCGTCGAGGATCTTCTGCTGCGACTTCAGGTAGGCGGGCGACTTGTAGCCCTCCTTCTGGAAAGCGAGGTACATCTTGTCGAACAGCTTGCGCACGTGGTCGAACTTCTCGAGCGCGGTGGCCTTGAGCTGCTCGAGCTGCGCCGCGGTCATGCCCGAGGCGCCGATGTCGGTGTTCTCTTCCTCGGCGTCCTCGTCGTCCTCGACCTGGCGCGCCGCGCTCCTGGCCGGCGCCGGCTCGGAGTCGTCGACCAGGCCGTCGACCACCTCGTCGATCGACATCTCGCCGGCGCGGATCTTCTCGCCGTGCGCGAGGATCTCGGCGATCGTCGTCGGGCAGGCGGAGATCGCCATCACCATGTGCTTGAGGCCGTCCTCGATGCGCTTGGCGATCTCGATCTCGCCCTCGCGCGTGAGCAGTTCGACCGAGCCCATCTCGCGCATGTACATGCGCACCGGATCGGTCGTGCGGCCGAACTCGGCGTCGACCGTCGACAGCGCCGCCTCGGCCTCCTCCTCGGCATCGTCGTCGTTGGCGGCCGCCGGCGTGGTGGCGGTCATCAGCAGCGTCTCGGCGTCGGGCGCGTGATCGAAGATCTGGATGCCCATGTCGCCGAAGGTGCTCACCACCTGGTCGATCGCCTCGGCATCGACCAGGCTCTCAGGCAGGTGGTCGTTGATCTCGGCATAGGTGAGGAAGCCGCGCTCCTTGCCGAGCTTGATCAGCGCCTTGAGCTTGTTGCGCCGGGCTTCGAGGTCCTCCTCGGTGCCGTGATAGCTGCGCTCGAGCGCCTCCTTGAGTGCCTTCTCCTTGGCGCGCCGGTCCTTGGCGCTCTTGCGCGTCGACAGCTTCTCGACCACCTGCACGCTGGGATCGACGCTGTCGTCGCTCGCCTCGGGGACGGCATCGGCACTGTCGCTCGCCGCCGGCTCTTCACCCTGGCCCTTGGACTTGCGGCCGGGCTTGCCCTTGACCGACTCGGGCTGCGCCCGGGTCAGCGGCGCAGGCTTGGCGGCGGGCCTGGGCTCAGCGGTCTTGGCCTTGGCCTGCACTTCGGGCCGCGCTGCCTTCACGGACTTCAGTTCAGGTTTGGCACCCTTGCCCGCCGCGGCAAGCTTCTCCTTGGGGGAAGCCACCGCCCGCTTCTTTGCCGTGTCCGCTTTAGTCACCATGCTGTGCCCGCTTCCTTGCTGATCTGCTCTCGTACGCTCGAACGTTCGAGCTTGCCGCCGTCGCTTCTCGCCTGCCGCCCGACGCTGCATGCAGCCATCGCGCCGGCAACCGTTGCCGCCCGTGTCTGACTCTGACTTGCCACGCCGCGAGATCGTTCGCCTGGGCAGGCTGCCCGCAGCCACCCGGCGTGACCACCACGTGCAGACTCTAGTCGCGGCGAAAAGCCGGTCATTTTAGCAGCGCTCTTCGCAAACTCCAGCTTTTTCAGACACTTGCACTGCCGGGCCCGGTTCCGGACCGGGCCTGCCGCTTGAGCCTGCCCCGCTCCTCGGACAGTTCCCGGATACGGACCTTGGCCGCATCGGTCAACTCGCCATGGACCAGCCGGCCGAGTTCGGCTTCGACCCGCCGCAGTGCGAGCGCCGCAAACGCTGCCGCCAGATCGGTGCGCGCCTCGGCCGGCTCGTCGGCGACGACCAGCGCCTGGGCGGCCATCGCTCGATAGTTGGGGCCGAACTCGCTGTCGGCCAGAGCTTCGATCAGGGCGCCGCTCGAGCCGCCGGCGCCCGCGGTGGCGGTGCGCCAGACTTCGGCGATCTGGCGGTCGATCGCCTGCGGGCTTTCGAGCGACTCGATGGCGATCTGCCGGTTGAACTCGCGCGCCAGTTCCGGATGCGCGACCAGGTGGCGCAGGATCCTGGTCTTGAGGTCGCCGGCCTCGACCGCCGGCGCACGCCGCTCGCCGGCCGCCGAAGCGCGCGCCGCAGGCAGACGGCGCCAGGACTTGAGCCCGAACAGCGCTTCGACCTCATCGGCCGCGGTCCGGGCGGCGGCAGCCAGTTCGCGCGTCAACTGCAGGCGCAGCGCACCGGGCGACATCGACTCCAGCAGCGGCCGTGCCTGCGCCAGTAGCGCCGCGCGGTCCTCGGCCTGCTGCAGGTCCTTGCCCTCGGTCAGGGTCTGGAGCAGCCAGCGCGACAGCGGCAGGGCGCGCTGCAGTTCGACCTCGAAGGCACCGGCGCCGTGGTTGCGGATCAGGCTGTCCGGGTCTTCGCCCTGCGGCAGCAGCACGAAGCTGACTCGCTTGCCGTCGGCGATCGCCGGCAGCGCCGCCTCCAGGGCGCGCCGCGCCGCCTTCTGGCCGGCGGCGTCGCCGTCGAAGGCGAACACCACGTGGTCGGTCAGACGCAGCAGCGTGCTGACGTGTTGCGCGGTCACTGCGGTTCCCAGGGCCGCCACCGACTCGCCGAAGCCGGCCTGCGCCAGTTGGATCACGTCGAGGTAGCCCTCGCAGACGATGGCGCGATTGCGGCTGCGGATCGCTTCGTGTGCCTCGAACAGGCCGTAGAGTTCGTGGCCCTTGCGAAACACCGGCGTCTCGGGCGAGTTCAGGTACTTCGGCTCGCCCGCGCCCAACACGCGCGCGCCGAAGCCGATCACCGCGCCGCGCCGGTTGCGGATCGGGAACATCACGCGACCGCGGAAGCGGTCGTAGCGGCGACCCTCGTCGCCGGCGACCACCAGGCCCGCCTCCGCGAGCTTCGGATCGTCGTAGTTCGGCAACGCCGAGCGCAGCGGCTGCCAGGCATCCGGCGCGTAGCCGAGCGCAAAGCGCGCTGCGGTCGGGCCCGAGACGCCCCGGCCCTTGAGGTAGTCGATCGCCGCCGGGCTCGCCTTCAGTTCGCGTCGGTAGAAGTCGGCCGCCGCCGCCAGCAGCTCGGTCAGGCCGCGGCCGCGCTGCGCCTGTTCGCGCTCCGAGCGCAGGGTTTCGGGAACCGTGAGCCCGACCTGCTGGGCGAGTTCGTGAATCGCCTCGACGTAGGACAGCCCGCGCTGATCCATCAGGAAGCCGATGGCGCTGCCGTGGGCGCCGCAACCGAAGCAGTGGAAGAACTGCTTGGACGGGCTGACCGTGAACGACGGCGTCTTCTCGCCGTGAAACGGGCACAGGCCGACGAGGTTCTGGCCGGCCTTCTTCAACTGCACGTGACGGCCGACGACATCGACGATGTCGACGCGGCCGAGCAGATCCTGGATGAAGCCCTGCGCGATCATGCCGGCGCTTGGCGCGAGCCGCGTCTAGCCGGCGAGCTTGCTTTTGACGCGCGCCGAGGCCTGGCCCATGTCGGCGCGGCCGGCGATGCGCGGCTTGAGCGCCGCCAGCACTTTGCCGATCGCGGCGGTGCCGGTCGCGCCGCACTCGGCGATCGCCGCATCGATCGCCGCGTCCAGTTCGGCGTCGCTCATCCGTTGCGGCAGGTATCCCGCAAGCAGGGCCAGTTCGGCCTGCTCCTTGGCCACCAGGTCGTCGCGGCCGGCGGCCGCGAACTGCGAGATCGAGTCGCGCCGCTGCTTGATCAGCCGCTCGATGATCGCCAGCACCTGGGCGTCATCGGCCACGATTCGCTCGTCGACCTCTTTCTGCTTGATCGCCGCCTGCAGGAAGCGGATCGCCGCCAGCCGCGCCGCGTCCTTGGCCCGCATCGCCGACTTCATGTCTTCGGTGATCCGATCCTTGAGGGACATGGCGGCGCCCAAAAAAGTGAAAGCGCGCCGGGCGGCGCGCTCTGCGACGATCAGACTGCGACCAGGATCTCAGTACAACTTCTTCGGCAACATCTGCCCGCGCAGTCGTTTGAAGTGGCGCTTGATCGCTGCCGACTTCTTACGCTTGCGTTCCGAAGTGGGCTTTTCGTAGAACTCGCGCGCTCGCAACTCGGTCAGCAGACCGCTCTTCTCGATAGTGCGCTTGAAGCGGCGCAGGGCGACTTCAAAGGGCTCGTTTTCCTTGACGCGAACGGTCGGCATGGACGTCCTGTGGGCTCGGATCCGGCACCGCAGGAAGGCGCGGTGTCGAACTCGCCACTTGCTGCCTGCGGAAAGCGCGGGATTCTAAGACATACCCCTCGGGACCGGCAAGTCGTCGCCACCGGCGCCTTGCAGTTGCGCGCAATCGAGCCGGCCGGCCGACGCCGTTGCGCGGATCGGACGCGTCGGCGCACTTAGACTCGGGCATCGGCGCCGCACCTGCCGCCGCCTCCGCAGCCCAGGCCACTTGCTGATCCTCGGAATCGAGACCTCCTGCGACGAAACCGGGCTCGCGCTGCTGGACCGCGACGCCGGTCTGCTGGCGCAGGCCCTGCATTCGCAGATCGACATGCACCGCGACTATGGCGGCGTGGTCCCGGAGCTGGCTTCGCGCGACCACATCCGCCGCGTCCTGCCGTTGCTCGACGACTGCCTCGCCCGCGCCGGCCGAAGCAAGACCGACATCGACGCCATCGCCGTCACTGTCGGGCCGGGTCTGGCCGGCGCTCTGCTGGTGGGCGCGAGCATCGGCCACGCGCTCGGGTGGGCGCTCGGCAAACCGGTGGTCGGCGTCCATCACCTCGAAGGACACCTGCTGTCGCCGCTGCTGGCCACGCCAGCGCCCGCCTTTCCCTTCGTCGCGCTGCTCGTCTCGGGGGGGCACACGCAATTGATGCGGGTCGGCGCACCCGGCGACTACACACTGCTCGGCGAGACCGCCGACGATGCCGCCGGCGAGGCCTTCGACAAGACGGCGCAGTTGCTTGGCCTCGGCTACCCGGGCGGCCCGGCGGTCTCGCGGCTGGCGGACTATGGGGTCGCCAACGCGCTGCGTCTGCCGCGTCCGCTGCTGCACAGTGGCGACCTGAACTTCAGCTTCAGCGGCCTGAAAACCGCGGTCCTGACCGCGGTGCGCAACGTCGGCAATCTGTGCGAGCAGGCGCGCGCCGACATCGCGCTCGCCTTCGTCGAGGCCGTGACCGATGTCCTGGTGACGAAGTCGATCGCCGCTCTCGAGGCGACCGGCCTCGATCGTCTGGTGGTGGCCGGCGGCGTCGGCGCCAACCGCCAGCTGCGCGCCCGTCTGGCCGAGGCGTCGGCGCGGCACGGCTTCGAGCTGTTCTTTCCGCCGCCGTCGCTGTGCACCGACAACGGCGCCATGATCGCGCGCGCCGGTCTGGCGCGACTCGAGCGCGGCACGGGCGAAGGTCCGGCCTTCGCCGTCCATCCGCGCTGGAGCCTGGCCGACGCGCTCTGAGCGAGCGGGCGGCGAATCAGGGCGGAGGCGACTTGGCGCCGAGCTTGCGCTCCCGGCCAGCCCACAGGTTGGCGATGTTGCGCCGGTGGCGCAGTACGAGCAACAAGCTCATCAGGATCACCGCCGCCAGCGCCCCGTCGACGCCCCCGACCCAGACGAACAGCACCGGTGCCGCCGCCGCCGTGGCGAGCGATGCCGCCGACGAGTAGCGAAACACAAGCGCGACCGCGGCCCACACCCCGCAGGCCGCCAGACCGAGCCAGCCATCGACCGCCAGCAGCACGCCGAGGAAGGTCGCCACGCCCTTGCCGCCCTGGAAGTTGAAGAACACTGGCCACAGGTGACCGGCGAAAGCCGCGGCGCCGGCCCAGGCCGCCGCGGACTCGCCCAGACCGAACTGCGGGCCGAACCAGTGCACCAGCCCGACCGCCAGCGCGCCCTTGACCGCGTCTCCGACCAGGGTCAGCAGCGCCGCGCCCCTGCGTCCGCTGCGCAGGACGTTGGTCGCACCCGGATTGCCCGACCCGTAGCTGCGCGGATCGGCCAGCCCGAACAGCCGACTGACGATGACCGCGAACGACACCGAGCCCAGCAGGTAGCCGGTCAACAGGGCAGCCACGAACGCAAGCTCGATCATCGCCGGCTCATCGCTTCAGTCAACCAGCGCAACGTCGACCGGCTGCGCCCCCAGGTGCCGGGTCAGGACCGCGGCATCGATCCCGACCAGGTAGCCGCGGCGCCCGCCGTTGATGTAGATCTGCGGCAGTTCGAGAACGCTGCGCTCGACGTACACCGGCATCGGCTTGCGGGTGCCGAACGGCGAGGTGCCGCCGACCTGATAGCCGGTATGACGCTGCGCGACCTCGACCGCGCACGGCTCGATCCGCTTGCGACCGCACTGGCGCGCGAGGTTCTTGGTCGACACTTTGCGGTCGCCGTGCATCAGCACCAGCAGCGGCCTGCCGGACTCGTCCTGCATGACCAGGGTCTTGACCACCGCGCGCTCGTCGACGCCGAGGGCGCGCGCCGACAGCGCCGCGCCGCCGTGCGGCTGGTACTCGTAGACGTGCTCGCTGAAACTCACGCCGTGGCGCCTGAGCCACTGCGTCGCCGGCGTCTCCGAGACATGCGCGCACCGGCTCATCGGCATCAGCCGCGCGGGTGGTGGCGTGCGTGCAGCGTTTTCAGCCGTTCGCGCGCCACGTGCGTGTAGATCTGCGTCGTCGAGACATCGGCGTGGCCGAGCAGCATCTGCACCACGCGCAGGTCGGCGCCGTGATTGAGCAGATGGGTGGCGAAGGCGTGGCGCAGACCGTGCGGCGACAGCGGCGCGCCGATACCGGCGACCAGCGCATAGCGCTTGACCAGCTTCCAGAACATCTGCCGCGACATCGGCTCGGCGCACCGGGTCACGAACACCGCATCGCAGGTGCGCCCGCCGAGCAGCGCCGCGCGCGCCTGCCGCAGATAGCGCTCGCCCCAGGCGCGCGCCTCCTCGCCGAGCGGCACGACCCGTTCGCGCGCGCCCTTGCCAATCACGCGCACCAGTCCCTCGTCGAGCGACAACTCGACCGTGCGCAGCGCGACCAGCTCGGAGACCCGCAACCCGGTCGCGTACAGCAGTTCCAGCATCGCCCGGTCGCGCACCCCGAGGTCGCTGTCGATGTCGGGCGCGGCCAGCAGCGCCTCGACCTGCGCCTCGCTCAGGGTCGCGGGAAAGCGCGCCGGGCGCCGCGCCGAGGCCAGCCGCAGGGTCGGGTCGGCGCGCACGTGCGCCTCGCGCAGCGCCCAGCGAAAGAAGCGCCGGAAGGTCGCCAGTCGGCGGTTGGCGGTCGACGCGCGCGAGTGCGGATGCGCGCGCGCGAAAAAGCCCTGCAGGTCGCTCTCGCTGGCCGCGGTCAGCGAGCGGCCGGCGAGATCGCGGCGCAGCGCCTGCAGGTCGCGGCGATAGGCGGCGAGCGAGTTCGCCGCCAGCCCGTCCTCGAGCCAGAGCGCGTCGACGAAGGCGTCGATCAGCGCATCGACCGGGGCGGCCGCGACAGCGCTGGCCGGTGGTCGGCCGCCCCTGCCAGTGCCGGCTGCCGACGACGTGCCTGCCATCGAGCGCTGGCGCCTCTCAGCCGCCGATCAGACCCCGCTTGAGCGCGGCATCGACCGGCTTGTCACCGATCCAGATGCGCAGCACGGCGGCGAAGAAGTCCTCGCCCGCAATGGCGCTGCCGCGCGGCTGGCCGTTGAGGGTGATGCGGGTGCCCGCCTCCGGCGTGAACTCGAAGTTGATCAGGTCGCCGCGCTTGACCTCGCCGACCGCCTTCAGGCTTGCGTTCAGGGCGTCGATCTGCGCCTTGAAGCCCGCCACCTGGGCTTCGGTCAGGTTGGCGCGCAAGCCGTCGTTCAGAGCACTGGCGAACGACTCGGCGTCGACGTTGCGCAGCATCGCCATCGCCACGCGCCGCGGCCCCTTCTGCGCCAGCAGCGCCTGCGCCGTGTTGGCCTTCTGCGGCACGTACAGACCGGCAACGTAGACGCGGAAGATGGCGCGCGTGCGCAAGCCGACGCCGTTCAGTTGCAGCGCCGTGCCGCCGAGCTGGATCGTCTGATCGAACTTCACGCCCTCGATCTCGACCGTCTGCGCAACGGCCGAGCCGGACAGTGCCGCCGCGGCCGACAGCGTGGCCGCGAACACCAGTTGCAGGAAGTGGCTGCGCTTCATCTGTGTCTCCTTTGGTTGTGGTGATTCTGGTCGCTGTGATCGGCGCCCCGCCGGCGGCGCTCAAACACCGAGCAGGCCGCGCTTGAGCTCGGCGTCCGCCGGATGCGGGCCGAGCCAGACCCGCAGCACCGCGTTGTAGAAGTCTTCGCCCGACATGGTCGGCGTGATCGCCACCGAATTCTGCATCACCCGGGCACCGGCGTGCGGCGTGTAGTCCCAGGTCACGTGGTCGGCACGGCGCGCAACGACGATGTTGGCGATCACGCCGGTCAGCGCCTGCCACTGCTCGCGCCACACCTCCAGCTGCTGCGGGCTGTAGTGGCGGCGCATGCCGAGGTCGAGCGAGTTCATGAACAGTTCGGCCTCGACGTCGCGCACGAAGCGCATCGACATCCGGCGCGGTCCGCGCTGGGCGAGCAGCGTCTCGGGATCCGAGCTGCGCTGCGGCACGTAGAGCGCACCGACATACACCGGCAGGAAGAAGCGGCGGCGCACGCCGACGCCGTTGAGCACGAGATCGGCGCCACCCAGTCGCAACGTAGCTTCGAAGCGGAAGCCCTCGACTTCCCTCGCCTGCGCGCGCGCGCCGCCGGCGCCGACCGCGCCGGTCATCGCCACCAGCGCGCCGAGCGCGCGGCGCCGCGTCCAGCGAGCGCCGCCGGCGCTCACGCTGGCGCCTTTCCCAGGCCCTTGGGCAGCGGGAAGACGACGCTCTCGTGGACGCCGTCGAGGCTGCGCACGCCGCTCGCGCCCATCGCCTTGAGTCGCTCGATCAACTCCCGCACCAGCAGTTCCGGCGCCGAGGCGCCGGCCGTCACCCCGACCCGCTGCCGTCCTTCGATCCAGGCCGGATCGAGGTCCTGCGCGGTGTCCACCAGATAGGCGGGCACGCCGAAGCGCTCGGCGACCTCGCGCAGGCGATTCGAATTGGAGCTGGTCCTGCTGCCGATCACGATCACGACCTCGACCTGCGGCGCCATCAGCCTGACCGCGTCCTGGCGGTTCTGCGTCGCGTAGCAGATGTCGGCCTTCTTCGGCGCCTCGATCGCCGGGAAGCGTTCGCGCAAAGCGGCGACGATCGTGGCGGCATCGTCGAGGGACAGCGTCGTTTGCGTCACGTAGGCGAGATGGTTCGGATCGCGAACCTGCAGCCGGGCGACGTCGGCCACCGACTCGACCAGGTGCATGCCGTCGTCCGACTGGCCCATCGTGCCCTCGACCTCGGGATGGCCGGCGTGGCCGATCATCACCACTTCCCTGCCCTCGGCCCGCATCTTGGCGACCTCGACGTGGACCTTGGTCACCAGCGGACAGGTAGCGTCGAACACCCGCAGGCCGCGTGCCCTGGCCTGCGCCTGCACGGCGCGCGAGACGCCATGGGCCGAGAACACCACCGTGCTGCCGGCCGGCACCTGGTCGAGATCCTCGACGAACACCGCGCCCTTGGCGCGCAGGTCGCCGACGACGAAGGTGTTGTGCACGATCTCGTGCCGGACGTAGATCGGTGCGCCGTGCGACTGCAGGGCGCGCTCGACGATCTCGATCGCGCGGTCGACGCCGGCGCAAAAGCCGCGCGGCTGAGCCAGTAAGACCTCCACTCAGAGCACTCCGATCACGCGCACGGAAAAGCGCAGTGCCAGTCCGGCCAGGGGATGGTTGAAGTCGACCAGCGCACGCGTGTCGTCGAGCGACCGCAGCACGCCGCACAGACGCTCGCCGCGGTCGTCGCGAAGCTCGACATGGTCGCCGGGCCGATGGTCGCGTCGCGCTGCGCTGCTGGCTTCGAAGGCGGCGCGCTCGATCGCCTGCACGCGCTGCGGATCGCGCCGGCCGTAGGCCTCGCCGGGCGCGAGATCGAAGCTCGCCTCAGCGCCCTCCTGCAGACCGATCAGCCGCCGCTCCAGCTCCGGTGCCACCTGTCCGGCGCCGATCGCGAGCGTCGCCGGCCGCGACGACAGGGTGCTGATCAGCTCGCGCTCGACACCATCGGCGAGCACCGCCAGTCGATAATGCAGCGTGACGTGCGATCCAGGCGCGATCCGGTCCACGGCAGCCTCGTGGAAAGCCACAAGTCTAGCGAAGGGGCGGGCGATGGCGATCAAGGACTGGCCCGAATCCGAGCGCCCGCGCGAGCGCCTGCTGCGCCAAGGGGCGGCGGCGCTGTCCGACGCCGAACTGCTGGCGATCTTCCTGCGGGTCGGTGTCGCCGGGCGCTCGGCGATCGATCTGGCCGGCGATCTGCTGGCCCGCTTCCGCGGCATCAACGCCCTGTTCGCGGCGCCGCCGGCGGAGTTTCTCTCGATCAAGGGCCTGGGCGAAGCGAAGTACGTGCAGTTGATGGCCGCGCATGAGCTCGCCCAGCGCGCGCTCAAGGAGCGCATCCGCCGCGACACCGTGCTCACCTCGCCGGACAAGGTGCGCGACTACCTGCGCCTGCGCATCGGCCACTTGCCGCACGAGGTGTTCTTCGCTCTGTTCCTCGACGCCCAGAACCGCCTGCTCGAAGCGCAGGAACTGTTCCGCGGGACGCTCACCCAGACCAGCGTGCACCCGCGCGAAGTCGTCAAGCGCGCGCTGGCGCTGAATGCCGCGGCGCTGGTGTTCGCGCACAATCATCCGTCCGGGCTGGCCGAACCTAGCCGGGCCGACGAGCTGCTCACGCGCGCGCTCAAGGACGCCCTGCAGCTGGTCGACGTGCGGGTGATCGACCATCTGATCGTCGCCCACGCCGACATTGTGTCCTTCGCCGAGCGCGGACTCCTCTGAACCGAGACCGCAGCGCCGCGCGCGCCGCTCGGCAGTTGCCGGCCGGCCCTGGCTCCGGGCTCATACCTCACGGGACAGGACGCCGATTTGGACGGCCGCGCGGCTGCCCCTATAATGCGCGGCTTTTCGCCTCAGGCGCCACGCGCAGCCGGCGCTGCCGGCCGCACGCGCGGGCGGTCATTGTTCAGGAGTTCTTGCGATGTCACGCGTGTGTCAAGTCACCGGCAAGCGGCCGATGGTCGGCAACAACGTTTCGCACGCCAACAACAAGACCAAGCGCCGCTTCCTGCCCAACCTGCAGTACCGGCGGTTCTGGGTCGAGAGCGAGAACCGCTGGCTGCGCCTGCGCCTGACCAACGCGGCGCTGCGCACGATCGACAAGAAGGGCATCGACGCGGTGCTCGCCGATCTGCGCGCCCGCGGCGAGGCCGCTTGAATCGCTAGTCGAAGGAGACAACCATGGCCAAGGGCGGGCGCGAGAAGATCAAGCTGGAGTCGACGGCCGGCACCGGCCACTTCTACACGACCACCAAGAACAAGAAAACGACGCCGGACAAGCTGTCGTTTTCGAAGTTCGATCCGGTGGCACGCAAGCACGTCGACTACAAGGAAGTGAAGCTCAAGTAGTCCGGCGTCACCGGCACTGAGGCAAAGCCCGGTCCACCGGGCTTTTTTGCGCCGCGCGCAGCCGCGACGGATTGCTGCGCGCTCGGGGCGCAGGCAGCACGGCGCGCTCAAGCGCCGGCGCGCAACGCCGGGCCAGCCGGCGCGTAGCTGCGAATGCGGATCGCCGCATTCTGCGGGGCGTCAACGCCGCTCGCCTCGGCGCGCGCGATCCAGTCCTGCAGATGCACCAGCGCCTGTTCGCGCGAGGCGCTCGACCGATCCCAGGTAGCCAGCAACTCGGCTCTCATCTCGACCACCATGAGGATCGCGCGGCTGCGGCCGAGGACTTCGCGCAGGGTCTGCTGCTGCGCCGCCGGCAGCACCGAAACATCGCCGCTGCGCAGCCAGCGACGCAGCGCCGCGAAGCGGCGCCGATCGTGGGCCGGCAGGCGCATGCGCGCGAGTTCCTGCGCATAGGCGCGCCGCAGATCGCGCGCCAGACGCGCCAGCAGGTACAGCACCTTTCTCAGGCCGCGCGTCTGCGGGCTGTGCGGATCGTCGGCCGTTTCGCACTTGGCGTGGTGCTTGCGGTGGATCGCCACCCACTCCTTGGTCTGCATGCCGGTGGTCAGCCACAGCCACAGGCGAAACCCGTGCGCCGCCACCGGATGCAGATCGACACCGCGGTGCGCCTGCGAACGATGCAGGTAGATCGTCACGCCGGCGATCGTCAGGTGGGTCAGGAGCAGGGTCGCCAGGACCACCTGCCACCAGGACAGGGCGAGCAGTCCCCCGTCCAGGAACTCGAACAGATACATGCGCACTCCGGATCGCCACCAGCGGACGTGGCGCAATGAGATTGGCTGGATCGCCGCGCGGCGGCACGCGGGCCGTGCCGGCGGTGATTGTACGGGCCGCCGCACCGCGGGCGGCCTGCACCCGGTTCGCGGGCCGACGGCCGCCCGGCCGCAGTACTAGCCCGCCGAGCGCGCGGGCAGGCTGCTGCCGGACGCCGGCGGCGGCGTAACCGCG
>Ga0208610_100223_pt1 | contig 22942 bp, 13 predicted proteins | sample SubbioR11Jul_8A2_FD_184815 | JGI IMG/M metagenome (GOLD analysis project Ga0208610, IMG submission 184815) | Serpentinite rock and fluid subsurface biosphere microbial communities from McLaughlin Reserve, California, USA - CR11Jul_8A2 (SPAdes) | ecosystem: Environmental > Terrestrial > Deep... | reverse complement strand
TTGACTGGCAAGCCCTAGGAGGGCGAGTCTACGCGGCCAACTGCTTAGCTTGCCACCAGGCGAACGGGCAAGGCATCCCCGGCGCCTTTCCACCTCTGGCCGGGCACACGCCGGAGCTGTACCATGCCCCAGGAGGCCGCGAATTCCTTATCAAATCGGTCCTATACGGCCTGATGGGTCCGATTACCGTCGCCGGCATAAGTTATAACGGCGTGATGCCGGCCTTTCCGCAGCTCTCAGACGCTGAAATCGCCGCCGTGCTCAATTACACTCTCACCGAGTGGGGCAACGATGCGTTGCTAGTAGACTTTAGCCCGCTTATGCCGGAGGAAGTAGCCGCCGAGCGCGGCCAGAACCTGACCATGCAGCAGGTCCATGAACTGCGTCAAGCCTTAGGTCTCGACTGAGATGACAAGCTCGTGGCTAGAATGGCTTGTAGCTTGTGGGGGGTGTCCCACGAGCTACTAGCCACAGGCTCTTATGGAAGTCGTTACCGCAAAAACGCTTCTACCAGCCCGCCGTCGATGCTGACGATCTGCCCGGTGGTCTTGCTGAGCGCACGGCTGGCCAGCAGGTAGGCCGCTTCTGCCTGATCCTCGGGAGTGATCGGGGTTTTCAATAGGGTGCGCTGAGCATAAAACTGCGCCAGCCTCTCCCGCAAGGCTTCGGTAGGCTCAGTTTCGGAGAATGCTAAGCCATACTTAGCCAACGAGCTAAGCACCCGCTCGCGCGGGAACATGCTGCTGCCCGCTACCACCGTGGCTGGGGCCAGGCCGTTTACCCTTACTAAGGGCGCCAGCTCGACCGCCAGCTCGCGCACCAGGTGGTTGGCTGCCGCTTTGGAGGTGTCATAAGCCAGGGAGCCTTTCTTGGCAACTACAGCGTTGACGCTGGTGGTCAGAATCAGGCTGCCTGTGAGCCCCTGAGCTTGCCAGATGCGCCGCGCCTCGTCGGCTACCAGGTAGGCTCCGGTGACGTTGATGGCGTAGGTCAGCGACCACTTATCGTCGGGGATGCGCCCCTCCTGGTCGGGCGCCACGAAGATGCCCGCCGTGACGATGAGGTGATCGATGCCGCCGTAAGCCAGTACTACCTGCTTCAGCATCTCCCTGACGCTGTCACGGCGGGTGATATCCACCCTTAGGCCGATGGCGGCGCCGCAGCCGGCAATGCCGGTGCCGGCTACCCCGATCCCCAGGCCGTAGCGGTCGGTAAGCTCCTTAGCCGCCGCCTCTGCTACTGGCTGGTCGAGATCGGCACACACTACCTGCGCCCCTTCTTTGGCCACGCGCCCAGTCACGGCCTTGCCGATGCCGCTGCCTGCGCCAATAACCACCACTACCTCGCGTGCGAACTCCGGCTCGAGCGGCATCCGCCTCAGTTTGGCCTCTTCCAGGGCCCAGTACTCGATGTCGAAGGCTTCCTGCTGCGGCAGGGCGATGTAGCGGCTGACCGCCTCCGCGCCGCGCATGACCTCGACCGCCGCAGTATAAAACTCGGCGGTGACGCGCGACTCGCTCTTGTTCTTGCCCCAGGCGATCAGCCCAAGGCCGGGAATGAGGACCACGGTCGGGTTCGGGTCACGCATGGCTGGTGAGTCGTGGTGCTTATGAGCCTGGTAATAGCGGGCATAATCCTGGCGGTAACGCTCCAGGCCCTGCTCGAGTTTAGCTAGCAGGGTTGTCACACCCTCGAGGTGGGGGTCCCAGTCCAGATAGAGCGGCTTAATCTTGGTGCGCAGGAAGTGATCCGGGCAGGAGGTGCCAAGCTCGGCTAGGCGCGGCGCATCGTGGCTGTTGACGAACTGCAGAATAGCCGGGGTAGCCTGCACGGTGGCGATGAACTTGCGCTCCTTGGATACCAGGCCGCGCAGCCTGGGCAACACCTCTACCAGCAGCTCTTGTCTGGCAGTTTCGCCAAGATCCCCAAACCTTGCGCCACCGAACGCCCGCTCGCCCCGGTCAGAGCGCGCTAGGTAGCTGGCCGCCCGCTCGATCAGGGTTAGCGACAGTTGATAGCACTCTTTGTCATCATCGGCCCAGTTGATCAGCCCGTGTTGTCCCAGGATCGCCCCTTTGAGGTTGGGGTTGTGCCGGATCAGCTCCCGCAAGCGCAGGCCAAGGTCAAACCCGGGGCGTTGCCACGGCAGCCACGCCACCTCGCCGCCGTAGAGCTCCCTGGTTAGCCGCTCGCCGTCCTGGGCGGCAGCAATGGCGATAACGGCGTTAGGGTGGGTATGGTCGACATGCTTAAACGGCACCAAGGCGTGCAGCGGGGTGTCGATGGAAGGGGCGCAGGGGTTAAGGCCGTAGACGGTGTGCGGGTAAAGGCCTACCATCTCGTCTTCAACAGCCGTCTTAGGCCCTCTCGCGGGGGCCGCTTCGTAGCGGCCTGGCAGGCTCAGCAGCTTGTCCAGGTAGAGCGAAGCGAAGTTCTCCCGCTTAGCGGTCCTGAGGTCGCCGCCGGAGCCCTTTACCCAGAGCACCTCGACCGGCTGGCCGGTCAGCGGGTCGGGCATGGCGATTTTGCTGCTGGTATTGCCGCCGCCGGTGTTGGTGATGCGCTGGTCGCTGCCGAGCCGGTTGCTGCGGTAGATGAGCCGCTGCAGCGGCTCGAGCTTACCGGCCTCGCCGTCGCTCCAGGCGTAAGTGACGTAGCGATAAGTTTCACGAGACATAAGGGGTCCCTTCGTTAATTCACGTTAATAAAGAGGTGTTCATGCACGTTGCCGCGGTTGAAAAGGCTGTCAGGCTATCAGCTAGTCAGGCTATCAGCCAAAGCTGCTGGCTGACCGACTGCGCTAACTGCTAGGGTAGCCACCGCCCGCCTCCTGAGTGCCGCGCTGCGCGGCCCGCTGCTCCTGATAGCCACCGTCCCTAAGCGCTTTAATAGGGTCTGCCGGCACTCCCATCGCTCGCCTCAGCTCGCGCAGGAGCGGCCGGACATCCGTTAAAAAAGCGTCTTGATATATCCGGTGCGCTGCCAGCACGTCACCTGCCCTTTGCGCCGCCGTTAGCGCCGCCAAGTCGATATGCAGCGCCTTGGCATACGCTTCCTGGCAGTTGAGGACCGAAAGCAGCATAGCCTCCAGTTTAGGCTCGAGGTTGTGCGACTGGTCGATCATGAAGGCGATCTCCTGGATTCCAGGCCGCTGCGCCCGCTCGGCTTTGACCCGAGCGAAGCGAGACGCCGTCCCGAGCCGCCGCCCCGAACGAAGTGAGGGGGTGTCGAGGGAGTGATTCTTGACGATTTCGGCGTAGATGCAGAAGAGCTCGAGCGGGTTGGAGCTGCCAACGATCAGGTCATCGTCGGCGTAGCGGCGGTTGTTGAAGTGAAAGCCGCCCAGCCTGCCTTCGGCGAGCAAGAAGGCCACGATCTGCTCGATATTAGTCCCCGGCAGGTGATGGCCCAGGTCCACCAAGACCTGCGCCCTCTCGCCGAGCTTAAGGCAGTGGGCATAGGCCATCCCCCAGTCGGCCAGGTCGGTGTGATAGAAGGCGGGCTCGAACGGTTTGTACTCCAACAGCAGCCGACCGTGTTCGGGCAAGGCCGCATAGACCTGTTTTAACCCTGCCTCAAAGCGCGCCTTGCGTGCGGTAAAGTCGTCCTGCCCGGCGTAGTTGGTGCCGTCGGCAAACCACAGCGAGAGGTGGCTCGAGCCGGTCTGGCGCATAATGCCGATGCACTCCAGCAGGTGTTTTAGCGCCTTGTCCCTGACGGCCTGGTCGGGATGGCCCAGCGAGCCGAGCCGGTAGGCGTCGTCCTGGAAGAGGTTGGGATTGATAGCGCCAAGCTTGATCCCCTTCGCTTCAGCATACTGGCGCAGCTGCGCGTAGTCGTCCACTTTGTCCCAGGGGATGTGCAGCGCCACCGATGGGGCAATGCCGGAGAGCTGGTGAATGAGCGCGGCATCCTCGATCTTTTCCCACACGTCCCGGGCGGCACCGGGCCAGGCGAAGGTCTTAAAGCGCGTGCCCGAGTTGCCGTAGCCCCAGGAAGGGGTTTCGATCTTTTGGGCGGCGAGTTTAGCCAACAGCTCGTCCTTCACAGCGGATCCCTCCGTTAGTCCTTAGCCACGATCAGTTCGATGTTGTGCCGAGCCAAAACGTCGCGGATGTTAGCGGGAGGGCTGGCCTCGGTGATCAGTACATCGACGGCTTCTGGCAGCGCGAAGCGGTAGAGCGCCTCGTGGCCAAACTTGCTGCTGTCGATCAGCGCTACCACGTGCCGGGCCGAGGCGATGAGTTGCTCTTTCACGCCCGCCTCGGGCAAGAAGTTGTCGGTAAAACCGGCCTCCGCCGCAAAGCCCTTAGCGGAGAAGAACAGCAGGTCGGGCCGGAAGCGCTGCACCAGCTCCTGCGCCAGGGGGCCCACAAAGGAGCGCGAGCGATCGTGAAACTGGCCGCCGATCAGCGTAAAGGGGATGCGTACCTCCGCCAGCGCGTTAGCTGTCTCCAGGTTGGTAGCAATCGCGCTGACCTCCAGGCCGGCCAGGCGGCGGGCCAAGGCTAGCGCAGTGGTGCTAGCGTCGAAGGCCACCGTGGTGCCAGCGCTAATAAACCGTAAGGCTGCCTTGGCAATGCGCTCCTTGGCTGCCGGGTGCTGTTGCAGCCGAGTTAAAAACGGTACCTCCAGACCGGCCAGTTGCGCACCGCCGTGGGTGCGCGTAAGCAGCCCTTGCTTGGCTAGCTCGTTGAGGTCGCGCCGGATGGTCATCTCGTGTACGCCTAGCGCATCGGCTACGTCGCTAACCCGGATGGTTTGGTGGAGGCGGACGAGTTGAATGAGCTGGCGGTGCCGTTCGCTGGTGGTCGGTGGTTTGGTCATAAGTCTACTCTATACCAGTCTTATATACCGCAATTATCGAACAAAGTCAAACACGACCTGCCTCACCGCATTGACAAGCGCCTCATGAATGTGTTAGTCTAAAATGTCAGTTGTCCTCGTCGGTGCGCACAAATTTCCCAGGCTGCACTCGATGGGTTGTTTTATGCTCTGTAGATTGATGTCAAGTTCATTCCCGTTTGTTAAGGGAAAGAAAGGGATTGCTATGACTTGAGTTCAAAAGAAGAACCGCCCCCTCACGAATCCCTTGCTGCTGGTCGCCGACGAGCCCGTCTCGATGATCGACGCGTCGCTCCGGATGTCGCTCGTGAATCTTTTTAAGAGGCTCAGGGACGAGCTCGAGCTGAGCATTCTCTACATCACTCACGATCTGGCCACCGCTTTCTACATCAGCAACCGGATCGCAATCATGTTTCGGGGCGGGATCGTGGAGATGGGGCCCGTAGAGCAGGTGCTCACCGACCCGAAGCGCCCCTATACAAGACTGCTCAGGGACTCGATCCCCAAGCCCGACCCGCGGGTGAGATGAGAGCAGAAGGTTAAGATCTCCGAGGAGGTGCGCGAGGAATACCTGAGACGCGGGTGTAGGTTCGCGGGGCGGTGCCCCGAGGCCATGGAGGTCTGCCGGCGGGAGATGCCGGGAGAGGTCAGTCTGGACGGCGTGCTCGTGAGATGTCACCTGTACGGCGGAGGGTCTTTGACAGGGGCAACCACCACGCAGGTGGGTGCGCCCGCCGGTCAACAGCGGCGGTAGGTGCTCGGTACTCCGAGGGAACGAGCGCTCAACGGAGAGCGTCTCTCTCGCAGCTTCAGTCTTCAATCGCCTACTTTAGGAAATCGCCGTATGTGGCCGACGAGGAGACCCGCCAGGAACTAGTGAGCCAGCTCCGTGACAGCTAGCTCGAATGGGAAGCAAAGCTGTCACGTTAACTTGAAGGCCTCCAGGCTCGAGCGGCCATCGAGGCTGAGCTGAGAAGGAGGCAGAAATGATCAACGCCAAACTCCCCAAGCTCTTTTACGGCGGCGACTACAACCCGGATCAGTGGCCCAAGGAAGTCTGGGACGAAGATATGCGCCTTTTCAAACTGGCCGGTATTGACGTGGCCACCGTAGGCGTCTTCTCCTGGGCGAAGCTGCAGCCTGACGAACTGACCTACGACTTGGCATGGCTTGATGAAGTGTTGGCTAAACTTCACGATAACGGCCTCTATGCCTGTTTGGCCACCGCCACCGCGGCGGTGCCAGCGTGGCTGGCCAAGCGCTGTCCGGACGTCTTGCGGGTCGATTTTGAAGGGCGCCAGCGCGCCTTTGGCTTTCGGCACAACTTTTGCCCGCATAGCCCCAGCGACCGGCACTATGCGCGGCTGCTGGCCAGCAAGTTGGCCGAGCGTTACCAAGATCATCCGGCATTACTCGTTTGGCACGTGAACAACGAGTACGGCGGGGTCTGCTACTGCCAGACTTGCGCCAGAGCCTTTCGCGTCTGGCTCAAAAGACGCTACGGCAGCTTAGACGCTGTGAACGAAGCCTGGAATAGCAGCTTCTGGGGCCACACCTTTTACGACTGGGACGAAATTGTGGTGCCGAACGCGCTGAGCGAGTACCTCAGTCCTACCAGAACGGCGTTTCAGGGCATGTCGCTCGACTATGCCCGCTTCAACTCAGATGGGTTGCTGGAGTGCTACTTAAACGAGTATGAAGTTCTCAAGGCGGCGACGCCAAGCATACCGATAACCACCACCTTGATGGGAACCTACCAGCCGCTCGATTACTTCAAGTGGGCCAAGCACTTAGATGTTGTCTCCTGGGATAACTATCCTGCCTTTGACACCCCGATGAGCCAGGTGGCGCTGCGCCATGACCTGATGCGCGGCCTTAAAGACGGCCAGCCCTTCATGCTGATGGAGCAGACCCCCAGCCAGCAGAACTGGCAGCCTTACAACAGCCTCAAGCGCCCCGGCGTGATGCGGCTCTGGAGCTACCAGGCGGTGGCCAGGGGGGCGGATACGGTGATGTTCTTCCAGTTGCGCCGCTCGCGGGGCGCCTGCGAAAAGTTCCACGGCGCAGTAATCGAACATGCCGGACACGAGAACACCCGCGTCTTTCGCGAGTGCGCCGGGCTCGGCAGGGAGCTTAAAGCACTTGGCGAGACGTTGCTCGATGCCCGGACTGAGGCGCAGGCGGCCATCGTCTTCGACTGGGAGAACTGGTGGGCGATCGAGTACTCGAGCGGGCCTTCAATCGACCTCAAGTACTTAAACGAAGTCCAGCAATACTACGACGCCTTTTATCAGCAGAACCTCCCGGTCGATATGATCGGCGTCGAAACGGACCTTTCCAAGTACCAGCTCGTCATCGCTCCAGTCCTCTATCTGGTCAAACCTGGCTACGCTAAGAAGCTCGAAAGCTTCGTCTCAGCAGGCGGCACTTTCGTGACCACGTTTTTCAGCGGCATCGTCGACGAGCGCGATCTGGTGACCCTGGGGGGCTATCCCGGCGAGCTCCGCGCGCTTCTCGGCATCTGGGCCGAAGAGATCGACGCGCTCTTGCCAACGATGAAAAACCGCATCGTCATGAAAGAGGCGCTCGGTCCTCTTAAGGGCGAGTATGCCTGCGGCCTCCTGTGCGACCTCATCCACAGTGAGGGGGCGGACGTGCTAGCCGTTTACGGCAACGATTTTTACCAGGGCATGCCTGCCTTGACCCGTCACCGCTTCGGTCAGGGCGAAGCCTGGTACGTGGCCTCGAGCCCGGACGCTGCGTTTCTTAACGGGCTCGTCACCCATCTCTGCGCACAAAAGGAGATCGTGCCGCTCCTCCCAACACCTCCCGGTGTCGAGGTCACGCAGCGCGTCAAGGACGGTCAAGCGTATACCTTCGTACTGAACCACGGCGACGGTTTGGCACGCCTTCAGCTAGGCAACAGGGCGATGACCGACCTGCTGAGCGGCAATGTTGCTTCCGGTCTGGTCGATCTCCCTGCCAAAGGTGTGATGATCCTAAGCGCCGTGACTGATCCCCAAACGCAGTCACCAAGATCAACGTAAAGGAGCCTTGACCATGATCCCCCAACCCAAACCGACCCCCGGCGATACCTCCTGGTTTACCAAGGCCCGCTTCGGCCTGTTTATCCACTGGGGCATCTACGCCCTGCCCGCCCGGCACGAGTGGGTCAAACAGCGCGAAGAGCTTGCGGATGAAGCCTACGACGTCTACTTCCGGCACTTTGAGCCCGACCTCTACGACCCGAAGCTGTGGGCCAAGGCTGCCGCCGAGGCTGGGATGAAATATTTCGTGGTGACGACGAAACACCACGACGGCTTCTGCCTCTGGGACTCGCAGTTCACCGACTATAAGGCGACCAATACCCCTTACGGCCACGACCTGCTGCAACCGATGGTGGCGGCCTTTCGCGAGCAAGGACTGCGCGTCGGCTTCTATCACTCGCTGCTCGACTGGCATCATCCGGAGTTCCCTATCGACGGCTTTCACCCCCTGCGCAATCATCCTGAGCGAGAAAAGCTCAACGCTAAGCGCGACATCCGCAGGTACGCCGAGTATCTCCATAACCAGTCGCGCGAACTGTTGACCGAGTTCTCGCCGGTAGACATCATGTGGTTCGACTTCAGCTACCCATCCGGACGGCCGGGATGGGTCGGCAAGGGCCGCGACGACTGGCAGAGCGAGAAGCTCCTAAAACTGGTCCGCGAGCTGGCCCCTGATGTCATCTTGAACGACCGTCTTGATCTGGACGAAGGCTGGGATATCAAGACGCCCGAGCAGTATCAGCCGCGCGAGTGGCTGCGCGTAAACGGCGAGCCGGTCATCTGGGAAGCGTGCCAGACCTTCAGCGGTTCGTGGGGCTATCACCGGGACGAAGCGAGCTGGAAGAGCCTCGAGCAGCTCATCGGCATGCTGGTCGATACCGTCAGCAAAGGCGGCAACCTGCTCTTAAACGTCGGCCCGACAGGCCGGGGCGAGTTCGACGAGCGGGCCTTGGAGCGCTTGATGGGCATCGGTCGCTGGATGCGCTTACACAGCCGCTCGATCTACGGCTGCACGGCAAGTGCCTTTACCCCGCCGCCAGATTGCCGCTACACGCAAAACGGCAACCGGCTCTATCTGCACTTGCTGCACTGGCCCTATCGCCACGTTCACCTGGAGGGGTTGGCGGGTCGGGTCGCATACGCTCAGCTGCTGAACGACGCTTCCGAGGTGCGCATGTTGGAACTCGACCCCCAGCAGCCGGCGCAGAACATCACCATGAGCGGGCAAGCGGGTGTGCTGACCCTTGAGCTGCCGGTGCTAAAGCCCAACGTCACGGTACCGGTGATCGAACTGTTCTTGAAGGAGGATGCGATACCCGAGACGCTCTAGCGCGCGAATGCCCGCTTGACCCGAAATGACAGGCAGAGGTGGCACTAGCTCGCTACTGCAATATCAACGACCGCCGATGGCTTTACGCCTAACTCAGCACCCAGCCAGAAAGGAGCTTGAGATGCTCACCCCCCACCGCCTAACTTGCGAATACTTCACCGACCCGCTGGGCTTAGATGTGCGCCAGCCGCGCCTGAGCTGGGTGTCCAGCGCTAACGAGCGCGGCGCGCGTCAAACGGCCTACCAGCTCCTCGTTAATAGTCCCGCAGATAGCGTGGTGTGGGATAGCGGCAAGGTGGTGTCCGATAGCTCAGTGCAGGTGCCATACGGCGGCCCGGCGTTGCAGCCTAGCCAACGCTACTATTGGCGGGTGCGGCTGTGGGATGAGCGCGATGCGGCCTCGGAGTGGAGCGCTGCGGCCTTCTGGGAGATGGGCTTGTTGGACGGTGCCAACTGGCAGGCCGAGTGGATCACGCCGGACTGGGATGAAGATGTGAGTCAACCCCAGCCGGCTCCGCTGCTGCGCCGCAACTTCAGCGCCGCCAGCGGCCTGGTCATGGCCCGCCTCTACGCTACCAGCCTGGGCCTCTATGAGCTGTGGCTGAACGGCCAGCGAGTAGGCGAGGCCGTGCTGACACCCGGTTGGACCAGCTATGACCACCACTTGCAGTACCAGACCTACGATGTGACGGCGCTGATATGCGAGGGCCCTAACGCTGTGGGCGCTATCCTCGGCGACGGTTGGTATCGGGGCTATTTGGGTTTTGCGGGGCGCCGCAACCTCTACGGCGAGCGGCTGGCGCTCCTGCTGCAACTTCACCTTAAGTATGACGATGGCCACCTTGAGATAGTCGGCAGCGACACGCACTGGCGTGCGACCAGCGGCCCGATCCAGATGTCTGACATCTATCTGGGTGAGAGCTACGACGCGCGGCAGGAGCGGCCGGGCTGGGATCAAACCGGCTATGACGATAAGGATTGGCACGGGGTGCGGACGCTCGAGCACACCAAAGACATCCTGGTGGCACAGATCGCGCCGCCCGTGCGCCGGCACGAACAGCTCCGGCCGGTGAGCATCTCGCGCTCACCCAAAGGCGAAACCATCCTCGACTTTGGTCAGAATATGGTCGGCTGGGTGCGGCTACGTGCGCGCGGTCCGGCTGGCACTACCATCACCTTGCGCCACGCCGAGGTGCTACAGCAGGGCAACCTCTATACTGAAAACTTGCGCAAGGCGGCGCAGACTACCCGTTACACCCTAAAAGGCACCGGGGCCGCTGAGGTCTTTGAGCCGCATTTCACCTTCCAGGGCTTTCAATACGTGGCCGTGGAGGGTTTTCCCGGCGAGCCCACGCTCGACGATTTTACCGGTATTGTGCTGCACTCCGACACGCTGCCAACCGGCACCTTCGAATGCTCCAATGCGCTGATTAACCAGTTGCAGCACAACATCGTCTGGGGCCAGAAGGGCAACTTTGTCGATGTGCCGACCGACTGCCCGCAGCGCGACGAGCGCCTGGGCTGGACCGGCGACGCGCAGGTGTTCATCCGCACCGCCTGCTTCAATATGAATGTGGCGGCCTTCTTCACCAAATGGTTGCGCGATCTGCGCGCCGACCAACTGCCAAACGGCAGCGTGCCGCATGTGGTGCCGGATGTCCTGGCTAGGGGTCCGGCTTTAACGCTGAACGTCTCTACGCCTGCCGGCTCGGCGGCCTGGGGCGATGCCGCCGTAATCTGCCCCTGGACGATCTACCTCTGCTATGGCGACACCCGCCTGTTGGCAGAGCAGTACCCCAGCATGGTCGGCTGGGTGGAGTACATGCGCCGCCAGGCTGATGAGGATTATGTCTGGCGCCAGGGGTTTCACTTCGGCGACTGGCTCGACTATCGCGGCTTTGAAGCTCGCTTGCCTGCGCCGGTGACCAACAATGAGATAATTGCCACCGCCTTTTTTGCTTACTGTGCCGAGCTGCTGGCTAACGCCGCGCGCGTGCTGGGCAAGGCAAGCGATGCCGAGCGGTACGCCGACTTAGCGCACAAGGTCAAGGCTGCCTTCAATGCGGAGTTTGTAACGGCCACCGGTCGCGTCGGTCCCAACACCCAGACGGCCTATGTGCTGGCCTTGCACTTTGATTTGCTCCCGGAGCAGGTGCGGCCCCAGGCTGCGGCGCGCCTGGCCGAAGAGGTGCGCAAGAACTATTACCACCTCACTACCGGCTTTGTCGGCACACCTTATCTGTGCCAGGTGCTGAGCCGCTACGGCTACATCGATGAGGCCTATGAGCTTTTGAACCAGGAGAGTTACCCTTCTTGGCTGTATCCCGTAAAGAAGGGGGCCACCACGATCTGGGAGCGCTGGGACGGCATCAAGCCGGATGGCAGCTTCCAAGATGCCGGCATGAACTCGTTCAATCACTACGCTTACGGCGCTATCGGTGAGTGGTTGTATGGCGTCGTGGCTGGCCTCGAGATCGACCCGGCTGAGCCAGGCTATAAGCATGTGCTGTGCCAGCCGCAACCCGGCGGCGGCCTCACCTACGTCCGCGCCACCCTCGACTCGCCTTACGGCGTGGTGGTCTCGGCCTGGGAGCTGACCGAGGCCGACTTTAGGCTGAGCCTTACCGTGCCGGCCAATGCTCGAGCCACCGTGCGCTTGCCGGCCCAGTCGCTAACCGCAGTGACCGAAGGCGGCCAACCGATCGCTGTTGGCAACGGCATTAACAGCGCCCATGTGGCAAATAATCTAGCCATCATCGAGGTGGGCTCCGGCAGCTATGAGTTCGTTACCACCGGGCTCAACCTAGCGCAAGCGATGGCGAGTGTGCGGCACGTGGCGGGCCGGCTCGACCGCTACAGCACCCTGCGCGACCTGTTGTCTAGCGAGGTAGCCAAGGCCGCGCTCAGCCAACACCTTGGCCCGGCGGTCCTACAAGCGTTGGACTCAGCCAGAGTAATGGGGGTGTCGCTGAAGGACATGCCGCTAGTACAATTGGCCGACCTGGCGCCTCAAGTGCTCACGGCGGAAAAGCTAGACGCTATTGAAGCGGCGCTGCGCGGAGCGGCTCAGGGTGGAAACTGATATAACGGGACTGTCGAACAGTTCGACTAGTGCTCCGTCAAGGCAAAAATGATGAACTGTCGTTGTGTTCACTAAGTCAGGCGATGCCGCAAGCGAGCCTTGGAGCGCCAGCGACGAAGCGTCGTTGCGAGCGTAGCGAAGCAACCCCGCCATCGGCGTTTCCTGCACGCCCATCCCGAGATCGCTTCCCCTTCGGCTCTGCCTCAGGGTCGCGATGACAAATCAGATTGGAGACTGCTATGGCCCTTGAGCTTTTCCGCCACCCACCGTCCAGCTACCGTGGCACCCCCTTCTGGGCCTGGAACAACAACCTTGATCAAGCCCAGCTGCTGCGTCAGATCGAGGTCTTCAAACAGATGGGCCTGGGCGGCTTTCATATCCACGCCCGCACCGGGCTAGCCACAGAGTACTTGGGCGACGACTTCATGGACTGCGTCACAGCCTGCGTGGCGAAGGCCAAGGAGGAGGGGATGCTGGCCTGGCTCTACGACGAAGATCGTTGGCCTTCGGGATTTGCCGGCGGTCTGGTGACGCGGGACGCGAAGTACCGGGCCAAGCGCCTGCTCTTCACCAAGCGCCTCTGCGACAAGGGCGAGCTGCTGGCGCGTTATCAGGTCGTACTCGAAGGAGGCTTCATGGCCTCGTACCGCAGGCTTAAGCCCGACGAAGCCGCTGACGATCTCTGGCTGGCCTACCTGGCAACGGCTCAGCCCTCGCCGTGGTTTAACCACCAGACCTATGTCGATACCCTGTCCAAGGAAGCGATCGAGCGCTTTGTGGCGATCACCTACGAGCGCTATGCCGAGGCCGTGGGCGCGCACTTTGGCACCGTCATCCCGGCCATCTTCACCGACGAGCCCCAGTTCACTCACCAGCAGAGCTTCCGCTACGCCGGCGATACCGGCGATCTGATCATCCCCTGGACGGACGATTTCGCGGCGACCTATCTGCAGGCATACGGGCAAGACCTCCTCGAGCACCTGCCGGAACTCTTCTGGGAGTTGCCGGACGGAGCGGCCTCGGTAGTGCGCTATCGCTATCACGACCACCTTGGCAGCCGTTTTGCTGAAGCCTTTGCCGGCACCCTTGGCCGCTGGTGTGACAAGCACGGGCTGATGCTCACCGGGCACCTGATGGAAGAGCCCACCCTCCAGTCACAGACTGCGGCGGTTGGTGAGGCGATGCGCTCGCTGGCGCATTTCCAGCTCCCCGGCATCGATATGCTCTGCGACCGCCTGGAGCTTACCACCGCCAAGCAGGCGCAGAGCGTGGCGCGGCAGTACGGTCGCCCCGGGGTGCTAAGCGAGCTCTACGGGGTGACCAACTGGGACTTTCCCTTCCGGGGGCACAAGGGCCAGGGCGACTGGCAGGCCGCTCTGGGCGTGACGGTGCGGGTGCCGCACCTTGCTTGGGTGTCGATGGCCGGCGAAGCCAAGCGCGACTACCCGGCCTCGATCCACTACCAGTCCCCCTGGTGGCGGGAGTACCCGCTTATCGAGGATCACTTCGCCCGCGTTAACGTGCTGATAACCCAGGGCCAACCTCGGGTGCGCGTGGGAGTGATTCACCCTATCGAGTCCTACTGGCTCTGTTTCGGTCCCCAGGCGCAGACCGCGCTCGAGCGCAACGAGCGCGAAGCTAACTTCCAGAACCTCACCGAGTGGTTGCTGTTTGGGCTATTCGACTTCGACTTCATCGCCGAATCGCTGCTGCCCGAACTCTGCCCTGTTGCTACGGCGCCCTTACCGGTGGGCGAGATGGCCTACCAGGTCGTCATCGTGCCTTCCATGCGCACCATCCGCACGACCACCTTGGAGCGGCTCGAGGCCTTTCGGGCAGCCGGTGGAGAGCTGCTCTTCGTGGGTGAAGTACCTTCGCTGTTAGACGCCCAGCCCTCAGATCGGGCCGCGAGACTGGCCGCTCAGAGCCGACACCTGCCCTTCAGCCGCCGCGCCGTGCTGGAGGCGCTTAAGCCCTGGCGTGAGGTCTCAGTTAGACTGGCCGACGGCAGCCCTGCCACCACCGTGCTGCACCAACTGCGCAGCGAGGGGGAACGGCGCTATCTGTTCCTCTGCAACACGGCCCGCGAGGAGAGCTTCGGGCCTGTCGAGGTGAGGGTCCCTGGCTCCTGGAAGGTCACCCAGTACGATACCTTTAGCGGTGATACGCACCCGGCTTACGCAGACTATCAGGATGAGACGGTGATCCCTTGGGAGCTGCACGCCCACAGCCATCTGCTGGTGGGGCTCGAGCCTGGTCGCGCCGAGATCGCTAGCCGGTCGCAGCAACGCGAGTGGCGAGAGTTGGCGCGGCTGCCAGACCCGCTGCCGGTGACGCTCTCCGAGCCGAACGTGCTGCTCTTGGATCAGGCTGCCTACCGCCTGGATGACGAACCCTGGCAGGCCACCGAGGAGATACTGCGACTCGATCATGCCCTTAGGCGGCGGCTTGGCTGGCCCCTCAGGCTCAGGGGGGCGCAGCCGTGGGCGGAGCTACACCAGCCCGCGCCTGATCATACCTTGAGTCTCAAGTTCACCATCCACAGCGACGTCAGCGTTGAGCACCCGCAGTTAGCGCTCGAGGCTGCCAAGCAGGTCCGGCTCTTTTGGAACGGCCGGGCGGTACCGACCGAAGTGACGGGCTGGTGGGTGGATGAAGCGCTTGAGACGGTGCCCCTGCCACCCTTTGAGGCAGGCACGCACGAGCTTGTTCTGACCATGCCCTACGGGCCCCGGAGCCAGCCGGAGTGGTGCTACCTGCTAGGCGACTTCGGCGTCACCGTTCAAGGGCAGGCGCGGCTCACCGCGCCGGTGCGGGAGCTTGCCTTTGGCGACTGGACGCGCCAGGGGCTGCCCTTCTACGCCGGGAACGTCACCTACCACGGCACGCTCGAGGCAGCAGGGGAGCCTTTGGCTATCGGCGTACCGAAGTTCACGAACCCACTGCTAGCCGTTAATCTCGATGGCAACCCCGTAGGCCGTATCGCTTTTGCGCCTTACCGGCTCGAGCTCGGCCATGTGCCGCTTGGCAGCCATCGGCTGGAGATCACTGCCTACGGCAACCGCCTTAACGCCTTCGGACCGGTCCATCTTGCCGACGCGCAGGAGACCTGGATCGGACCCAACGCCTGGCGCAGTGAGGGCGAGCGGTGGTCATACGAGTACCAGCTCAAACCTATGGGTATTCTGTCCGCGCCCCTCTTGCTGGTTGGGTCTGTGGGCTCTATGCGCTAAGTCTCAACTCTGGCCCTAGCAGGTCGAGCCGATCCTGCGAGTACCCGCAGGACGCAGGTCCGCCAAAAACCGCTTCAGGGCCGCGCCCCCGCCTCAGCTCGAAGCAAGACTCTGGCCCAAGAGGGCATTCAGAAATTCCCAGTAAGACCCGTGCGGTTGCGTCCTGTAGGGGCGACCGGCCGGTCGCCCCTACCTCAAACGATGGGTTGTAGCTATTTTTCGAATGCGCTCTACTGCTCTTGGGGTTTGCGGCAAGAGCTCTCCGGAGGTTCCGAGCTTGCGCCCCGCTACGACCCGCGCTACTCACAGCGGTTTTCACAAATGCTGAGTCGGCTAGGTGCAGGTATCATCTCCGCAAAAACGTCCTGCGAGTAAACCGCAGGATAGGCAACGATTCGTAGTCCTGCGAGCACCCGCAGGATCAAACCAGATGATACCTGCTATCAGCCACCGTGAAGATCGTCCACGCCTTGGCCTAGCCGCTCTCCCTGATATACGGCAAAGGGGGCCACCACCACCCCAGCCCCCACCTGGCAGTCGGTAAGCACGGCATAGGGTCCGATGCGGGCGCCCTCGCGCACCACCGTGCGACCGCGCAGCCATACCCCTGGAAAGAGCACCACGTCGGGGTTAAGCACCACCGTATCGTCGATGAACACCTGCTCCGGGGCGATCATGGTGACGCCAGCCAGCAACCAGCGCTCGCGGATGCGGTCGCGTAGCAGCCGATCCACCTGGGCTAAGTGCTGGCGGTCGTTGACGCCCAAGACCTCGGCCTCATCTGGAGTCATCAGCGCCTCGACGCGCTTGCCCGCTTGGCGATAGATGGCCAGCAGGTCGGTGATGTAGTACTCGCCGGAGGCGTTGTCGCTGGAGAGGGCGCTAGCATGGCGAAAGACCTCGCGGTCAAAGGTATAGATGCCGGGGTTGATCTCCTGCAGCCGCCGCTCCGCGTCAGTAGCGTCTTTCTCCTCGACAATGCGCAACACGCTGCCATCCGCGGCCCGGACGATCCGCCCTAGCCCGGTCGGGTCGGCTACCTGGCAGGTGAGTAGGGTCATCCCGGCGCCGGACTGATGGGCTGCGATTAGCGCTCGCAGCGTCTCGGTCTTAAGCAGCGGTCCGTCACCGTTAACGACCAGCAGCACGCCATCAAACCCTGACAGCGCCGGCCTGGCTTGCAGTAGCGCGTGGCCGGTCCCCAGGCGCTGGGGCTGCTCCACGAAGGTCACCGGGGCGTCCTTAAAGCGAGCTCGCACAGCCTCGGCGCCATGTCCGATAACCACCACCGTATGCTGCGGCGCTAGCGGCTCAACCGCTTTGAGGACGTGGCCTAGCAGCGGCCTGCCCGCCGCTTCGTGCAGCACCTTGGGGATGGCCGACCTCATGCGCGTTCCTTGCCCAGCCGCCAAGATGACTACCGCCAAGGCCATTAGCGCCCCCTAGCTCGAGCGCTGAGCCGCTCTTTCTTTGCGGGCTTGTCAGGATCCATGGTGAGCAGCAGATACCCCGCGATTAAGATAATGGGGATGCTGGCTAGCTGGGTCAAGGTAAACAGGCCGATCCCCGGCTGATTAACCCCTTCAGCCAGATAGATCTGCCAGAAGAGCGGATTATCGCGGAACGGCTCTTCGATGACAAACCGCAGCAGTGAGTACCAGAGCACGAACTGGGCAAAGACATAGCCCGGCGTGCGGCTGCGCCTAAAAGCCCAGATCAGCACGAACAGCAACAGCAGTCCCACCAAAAACCCGTAAAACTGCGTCAGATGCACCGGGCCGCGCACGATCTCACCGGCACACTGCCACAGGGGGATCCCCGCCCCGTCGCTACATACCCCTGGAAAGGCCGCCCACAGGTTGTCTCCAAACAGCCAGCGACCAAGTACCCCCAAGGTCGGCGTCCCCGGCTCCGGCCAGGTAAAGCCGACGGGCCAGCCGGTGAGGCGCCCACCGGTGTCGGTGCCGTTCATGAAGTTGCCCAGGCGCCCGCCCATGATGCCGAAGGCTGCCGCCGGCGTCATCACATCGAGATAGGCCCACATGTTGAGCCGCTGGCGCCTGGCGTACAGCCACACCGCCAACAGCACACCCAACACCGCACCGTGGAAACTCAGACCACCTTGCCAGATATACAGTGCCGAAATCGGGTCCCCCCCCGGTCCAAAAAAGGCGCCGGGGCTGGTTAGCACATAGACCAGGCGGGCGCCTAATACGCCGGCGATGACCAAATAGAACACCATATCGAGCAGCTTGTCAGGGTCCAAGCCGCGCTGCTTAGCCAGCCGGAGCGCCCACCGTAAGCCGACGAGCACCCCTAAGGCGATCAAGAAGCCGTACCAGCGAATTTGTAGGATGACCAGATCCAGCATGATCGGATCCATCTCGACCTACCCTTTCAGCGGCCGCAGCCGCATCGACCTCGGACGACTGCAGGGCGCAACAACAGCCGATGCCCTGTTCCAGCGCTTACCAGTATATGCCTTTAGCGAGTGGGGATGACAAGATCTTAAGTGCGACCGGCTCGAGCGCGGCGCCCATCAGTCGATCACGGGTCACTTCGGCATTGCGCATCGCCATTTCGGTAAGTCTACCGGACCCCTAGCGGCCACGGCGCATCGGAGGAGACTCAGGCTCCTGACGCTGCCCTGGCAGCGCCATGGTAGTAAGCTAGAGTGATGCTCCTTGCCTTTGACCTTGACAAGACTATCGTCACACAAAGCTATGAGCTGCGTGACGATATCGTGGCCACCATCGCGGCGGCCCGCCAGGCGGGTCACCAGGTCACGGTGCTCACCGGGCGCACCCACGCCTCTGCCCGGCCCTACCTGCAGCGCCTCGGTGTGCGCGGCCCTTACAGCGTCAACCATGGCGCTCAGGTGTTTGATACTGCCGGAGTGTTGATTCATCAGGCCACTATTCCCGAGCTATATGTGCGGGAGCTGCTAGAACGCTACGGCCAGCGCCTCGACCTCGAAAGCTCCTGCGTCGTTAACGATACCCTCTACGCACGCCGCCCCGAAGACCCGCGGTGGGCCTGGGCTCATACCGCCCTTCAGCCGATCGCCCCCCTGGCGCATTACCCGGGCGGCGCTGCCGACAAGGTAGTTTTTAGCGTTCCCGACGATGGTGAGGTGCTACACAATGAGATCACAGCACGCTTTCCAGAGTTAGTGCTCTACCTGTGGGAGGATCACTTTCTGGAGGTAACCGGAGCGCGCGCGCACAAGGGGGCGGCGCTTAAGCTGATTGCGGCGCTGCTAGGTGTGCCGCAGAGCGAGACGGTGGCTTTCGGCGACGGGGTGAACGATGTGAGCATGTTGCAGTGGGCCGGCTACGCGGTAGCGGTTGGCGCCCAGGCGCATCCGGGGGCATTAGATGCGGCTGATGAGCGCGTAGCCTCACCTGAAGAGGGCGGCGTAGCGCACTGGCTTAAAGCCAACCTGCTAGCTTGCCACTAGCAGCGCCCTTCGCTCAGGGCCGCGTACGGGTTACTTTCAGCGCCTGCACATCAAGACGCCGTAGCTCGGCAAATCGTGCGGTCAGAGCTAAGGCGCAGATCGCCAGCAGACCGGCTGCCGCAAAGGCGCTCAGATAACCGGCCCAGGTGATCATGGCGCCAGCCAGGATGGGGGCTGCGGTCGGTATGGTCAGCATGGTGTTGGCAGCTCCTACATACAAGGGCCGATCCTCTTCCGGCGCAATGGCGTAAAGCAGGTTCCAGGCAGCCATTCCCATCCCTGACTGGCCTGCTGCCGAGAGCATCATGACCACAGAAAACAGTTGCCATGAGGGGGCTAGCAGGGCCAGGAGCGGAGCGGCGCATAAGAGCAAGATGCTGATCTGCATCACCATCACGTTCCTACCCTGGTCAGCGGGACGCCGGAACAGAAAGTTGGCGGCAATGGCCGCTGCCGTACTGAGCATGACGAAGGTGCCGATCGCACTCGCCGGGGCACCCAACACCTTAATGGCATAGACCGCATAAAAAGGTTCGCCCAAGAGCGCCAGCAGGGCGATGAAGCGCACCCGCAGATAGCGCCGGAAGTTATAATCCTGGCGTAGCAGTGTAGGGATCCGGCTGAGTACTGTCACCAGCGGCTGGCGCGCTCCGGCCCGGCCCGGCGGCTCGCGCACCAGGGTGAATGAAAGATAGGCCAGGATGGCCAACACCGCGCCGATTAACAGCAGGTAGCCAAAGTTATCAGGAAACGGGATGTCGCCAGCCAGGATCTGGCGCAGCACTAGCCCGGCCAGCAGCGCTAACACCCCGCCGATGACGCTGCGCAGCGCCCAGAAAGTACCCAAACGGTTGTGGGGCACGATCTTAGCTGTCACGTCAGCAAAGGGCACCCCTGAGATCCCTCCGGCAATAGCGTTGATGGCGATCATCGCCAGCACCACCGTCATGATCCACGCTGGTTCAGGCAGCGTAAAGACCGCCAGCACCATCAGGATGTAAGCCGCCGAGCGCACGATCGAGGTAGCGCGATACCAGGGAAGTTTAAGGGGGTGATGGGCGATCCGGCTGACTACCAGCAGTTGCGGCAAGAAAAAGCCACCTACCCGCAAAGCCGGAATTAGCCCGATCAGCAACGGTGAGGCGCCCAGCGCCGCCAAAAAAGGGGCCAGTACCAAGCTGCTATGAAAAAAAGCTTCGGCGCCGGTGATCAGTGCGCCGTTGCTAACACCTAGCCAGAAGTTGCGCCTAGCCGTCTGATAACGCGTAAGCAGAGGGTGGCTGCGCCGTACCGACACAGCCACTATCGTAACCCGTAACGCGGCTATTTTGCGCTGACAGTTGTGCCGTGAGGCCCTAGCGGATCGCGGCTAGAAACTCCTGACGGGTGTCCGCAGCGCTTTTGAAGGCGCCGCGCATAGCGCTGGTGCGCGTGGTTGCGCCCTGCTTCTCGACCCCGCGCATCATCATGCAGAGGTGGCTGGCTTCAGTTACCACTGCCACCCCGGCAGGCTCGAGCACCTCCACTAGCGCATCGGCGATCTGAGCGGTCATCCGCTCTTGCACCTGCATCCGCCGGGCAAACAGATCCACTACCCGGGCGAACTTCGATAGGCCGAGGATTTTGCGGTGGGGGATGTAGGCGATGTGAGCGGTGCCGAAAAACGGCAGCATGTGGTGTTCGCACAGCGAGTAAAACTCGATCCCCTTAACTACGATCATCTCCGCGCTCTCGGCCTCAAAAAGAGCTCCGTTAAGAATTTTCTTGATATCACCCTGATAACCGCTGGTCAAAAAGCGCAGTGAACGCTCGACCCGCTGCGGTGTCTTGATTAACCCCTCGCGCGTCACGTCCTCGCCGAGTCCGGTGATTAATTCGGCGATCAGGTGGTCCAGAGTGCTTTCACCTTGCTCAAAGTCGTTATCGATGGACTGTGCTAACGAGTAGTTCATCATTGGCTCTCTCATGGTGCGATGAGCTTGATGATCGATCATAGCGCGCAACCTTTCTGGCTCGAGTCTCGCCTCAACCCCATCGGCGCCAGGTTCGACCACAGCCTCCAGTTGGGAGTCTAGACCACGGGCGCCCGGAAGATAGTAGGCCAGTTGACTGTAGTAGAAGGTTAGTAGGTTTTGTTCCTACTAGTGGTTTCTGGGGTATTCTGTTGTATGATTATCCAAGGAAGCGAGCGACCAGCATGCTGGTTATGACCATCGGCAATCTTTGTCACCGGCCTGTGCTCCCTCCCTTGTGGGTGCCCAGGTCGACCTTTCCAGAACACGCTGCCGCATGGCTAGCGGGTAGCTTTCCATGTCAACTTGGAGGTATTAGATGAGTGGAGCCTTGGATATCGTCTTTAGTATCGGCGGCGCGGCGGGACAGGGCATCGCCACCCCGGGCAACGTTCTGGCGCGAATGTTCGTCCGTCGTGGCCTCCACTTTTACGCTTACAACGCCTATCAGTCGATCATTCGCGGCGGTCATATCTTCCTCACCATGCGCGTCAGCGACCAGCCTGTCACCAGCCACGGCGACAAGCTCGATTTGCTGTTATGCCTCAACCAGGACCCCATGAACCGCCATTTGGGGCTCTTAGGGTCGGGGGCGCGCGTCCTTTACAATAGCGATGTCATCAAGCCCGGCGAGGCCTTGGCGGGTGTACATCTTTGCCCGCTCCCGGTCGGCGCGCTCACCGACAATCACCGCAACAAAGTGGTGCAAAATACCGTCGCGCTCGGCGCGATGACCGCGCTTCTCAGCCTGGACTTTCAGCTGCTCGAGGACAGTCTGGCGCGCCATTTCAAAGCCAAAGGCCAGGACGTCGTCGACGAAAACCTGCGGATGGCTAAGGCCGGTTATGACTTCACTCAGACCAACTTCGAACCTTTCCCTGTGACCGTCCCCGAAGGCCCGAAACCGCTTGCCGTCTGGACCGGCAATCAAGCGCTGGCGATGGGCGGCGCGGCGGCCGGCGTCAAGTTTTACGCCGCCTACCCGATGAGCCCTTCGACCGGGGTGCTCCACTGGATGGCGCAAAATGGACCTGGGCTAGGGATCATGGTCCGTCAGGCCGAGGATGAAATTGCCGTGGCGACAATGGCTATCGGCGCTGCGCATACCGGCTGCCGGGCGATGTGCGCCACTTCGGGCGGCGGCTTTGCCTTGATGACCGAAGCCATCGGCCTGGCCGGCATGATGGAGACCCCGGTGGTCTTCATCAACGTGCAGCGTGCCGGCCCCTCGACAGGGGTGCCGACCAAGACTGAACAGGGCGATCTGTGGCAAGTTCTGGGGGCCAGTCAGGGCGACTACGAACGCTTTGTCGTCGCGCCCAAAGACGCCCTCGACGCCTTCAACACCATCCCCGAACTCTTCAACTTGGTCGACAAAGCGCAGTGTCCCGGCATCGTCATCTCTGATCTGCTCATCTCCGAGGGGACCTTTAGTGTCGATCCAGGCACCATCGACATGCATCCCAAGATCGACCGGGGCGAACTCATTACCGAACCCAGAGCCGCGCCGGACGGCAGCTTGGCCGACCCCGCGACCCGCGAGGGGAGCGGTTACAAGCGCTACGCCGACACTGAAACGGGCATTTCGCCGCGCGCCCTCCCCGGCACCGAAGGTTACGTTTATGTCGCCGCCAGTGACGAGCAAGACGAAGACGGCGTCCTGATCAGCGACGAGTTCACCAATCCGCACAAGCGCCGCAAGATGGTCGAGAAGCGCGCGCGCAAGTTTCAGTATGTCGCCACGGACGTGCCTCCCCCGGAGCTTGAGGGTCCCGAAGACGCCGACGTCACCCTGGTCGGCTGGGGCTCGACCTACGGCGTCATCCGCGAGGCCACCAGCCAGCTTAAGGATCAGGGAGTCAGCGCCAATCACCTTCAGATCAAGTGGATCCTCCCCTTCCACGCCGATGCCGTCACCGCCATCCTGTCGGGG